>Ga0123357_10011883_pt1 | contig 11197 bp, 10 predicted proteins | sample TergutEmb28metaG_FD_89873 | JGI IMG/M metagenome (GOLD analysis project Ga0123357, IMG submission 89873) | Embiratermes neotenicus P4 segment gut microbial communities from Petit-Saut dam, French Guiana - Emb289 P4 | ecosystem: Host-associated > Arthropoda: Insects > Digestive system > Gut ... | reverse complement strand
ATATATATATAAATACACTTGATCACCCCTCTTCACCCATACCCTTACTCTCTTGGAGGATTTTAACAAATATTTACATCTTTCAATAACAAATATAATAACTATTTAATATTTTTGACTTTTTCAGTGGGCTACAGTGTCCACAAGAGTTGTATCTGTGTATATTCACAATTGTTATTACAGTTTTGTTACTCATATACAGTGGTGTTAGTCTAAGTTCTAATTGTTACATTTGTGTATGTGGAATGATCTTTCCCCTCTCCTAAGTAGTGGGGACAGTACTGCTTGTAGAATCCCATAGCTAGGGTAAGGTTGGTTACTGTGATGAGTTTTGGCAGAGGCTTTGACCACAGGGTACTGGTTCCTGCACTACTCAGACGATGGAGGCACAGATTGGATGGAATGGTCACATGGTTTAGCTTTTCATCCTATGTATCATCACATTTGATGCCCCCAAGAGAATTGCCATGATTTGAAACATAAGCCTTCTGGACATTATGGCAAGCTGTAACAGCTCATATATTGTCATATAACAGGACGTAGCCCCATTATCAGTAAGGCGAATTTTAATAATTACTGCATGTCTGTATGCGGTTAAGCTGATAAATTCCCTAGTGATGCAACCTGAAGGTTTACCAGAAGAGACCATATTTGCACCATATCCTCTATGGAGGTACCGTAGGGTTGTACTGGATTGACTACAGTACCACACACACACACACATTTAATATTTATTAATGTCTTACGTAGTGCAGTCAGGTGTTGTATGAGTTGCGGCTTATTTGCCATGGTTTAGGCTTTGGGTCTGCTGCTGGGTTTTCTGCAGCGTTGTTGACTGTGGTGTAGAGCCCGGTTGGTGTGTCGTGACGAGGCCTTCGGTTGGCCGCAAGTGATGATGTGCCTCTGGATGCGCGGCTGACTGGCCGGAGGTCCGCGGTGAAATCAAAGAGGTTGCGACTGGTGCAGTCGCGGGGCTGAATGCTGCTGGCAGGATGCTCGGATGAGCAGTGGTGTGCCCGGTCCATGAGACTTCATGGCCAGGTGGTTGGGCGTTGTGTCTTCCGTCTTGATGTATCCTTTCTTGATGTACTGTTGTCAGTTACTCTTTTCCGAATGAATATTTGTTGGTCAGAATGGCCTCCTTTTATCATTGTCGCCTGCTGTCCAGCCTGGTCTGCCACTGGCTGGTTGACAGAGTTGGTAGGAGTGGCTTGTCGAATGTAGTCCCACTTGCTTGGGCCCTGAAATGGGCCGTAAGGCTAGCGGAGGTAGGTAGAGATGGAGGGAGCGAGAGAGTGCTTTGCTGTGATGGTTAAGCAACTGTTGTCTGGGTCAGTGTGTGGTTTGGTGTGCAGACAGAGGAAGGAGAGCTGCGAGGTTAAATGGAGGACTGAATAGGGGAAGGAGATGTGATGACATGTGGGTGTTCCCACACCTCAGTCAGTTCAGTCCAGTTAAGATGCTCGCAACCTATTTCCCAATAGTACAATTTAATATTACCTTTCCATCTATGTCTTGGTTGTCCAAGTACTCACTTTTCTTCACATTTCTCAATTATGATTATTATGTCTTACGTATTAGCCATAACAGATCAGATAGAGGAGTGCCAAAAAAGACCGGACAGCCACAGTTTAGATGCTGGGAATTTTTCTCCCTGCTTCTACATGTATGTTCAATTCAGTTCCCTGGGCGGGGGAGGGGGGGGGGCGGTGGTTCTAAAAGTGACATGGATATTGCTGCCAGACTTTCTTCTGGACTTTGGTTAAAAATGCATGGCACTATATCTTCTCATTAACGTTCTTGCTTTTGAGAATGGTGCTAGGGGGTCTTTAATATTCTTGTTCTCAGTCCACGTTATTTGAACACTCTTATAATGAAGTTAGAAATGAAAACTGAAACTGTGGAGCTGAAAGTCTTGCAGTATGCAGTAGATGCATCCAGACGGGAAGTTGTTGACACTGGCATGTGGGTACTGGTACTGATAAAGGCTTTGTGTGCTAGCACATGAAGAAGAGTGAGCAGTAGGAAACTTCTGCTTTGTCTGTTAGGCTTATGTTTGATTTTTTTAAATGTTTTAGTCCAGGTATTCTTATCTGCTCTGCGTTTAAACAGTCCTCATTTCTTTTCTTTCCTCAGAATTAAGGAGGTGTTATACACATATGAAACCATGTGTAAAATTTATATATATATGTGTGTTAATGTTTTCCTTTTGAAGATATAGCATGATTCTGAACCATACGATACATGTTTTCTGCTCTTTATTTCCACAATCAGTATAATTTTACCATTTACAGTCATCCTGCATGTACCTGAACTGTCTTGTGTTGACATTTATGTGGTATGAAATTGGACACTGTTCAGTTTGGCCATCCTCCCCCCCCCATTAGGAAGTAACTAGAACCAGTGCTTCTAATGTCATTTCACAGGTGTCTAAATTAGTATCTCTCCTTCGTCTGTCATGTGGAACATATACATGACTGCACACATTGACATGTTGGTAATGAAGTGTGTAAACATTTTACCATTATTCTGTAATTTTGGACTAAAAAAGCTGCCATTTAGACAGATGGACCTCCCATTATTGTGATCCATCATCTGAGGGCTCAGCCTTATGGTCAAGCTGATTGATGGAAATGAGTAAGGCATGTTTCGATCTTGACAATCACAGTAAAGATGTTAGTCATCTTTATTTACTGGCATGAGCTTTAGTAAAGCCAGCCTTTTGTTTTCCTTCATAACTCCAGTCTTTATTTCTTCCAGAATATTCTGCCTTTCTGATGTAATTATGCCCAGTTTCAGGTTCAACAACTGGAATCACCTTGTGACTGCTTATGCAACTTGCAATATTTGTATGAAATAGAAGAAATTCTGCCTTTTACAGAATGTTGTTACCTTATTTCCAAGTCAAATTGGCTGGTTGACCAGGGTTTTGTTCCAGGTAGGAGAATGCAATTGCTAATATTGTCTTCAGGGCTGTGATGTCCTATCTGGTCAGTGTTTAGGAGAAACATCTTTCCTCCTTTTTTATATCAGAAAATCATAATCTCAATGTTCACTGCCATAAATTCTCAAATCTCATATAATTCTTGTTTTTCATGTCATGCCTAGAATTATGCTGGGCCTATTCAGCCATATGCAAAGTTGGAGATCTTATGTTACAGGAGCTTATAATGGTCACCTCCTAGTTTCAGGATATAAAATACATAGGTGTTTACCCCATCACCTCTTTATCCCCATGGCTTAGTATGTAGGAAGAGGGGGAACTTTTTTACTTTAGTCTGCTTTGGCAGTCAAGTGTACTTTTAAGAATGCTTCATACTTCAGTACTTGTACATTGTATAGTATGTGGTTAAAAATGTCTGAAACTTGGAGGTACAAAGAGTAATTACAGAATTGGGCAGGCCTACTTCAGTTACCATATCATGCAATTTGTTGTTACATTTGTAATCCAGATGTAGTTTTTGTGTTGACTCCAAAATGTTAACATTGGCAGTATTGTGATTTAAATACTTTTCACTCTTGCAAGGCAATTGTAGACCTGCTTCAGACCAATATATTGGGGGTTGATTTTATTCACACCAGAGTATGTGTCACTTTGCTCTTTCCCAGATTCTTCATTAAATTTTCAGAATATTACTGTAGAAAGTGAACATATTACTGTCATAATGCTGCAGGTTGATGTGAACAGTCATCACACCTCATATACACAACTGTATAAAATAGTCTGTTAGTGTGGTTATGCACAACTCCTAGCCTTTTAAGTGGAAGATGTCAATATTATAGGAGGAATACCAGCAAGTTTTATAGCTCAGGACCAGTTCATATACTACAAGAAAATTGTAATGTATGCTGTATCACAACATTGTATGTTTCAGACTTTGTGAGGAGGAGATTGTTCCAAGTTCATGTGCGACTTAAGGTCAAGCACTTCATCACAGTGATGTCAGTGTTTGTTGTACACCCAGTGACATCAAATCTTTATGACTGTAGAGTAATGCACTAACTGCTAAGGTTACTTGCACAGCAAAAAATTTGTCTGGGGAATATTTTTAAAAAGTTATTGTTCACCATATGAAACTTGAGACTTCCCAGTGATGAAATTTAGATTATGATCTTGGAATTATAGTGCCATGTAGTCTTGCATGGGGTTACTTTTGTTTCAGAGGAACCTGTTGCCACCATCTTCTACCCCAGAGATGGAGGCAACAGATTCCTCTGGAATGTAGTGTCTGTGCCCAAGGTGACATAACATCATAACCCACCCAGAACGCTGCAGTCTGATTTACCAACTTTAATTCAGTTAAAGCAACTGTGCTGTGTGGGAAAGTTGCTATTCCTCCTGTAAACACTGACCTGTACATGAGATATGAGGTTTTTGAAACCATGAATATTCATTATAGTTGTCCTCTAGGTGGTGACACCATGTCATGTATACCAGAGGCAGCATATTACTCAGAAATGCTGGTATCACTTCCACATTCAGGCAAACACAGAGGTATGGGTTTCAAAATTTGTGATGGTGTTGTAAATCAGATTACAAAGAATATGGCTTATCCCCCCTAACCCCTGCCTTAGTTGATTTGATGATGCTATAATCACCTGTGTAACTTGTAAAATGGCAGTGGTCAGGAAGACTGTAAAAAATATTGGTAGATGCAGTTATAACCTATTTTAATGCTTTTAAGCTGACATTAATATGAAAGTTCACTCTTCTCTTTTATGGAGGTGTTTGTATAGAATATTCTTGATAATATGCAGATTTTAAAAAAATGTTGGGCCATGTACATGTCCTGCTGAAAGTGGTTTCATTGTACAACTAACCATTAAACACAAAGGTTGAAAATACTGTGTGATATAGGACTGGAAGGGATAAGAAAAATCTGTTTCATTTGTGATTCTGTCCTACTTGTGAGATATATTTACATTTTTCTGAGATATCACTCAACCAAATTTAAGTTTGGCTTCCATATTATTAATACAGAGCAAAATCTATAACCTTTAAATTGATAAGGTACACAAGAACTCCTTCTTCACATAATTTATAATATGAAACCACACCATGTTACCTGACATCTCATAAGCACCGGGTAACTATTCATTATTTTCTGGCTTAAAGCTGATGGTGTGGTTTGTGCTGGGAAGAGCCAACATATTGACATGGCCAGGTGGTTCAGGACTAAAACAAGGGAACATGTGCAGTCCACAGATTTCTTCAGAATGTTTAAAAAATTTGCATTCCACTTATTATGTGCAATAGATCCCTTTACATTAAAGGATGCTCATTTTGATTAATTTTTTAAAAGCAAGTGTGATTTTTAGCTTTATTAATCCATCAGTATTGTCATTTTATGAAGATGAAAATTCTGCTTTCCTGCAACTCTTCATCTGTATGCATGTGATTAAATTCATAATTGTTCACAATGTAACAATAATTAAAACCTTATCAAATTTCATTCTGGGGCCAGAGCATGTCATTACCAGGTGCAGGTGTAAATTTCTGCAATAATCTCTTTTCAACTTTTTACAATATTTGTCTCATTGTGATGTACTGATAGTCATTGTTCTTTTCAAGTTACCAGGCACAGCCAAACTGGTCTGCCATTTTTTCCAATATACAAAAGATGTATGTAGTACAGTATTGTCACAAAGAAGTCATTTCCAATGTGATGTTTAGTTTTTGAGTCTTTGGGATCTTGGATATATTGACAGTCAATAAAATTACTGTAACCATCATAAATGAGCCAGCTAGTCACCCATGTCTTATATTTTTATGGAATGTATTTGTGTACTTTTGGTTGTTCAATTTTGTATGTTCTACTCTGAAACATTCCATTGTGACAACTGTTGATTCATATCGTGCACTATTTGAAATAAATGAAGAGTGTCTCCAGGATGTTTTGTCTTTCCTTCAAAACACAAATGTTAAAAGCGCTTACAAAAATAAGATGAATGTAAGTATGAATGTCAGAACATATAATGGGCTAGGCATGTAGTTGAAGGAAACAATTTTATGGAGAAAAAGACACTGGGAACATCACGGTACTGCTAAGATAACAGATTTTATGTTAGATGTGCAAGGGTCATTTGATAACCGACATTTTCATACGTAAAAGACACAGCGTTCAGGCATAGATGTCACTGCCTAAGGGTAAGGAAGGTGTTGGTCTCCAACTCCACAAGTTTAAGACAGTCTGCACAAGTCATACTTTAAGAAATGTTCTGTAGTGTACAGGAGAGACAGAATATGAAATTGTATGCTTTAGTATTAACATTCCTTCATACATATAGTTTTCTAGGAATTAAATGAAATAAAAGTGAAGACGAATTTGACGTTCAGGTGACCGTGCGTCATGATAAATTCTTATAATAAAACCAACTAGATGCACTAATTTCTCAAATTTATTTTTGGAATAAAACTCTACATGTTTCAGACAGTTCCTCTGTACATCATTAGGAGCTGTCAGCAAACCTGTATGACATATACCATTGCTGCGTGTACAGTGAAAAACTTCTGATGATGGACAGAGGAACTGTCCAAAACATGTAGAGTTTTACTCCAAAAATAAATTTGAGAAATTAGTGTATCTAGTTGGTTTTATTGTAAGAAAAGTGGAGATATTTGTATAGGAGTGCAGTCAGGAAGTCTTTCTGAAAAACCCTGATTATTTTATACTTGTAAGAACTGACCCATCATAACCCATGTCATTGTTACTGGTAGAGTGTTTCTACTAAAGAAGGAACCGTGGTTTTATGCCTGACAGAGCCAAAGATTTTCTCTTATCCAAAGTATCCAGACTGGCTCTGGGGCCTACCCAACCTCCTGTGTAATAGGACTGGGATCCTCTCCCTGAGGTTAAAGTGGCTGGGGCATGAAGCTGACCACTTGCCTCCATCTAGTGTTGAGGTTAAGAATGAGTGGAGCTATCTGTAATAAGAACCAATAAAATGCGCACTATTTACATTAATGTTTTAATTTAATTATAGTGTCTTCGACTTGTTTTGAACATGAAAGTGTTCATCCTCAGGAAGACTTGGGCATCCATGTAAACAGTCTGGTTGATGGCAGGATGTGCTTAATATTGATATTAAGCACTACAAACTCCAACATTTTGAATTTCACATAGCAATTAGCGCACATTATGAAATTCTATTTGCTGTGAATACCTAAGCTAGACACTTAAATCCAGAGAAATGCAACTTGATGTGCCTCTCACACATATCAAAGAACTTGTGAAGTTTTGCAACAGTACCAAGAAACAGGAGGTACCTTTGCCAGGGATGTTGAAACAAAATTCAGAGAAAGGTGTGTGAAATGAAGAAGAAGTGATGTGCAACAAAGAATTCATCTTAGAAAGTTTCTGACACTGAGTATGGTGGTGTGGGAAATCATCTCTGAAGATCAGGGGTGCACAAATTCTAGGTGCCCAGTCCCTTGGGTGACTAAATTATGTATGATGGCAACTAATATTTTCAACATAATCACTGTCCTTTTTTCCTTACACACAAAAATGTGTTTTACTATACATGCACCAAGCAGAAAGTGCCAGAGAGCACTGAGCCAAGGGTCACTCCAGAATTGTGGGTGCTTAGTATGAAACTTGCAACATGTCACCCCTCTGGCACCTGGAATTTGGAGGTGGCTCCTAGATTTTTGGGAAGTTTGTGGACCCTTGCTGAAGATACTGGTACTGTACAGCACTTCAACAAAGATCAAGTTAAAGTGTCCTAGTTGTGGTTACAACAGATGAATAAAATATATCAGAACTGAAGATTGTTAAAGACTAAGGGCAGCTGTGGTGGAAGATGGGCTGGGTGGACTGACTTTCGTTCATCAAGTGAAGAAGTAGCATCCATTATCAAATACAATGACTTCCTCACACACTTTGCAACAAAGAAATTGTGGAAGATGGATTTCATGCAGGCAGCATGAGCATGATGGGAGAATACCACTTAAAACCACATGTCAGATGATAACTTAACCATAAGTTTAAAAAAAAAAAGTATTCTTTCATACCCATGCAACATGGTTTCACCATTAATATTAAATGCATAGCTCATGGGATTTTCATACCTACTTTCAAAAGGGAATAGGACGCAATTTCTTTACTGCTGCTCCACACCCCATTACAAAGGGCTGTGTGTAAATGAGAGGGGAAAATATAGCAATTTGTTCCAGCAAAACAATATACTCGTATACTAATCTGTGTGGGAGTATTTGTAAGTAAAATAAAAACTATACAGAGTGAAAAGGAAATGACGCACCAGTATCCCATACTGAGATATCGGCAAATGGGAAAAGGCACTTCGTTGCATTGCTATGTATGCTCATAACCCTCGGCACCTGTAAGGGTGGAGCAGGTAATATTCCACGGTAATCCTGTACCGCGTTACCGTGGTCGCGTTCAGACCATCCAAAGCGACGGTCCACCACGTCATTCGTGACAACCAGGTGCCAACATACATACATTGCCAGACGACTGTCCTGTACCCCACCATACGTATTGTTTGATCATTTGATATCTTGGACTTAATTGTTAACAGGGTTCACAATGGGGAGAGTTTTATGCAGATTTCTCATCCTGTGTACAGTATTTATCATCTGAAGAGATACCCTTACATGTACAGTATCTTTATGCACACTATTGAACTGAATTTACCGCCACTAGCACTAGATATTCTCTTGTACTTGGCGTCATTTGTCGTAGAAAAAAGTGCAAATGTTGGCAATAAACTCACCACATATAAATTTCCCAGCACGTTCTAGGTGTTTTCTTTCTTTAACTCCTAGTTACGGAACTATATATGTTTGTGGACGTACATGAACTATTTATGTGAAATTAAGACATATTCCATGCCTTCCCTTTTTCCTATCCCTGTCGATGAAATCGTTTGCGTGATCCACGCTTTTGGCTACACTGTGTAAGTTACTTGACGCGGAATCGAGGGGTTGTCATCAGTGTGACAGCGTGTTCAACAATGCGGCGTGTGGCACAGTTTAATGTAGTTGCAATTCTGACATTGCTATGTATTCTCATGAAAGGCTTCAACCTCACGACTTTGGAAGTTGTAACAGATGATGAGCTTTTAAATCTGGTTAGAACCGAGAAATATGTTGTCGTCCTGTTCAGTGAGTATTCTTACCATGGTGATGTCATGCTGTTATGTATTACACATGCATTTAAAGACGGCCTATTTGTAAAAGAAAAATGATATAGAGGTACATGTTAATGGTAGAGTAATGCGATACGTACCAGTTGTGCTACCTTGTAACTAATTATGCATAAGTGATAGTTTTGGGACAAATTGCATTTAGTATGAAAATTTATTTGGTTGTTATTGAATGAAACTTTCACTTGCATAGGCCAAATGGCGATGAAGAGTAGTGTGATTGTGACTACCGAATGGGAAAGATTAGGGAAGGAGTGGCAACGACTATTTAAGGTACTACCCTGGTAGTTGTCCATAGGTTCTGAGGAAGACCTTGAATATGTCAGGCTGTCTGTGGGCCGCAATTCGTACGTTGAAATGTGAGGGAAACCGGCACTAAATGCCAAAGAGAAATCATTTTGAATACTACTTAGAGGAAACCTGGTGACATGGATATTTACTAACTTATATAAGCAAATTAGCCTACTGTGTAATCTCATAACTGATAGGAAGCAGGCAGTGGGTAAAGTATGTAGCTGATAACTTTAATATGTTACTTAGTACCATTCAGTGGCTAACTTTTGTGTCAGTGTTCTGCATCATCAGTTCCCGCATGTGTTCTTTTTTGTTTCAAAAATGATATCTCTTTATTGTTACATTTTAAGGGAAAAACTCTTTGATGACATATATGTATATGTATATTCTGAGCCAGCTGTTGGACAATACGAGTTTTAGTGAAATGGGTGATACTGTGTATATGATGGGAGGAACCATAATTTAATTAAACCTAGTTCACTGTAATCATCTTGTGTTATAGAAACTAGTATAATGAGATGAGTACTCATGTTTTACAGCCAAGAAGGACTGTGATCAATGTGACAGTTTTGAAAATGAACTGACTCATTTACGGGAAGACTTAGTGGACACACTGAATGCTTGGGTGGTAAAAGCAGTTAGTAGTCAGTTGGTCCGAATTTACAGTCCAAACAAGGAACCTGCACTTGTCTTTTTCCGACATGGTATTCCTTTACTGTATGATGGTAAGTTTGTAGTTTACACTCACAATAAACACTCTGCATTAGAAAAGACCTGCAATAGCTTAACTGGACAAATCAGATATTTCACCATCATGTCTGGAGTTTTTTTGCATTGGCAGGTTCAACTTTATCTTTTTACCTGGTAATAAATTCTCATATTTTTTCAGGACACAGTCAGAGTTGTAAGTCCCTGTCTCGTAAGGTTTGGTGTCAACACTATTTTATTGCCACAGAGTTAGTTTAGCTCTTAAGAACTAATGTGATATTTTCAGTTAATATTGCAGTTAATATCTCCTGTACCAAAGGGTTTCATGAGATATAAATCATGCAAAATGCCAGCTCCGCTATGAGCTTATTTGGTTATCTTCCATCTGTCATTAAAGTTTTCATCGTGATGTGAAAAGTATTTCAGCTAGCATTCAAAGAGAGTTTATCTTCTCCTTGCTGTAGAGAAATTTAGTTGAAAATTTGTAAGTGGTATAGACATGAATGAATATAATATTTCTTTGATATAATTTGTAATCCAGCATCCAGTAATATGCAAACCCTGATAATCTGACAATTGAGGGGATTAACCCCAAGTTCAGAAGTTTTGCTTTTTACCAGAAAATGCTTTTTGTCAATGAAACAGACATATCTCAGGGACATGTTCAAAGATGCCTTCAAGAGTGTGTGTTCATCAACATTTTGGTCTCTTCTGACCCCTTGTCTCCGGCTCCATTGACTTCTTCACTAGGAAGAAACCAGTAAGAAGAGGGCCATATGATGACCCTGAATCAGCAGATGAAGGAGATATCCAACTGGATTACTCCTCTGATATGTTGTAAAGCCCATGTGTGGGGGCAGTAACAAAAAATTACCTCTAAGAACTTAGGTCAGTGTAGGTAATGTTTGATAATCCAGAATATTTGATAATTTGGCACCTGTGCGTTCCCATGCAAGTCAGATTAACAGAGTTTGCTGTATGTTTTTAAAATGAGATACATATTTGTTAAATGTATGTATGTATGTAT
>Ga0123357_10011882_pt1 | contig 11197 bp, 8 predicted proteins | sample TergutEmb28metaG_FD_89873 | JGI IMG/M metagenome (GOLD analysis project Ga0123357, IMG submission 89873) | Embiratermes neotenicus P4 segment gut microbial communities from Petit-Saut dam, French Guiana - Emb289 P4 | ecosystem: Host-associated > Arthropoda: Insects > Digestive system > Gut ... | reverse complement strand
TATTCCGGACATCGTCGCGTAATACCTCGCAAGCGCCTCGTCTGTCTCCGGAAATCCGATTTCCATGAGGCGCTCTCTGGCGTCCGGCCAATGTAACGCAACCATGCGCGTATAATCTTCCCAAAAGCACGTTGCGATATTATCCCGCTCGGCAATCTGCAAGCCAATCTTATGCGCATCGTATTCCTGCAAAAATGCTTGTACCGCATGCGTTTTGCCGTAGCCCGAGCCTGCGCATACGACAACAAGAGGATAGTCCACGGCCTTTTCCAACAAAGCGTGCAGACGCGGACGATTGAAATAGTCGCCGTTCTGAGGCTGGTTATTGGGATCACGGCCGACAAACTTCTTCATGCAGAGGAGATCCTCAATGTTTGAACAAATGGCATGGGTTTTTGAGCGCGTCTTTTTTTCTTATCAGGCGACCTTTCTGAAATGCCTACTCCATTGATCCGCACGACATGCGTACCGGATCCGGCAACCTGTTTCCCTTTAGTTCCGACAAAATATCATAAATTAGATATTTATCAAATAGTTTTTACATTTTGTCAACGTAAAGATTTATATGCCTGTTGAGGAAGCGATTGTAGAGCGTTGTATGTGGGGCGTATGCTTGCAGGAATTTCGTGTCGCCAGAGCATCGGCACCGATACACGAACATCGCGGGCGCCTGGACAGTACGCGAAGTATGGCATGAAAAAATTAATTTCGACAATCTTATGAGTACACTGTCTGGAACAGCGCATCTCAGGGCGCCACAGGCGTCCTTGTATAAATATCATAATATATAGTGACGATTAGTGTCAAGGTTTAGGCTATATTATGCGGTTTGGAGGAAAAATCGCATGATAACAAGCAATATCAAACAGATAATGGAAGCACAACATGTTTCAATCAGAACGATGGTCTACGATACCGGGCTTTCAAATATGACCATCCTGCGGGCGAGGAGTACGCAAATAAGCCAGTGCCGCCTTTGTACACTGGATGTCATAGCGAAGTACCTCAAATGTCGCGTTAAAGACCTATTTGAAGAAACTACAAAGGGCTAAGCTGGATAACTATCTTTTATATACTAACCATGCAGGATCGCTTTTGTTGTGGAGATTATATTTAAAAATATATGGTTAGCAATGTATTAAAAAAATCCAAACGTATCTTGCGAAGCGGCTGCGTACTCTGAAAATATCATACCAAGCGCAGACGTTGCGGCATTTTTCTGAACACATTCGTCAATACATTGTATGCGTTCAAGAATACGCTTTACATATGTTCAATAGCACATATTAGGGTGTATTTTGCGATACGAATAATCCATTTTTATATATTGTGTTGATGGGCACAATAGTGAAAAACAATCGAAATAAGAATACACCCATAATGAAAATTTGGATGTTAGCTTATACCCGTCGGCAAGATTGGTTAGTGCGCGTATTCCGTTTTTCTAATGGCTAATAAATATTATTTAAAATAAAACATAATAAACTTAATAAAATGTATATAAAAATATAATACAATATCTAGACCATCTATTTCCGCAGCGGTCTTTGAAAAAGGTGCATCCTATATGCCGTCAATACAGCTCAAAGTGGCCCTGGTCATCAGTGGCATCGTGCTCATCCTCACCGCGGCGCAGGCGAGTATAAGCATCGTCATGACCAAACACCGCCTTACGGAAGCGACGCGAGACAATCTGACGGCTGTCGCCGTGATAGCCGGGGATCTCATCGGTACAAAAATTGCGCTTCTGCAATCCGATGCGGAAGAGGTGGCCATGAAGGTGGCTACCGCGCAGCCCGACAAGCTGCCGGAAATTTTTCAAGAAGCTCAGGCCCACGAACCGACCTTCCTGGCGTTTACCATTCTCAACCGCCAAAGCGTTGTCGCCTCCTGGGGTGAACCGACCACCCCGGCCTCACGGCTGGGGAACAGCGAATATCTGCGCAAGGCCTTCGCGGGCAAGCCGAGCATCAGCACGAGCCGCCTGGATACGCATACCGGGCAACTGTTTATTTTCATCTGCGAACCTATAGATAGCGACCGGGTCTTGTCCGTGACCATCAGCGGCTTGCTGTTCCATGAACTGCTCAGCAGCTTTACGCCCTGGCACACAGGGCAGTTTCTGTTGTTGGACGAACACGGCACGGTCATCGCCTCTCCCGTACTGGAGCATGTCCTGAAACGCCACAATATCCATGAAGGGGATAGCGACCTAGAAGTTGGCAAGTGGTACGCCATGCTGGCTGAATCACTCCAGACAAAAACCGGAGTTACCGCCTACACCTTTCAGGGCAAGGACTCCATATTCGCCTGGCAGACCTTGAGCAACTCCACGGAAGGCTGGACGGTGATTTTCGCGCCGAACCTCGACCAGCAGGTGACCGAAAGCCAGCATGTGCTGCTGTTGGCTGCGACCATTTTTCTGGGGGCAGGTTTCGCAGCGGCCTTTGTATTCTCCAGATATGCCGCCCAGCCCTTCATCCGGATCAAGGAGCAGAACCAGAAACTCCAAGAACTCAACGTTGCCGTCGTAGCCGCCAATGAAGCGAAATCCCAGTTTTTGGCCAAGATAAGCCACGAGATGCGCACGCCGCTGAACGCCATCATCGGTATGACCGAGGTAACACTTAACACGGTACACGCTGGGGACGCCCCGGAACAGATCGCCAACCTGGAAAAGATTTTCGCTGCCGGCACAACGCTCCTGGGCATCATTAACGACATTCTGGATCTCTCCAAGATAGGCACCGGAAAATTCGAAATCGTTCCTGTCGCGTATGATCTGCCAAGCCTGATTAACGACAGCGTAACCCAAAATATACTCCGCTTGGGCGACAAACCCATCAAACTGGAGCTGAAGGTTGACCCGTGTATGCCCAGCCGCCTGTTCGGCGACGAACTCCGGATCAAGCAGATTCTCAACAACCTCATATCCAACGCCTGCAAATATACCCGCGTCGGCACCGTGTCGTTGCACTTCACCTATGAACAGGGGACGGACACCGATATCTGGCTGGTATTCATTGTCAAGGACAGCGGCATTGGCATCCGGCCGGAAGATATACCGAAGATTTTCGGCAATTTTACCCAAGTGGATACCACTACCAACTACGCTATTGAAGGCACAGGCCTGGGGTTGTCCATCTCAAAGCAGTTGACGGAACTGATGGGTGGTACAATCACTGTGCAAAGCGAGTATGGCTGCGGCAGCACCTTCGAAATGCGGGTACTTCAAAAACGCATGAGCGATAAGCCGCTCGGGGAAGAAATTTCGAACACCCTGAATAACCTTCGTTTTAACGCGATCAGGTTGCAGCGGCGCAGCAAGCTGACCCGTGTGCAGTTGCCTTACGCCAGGGTTCTGGTGGTGGACGATGTGCCCACCAACCTGGATGTAGCCAAAGGCCTGCTGAAACCCTACGACATGCGGATAGACTGCGTTGCAAACGGCCAGGCGGCAATTACCCTGATCAGGGAAGGACAGGCACAATACAACGCAATATTCATGGATCACATGATGCCGGGGATGGACGGCGTTGAGGCTGTACGGATTATCAGGAACGAAATAGACTCCGACTACGCCCGGACAGTGCCCGTCATCGCCCTGACGGCAAACGCCGTGGTCGGCACTGAAAAAATGTTTCTCCAAAACGGCTTTCAGGACTTTCTCTCCAAACCTATCGACACCAGGGAACTTGACAGGGTGATCCGCCAATGGGTGCGGAATAAGGAATTGGAGCAGCAGTTCCTTGCACACGAGGACCCCGCCGGAAAAGAGACTCCCGGCGCAAGCCCGGGCGATCCACAGTACGCAACGGATAGACGACATCACCAACGGCGCGAAGATGACATCACCGCCCAACAAATGAAGGCGGCAAGCGTCCGGGACTGGAGCATAGGGGAGATTGACGGATTGCATATCGCCAAAGGCATGAGCAGATGCGGCGGCGCTATGGAAAGCTACCTGAGGATTGTCGCTTCGTACGTTAGCCATACCCCGTCCCAGTTAGAAAAAATCCGGGCCGTCACCCAGGAGACGCTGGCCGACTACGCCATTACCGTACACGGCATTAAAGGCAGCAGCCGCACCATCGGCGCCGATGTTCTGGGGACCAGGGCCGAGACTCTGGAAAAGGCGGCCAAAGCGGGTGACTTCGCCTTTATCCTGGCAAATAATCAAGATTTTCTGGAGGCAACGGAAAAACTTTTGGCTGCGCTCTCGGCATCGCTGCAAGAGCAGGCAACGCCAAAATCGGAGAAAGACACGCCTGACCCAATGACCCTGAAAGCCTTGCGCCAGGCGTGTGAAGTCTTTGATATCGATCGGATGAACCAAGCGATGCAGACCTTAACCGAGTATACCTACTGTCCAGGTCCTGGGGCGGACTTGATGGCCTGGCTGGAAGAAAAAACTTTCCACTTGGATTTTCAACAGATCGCCAAGCGTCTGGAACAGACTGAACACATGTCGTGACGTAAAAATATGTGCGACAGCGGACCGAGGATATGCGCTATGAATAGAAGTAGTGTGCAAGAACGGAAAATCGTTATGCTGGTTGATGATCAAGCGACCAATCTGGAAGCCGGCAAGAATATACTCAAAGATGCCTATCGGGTGTATCCGATTCCCTCCGGGGAAATTCTCCTGGATCTCATGGTGAATGTCCAGCCTGACCTGGTTCTCCTGGATATCGAGATGCCCGGCATGAACGGCTATGAAGTCATCACTGTTCTGAAAAACAACCCCAAGTGGAGATATATTCCGGTCATCTTTCTCACCGCAAGAACCGACGAAGGCAGCGAGCTGGAAGGATTGACCCTGGGGGCCATAGACTATATCACCAAGCCCTTTTCCGCCCCACTGCTCCTCAAACGCATTGAGAACAACCTCTTGGTCGTGGAACATCAGAAACAACTCCAGAACTGCAATGAGGAACTGGAATCGGAGGTGGCCCAAAAGATACATCAGCTTATACATCTTCAGGATGCCATCATAAGCACGGTGGCCGATCTGGTCGAATTCCGGGACTGTACGACCGGCGGCCATATCGTCCGGACCCAGAAATACATGCGGCTCATGGTGACAAAAATGTTGGAGGTAGGACTGTACGCGGAGGAGATAGCCGACTGGAACCTGGATCATCTCGTTGCGTCATCCCAGCTTCATGACGTGGGCAAGATCGCCATTAGTGACGCCATTTTGAACAAACCCGATAAACTGACCCCGGAAGAATTTGAAATCATGAAAAAACACGTGGAAATAGGGGTACGGGCCATCAAGAGAATCGAAGCCACGATGGGGGAGAATACGCACGACAGCTCTTTCCTGAGCCACGCACGGCTGATTGTCGGCGGGCATCACGAAAAATGGGACGGCAGCGGATACCCCGCGGGTCTCCAAGGTCCGGACATTGCTCTTGAAGGACGGCTGATGGCTATCGTCGATGTCTACGATGCACTGATTTCGGCCCGCCCCTATAAACGGCCCATGCCCACCAAAGAGGCCAAAAAATGGATCGAAAACTGCAGCGGCACACATTTCGATCCCAATCTGACGGAGATCTTCTCCCAGCTTGCTAAACAATTCGCGACTGTGGCCCGTAGCGAAACCGCCCTGTAACCGGGGCGCGTCCACTGTTCGAGCAGCTACCCTACTGTCCAAATTTCGGGAAGCACTTCTGCTAATACTTTCGCAATTTTGTGTGCAGGGTCTTCCGTGTTATCCCAAGTCTGCGGGCTGCCTCGCTTTTATTGCCGTTTGCCGCTTCAATCGCTGCCTTGATGGCTTGACGCTCCATTTCCTCAAGAGTCATCCCGGACGGGACACCAATGGACGCGGCATCCTCAGCCTGCCCGGGCTGAAGCACGGGCGGCAGATCCCGCTCTTCCACATATTCTCCGGTCAGCAACACTACCGCCCGTTCCACGGCGTTCTCCAATTCACGCACATTACCGGGCCAGCTATGTGCATTCAAACGGCGCATGGCCGACGGAGTGAAGGCCTTGACCTGCTTATGATTTTTTTCCGCAAATTTTCTTAGAAAATACCCGGCCAGCACAGGAATATCTTCTGGGCGCTCGCGCAGGGGCGGCAGGTGCAGGGTCACCACATTCAGACGGTAAAACAAATCCTGGCGGAAGCGCCCCTGTTCCACATCACGGGCAAGATCCCGGTGCGTGGCGCCCAAAATGCGCACATCGACCTTGATGGTCTGATCACTACCTACCGGTTGTATTTCCCGTTCTTGAAGAACCCGCAGCAGACTGGACTGCATGGCCGCCGATATTTCGCCGATTTCATCCAAAAAAATCGTGCCCTTATCCGCGCTCTGGAAGCGTCCCTTGCGACGGCCTTCAGCTCCGGTGAAGGCGCCCCGTTCATGCCCGAACAATTCCGATTCCAGCAAACCTTCGGTCAGCGCGGCGCAATTCACGGCTATAAAGGGCGCCTTATTCCGTTGGCTATTGTTATGAATGGCTCTGGCTATCAATTCCTTGCCCGTGCCGGACTCGCCCGTAATCAGCACTGTGGCCTCAGAAGGCGCAACGGCTGCCAGGCTTTGCATCACCTGCCGCATGGACGGACTCTGGCTGACAATGCCGCCACTGTCCAAAGCAGCGGCCAGAGTTTCTTGCAACGCCCGATTCTCGTGACGCAACGCGGCATGATCCAAAACCCGGTTCATGGTCTGCCGCAAATCGTCAAAATCCAGCGGTTTGGTCAGATAGTCGTACGCGCCGGATTTGATGGCTTCTACCGCTGTCTTCACGTCGGAATAGGCCGTCATAATCAATATGGGCAAGTCCGGTTGCCGTGTTTTGATTTCCTTAAGCGATTCAATCCCGGAAATTCCGGTCATGCGCACATCCATAAGCACAAGATCAAAAATCTGCGAACGGCACAAAGCCACTGCTGTTTCACCGTCCTGAGCGCCCTCAAGGCGATACCCCCAGTCTGCCAACAGAGTCAGCAACATGCCGCGGTGACCCGCGTCGTCGTCTACAATCAGAATTTTGCTTTTCGGCATTTTGGACATGACATTCTCTATTCCGCAGTCGGCAGATATACGAAAAACACGCTTCCTCTCCCAAGTTCGCTTTCCGCGCGGATCACTCCATTGTGCTGTTCCACGATGCGGTGGACAATGGCAAGTCCGAGTCCGGTACCTGACGCCCTGCTGGTGACGTACGGGTCAAAGATGGTGGAAAGCGATTCCGTGGCAATTCCCTTGCCGGTATCCGCAATGCGCAGCAGCACGTTGCCTGTGCCCTGATCGCGGCAGGACGAGATATCCAGCCTGCCCCCTTTGTCCATAGCCTGAATGGCGTTGAGAAAAAGGTTCAGCAGGGCCTGGGTGAGCTTGTCCGCATCTGCAGCAATCAGGGGCAACGCCGGGTTGGAAGTGACACACACCGCAATATCCTTATTCGCGATATCCGAAGCGCACAGGTTCAAAGCATGTTCGACAAGGGGTGCGAGAGCTAACGGCGCAAGCTGGATGTCATCCGGCCGGGCAAATTCCAGCAGTCCAGATACCACACGATTGAGCCGCTCCACTTCCTGAATGAGCATTTTTGCGGCATTTGCATCGTTTTCCTTTTCCAGTTTACCCAGCAAAAAAGTGGCAAAACCCTTGATGGAGCTCAGCGGATTGCGGACTTCATGGGCCACGCCCGCAGCCAGGTTGCCAAGCGCGCTCAGGCGTTCGCTACGTCGCAATTGCTGCTGCAAACCCCGGATTTCCGTAAGATCGCGCATGATGAACAAATGCCCGAGAAAAAGCTGATCCTCATTGATAATCCTGGATGCGCTCACGCTGACGGGCCGCCCTGCTCCCTCCGGGAGTGCAAGATGTATTTCCCGTTCAAGGACGGGGGCGCCCAGTTCCAAATCCGCAAGGATGGTTGCCCAGTCCGATTTGCCGAGGGTCTTGAGCGGCAGGCCGGACAGACTTTTGCATTCCATGCCGAAAAGCTCCTCAGCAGCCGCATTGGCGATTACGATCCGTCCCAAAGGATTACTGGCGAACAAGCCCAGCGGCAAACTGCTGACCATTTCCGCCGCAAAGGCCTCAGCGTCCTGCAGCATACGGCGCGAAACGCGATAATTATGCGCCCAGAAAAGAGAGACAAAGGCCCCGAAAGCCGCCAGCGCCACCAATAGGGAGAGCAAAACCGTGCTGCGGAATTCCGCTTCCAAGGTTTCTTCGAAAGGGCGCGCATCCAGTCCGGCAAAGATAATGCGCCCTTCTTCCGGCACAGGCAGAGCGGGATCCCGGGGATGATCGACAGGGTGCTCATGCTCCCGGCGTCCGCGTTCAAGGCCAGAGATGGGCAAAAATATTTTATATACTTCAAAAATACGTATATCGTCCGGCCCATCCACAATACGCCACTGGGGGCTGTCGGAGGCGTTCAGCGCGGCGATGCTTTCCGGATCGGCGAAATGGTCAATAGTTTCCGCAAGCTCACTATGGGCCAAGATATGCCCTTCACCGTCGGTTACCGCCATATAGACGATACCGGGTTGTTTGGCGGTCTCTTCAAGCAGGAGCTGCAGGTATGGATTGCCCGCCCGAATGGCCATACGCGTGTGGGAACCCGCCTCCAGCGCCCAAATAAGCGCGGCGGCCCTGTCCGTAAGGTGCTGCGCCATGCGGGCTTTTTCCTGCTGGGTGTTGCGCGCCGCCATGATCAGGACGACGAGGCCCAGTATTAGCGCCGCCCCCATAAGAAACCAGGGAGAGAGACGCAGAATGTGGTGTACCGGTAGTTGCGCGTGTTTCATGCTGTACGCCCAAAAGAATATCCCAATATGTAACTGTTTTACTCACAATGTCCAGAAAAATGGGTAAACTTGTAACAGATTTCGACCTCAGCCGTTTTCTCACAATGGAAAAGTTTATATGTTTTCAATAAAATATACTATTATCCTTGCGCTGGCACACAAGTTGCTCATGGGAAAACGTTCCATGGCCCTTAAAAACACCAACGAGGAATACAATGAACATTTTCAGATTCCGCATCTTGAGTCTTTCCTTGGCCTTGGCCGCCATGCTCGGTCTGTCCGTATCGGCAATGGCCGCAGAACCCCACGGAGCGGGCATGATGCAACTAAGCCCGGAAAAACAGGAAATCGTCAAAAAACTGCATGAAGATTTCTACAACAGCACCAAACAGACACGCCAGGAGTTGATCTCCAAAAGGCACGAACTGGATGCCCAGTTGTACAGTGCAAGTTCCGACGAGAAAAAAATCCAGGCCCTGACCAAAGAAATTTCCGATCTGCGCGCCAAACTCTACAGCGCCCGTGTCACCCTCAAGGGAAAGCTGATCAAGGAAGGCATGACGCTGGGAAACAGCGGCTATGGCCCCGGTATGAGGCGCGGTATGGGAGCCTGTGGCGGCAAGCCGACATGCGGCGATGCCTCTCCCCATGGCGCCTGCGGCGGTATGCGCGGCGGTTGGTAGATTCTCGGCGAGTATACGGTCAAACCTCCTCCACCCTGTAACAGCCCCATCCCCAGAAACGGCAGGTTCGCGCGAACCTGCCGTTTCGCGTTTTTTCACGCCAGTGTTTTCCGCGCTCTGGCGCGCAGTTCTGCGGCTTCTGCAGCCAAATCATGCGGCACCTTCCGCAGCTTGGACAAGGCATCGAGCGCCGCCTGCGCACGGCCTCCGTCCAAAAAATCCTTGGCTGCCAGCAGCAGCATGCGTTCCCGTTTATGTCCATACAAGACGTCGATCAAGTGTCCATGCATAGCCCCGAAAACGCGCCGCACCAATTCTTCCCGTTCCAGTAGCAGGCGCGCCAGCTGGCTTGCCGATCGGTAAGGAACCAGATAATGCAGCAACAGTTCACGGCATTGGGACAGGGTATGGATGATGCGCGTCAGTTCGCTCCAGGCGCTTTTGTGCGTTTGCAGCAAAAGAGGAGCAAGCTGTTCCACGGTCCGTTCTTCCTGGACTGCTGCCCGCTCTTCGAATTCCAGAAAACGATTGCGGTAGTGTTGATACTGAAAGGCGTCCTCCATAAGCTTGACGCATTCGTGGAAAGCATAGCCCACTGTCCAGTCAAGCAGCATACCCGTCATATTTTCCTCATCGTCGCGAAAAAGATGATGGGCGCTGTCTTTTAACAACCAGAACAGCCCGTTCTGCTCCTCACTGCCCATAAGATCACGCAGCACCGCATACGAAAGCGAGCCCGAAAGCGTAAAGCGTTGGAGCTGTTCCTCAAGCACACTGTATACTTGGCAATAGTCGCGCAGAAAATCGCGCAGCAGGACAGCTTTGTCTCCACGTATCCATTTGCGCGGCATGGCGAGTCAACGCTCCTGCAAAAGGGCTTTGGCCACTATTTCGTCATACAGCGTCAAGGGATTGCCCCGGGCTGAACCGCTGCCCCGTTCGCTGTACAGTTGCGCGCCCTTGCGGATGATATCCAACGGAATCCATTCGTGCTTTTCCCATATTTCCGGAAAATCTGCCTGCCAAAGACGGAATTCCACCTCGCCGGCGTTTCCCATGCGCACATAGACGCGCAGCTTGGGATTGCCGGGTTGAGGATAGTAGTATATGCCGCGTTCGTCCCGCATGACCCATCCTTAGCGCAGATCCGTAATACGTTTAGATTTGCCGACAGTACGCGGCAAGCTGCCGTGATCCACTATCCGCACCCTGCTCCGAACCATGAGTTTACAATGCAGTAGCTCCGCCACGCGTATCGCCAGAGCCTGATCCAAATCAGAAGAAAACCTGTTGTGCCGTTCCGCCGCAAGTTCCATGCAATCGCGGCCGTTTATGCGGGTCAGGGTGATATGATACTCGCCGCCAAGTTCCGGAAACTGCGCCAGCGCGTCCATGATCTGACCGGGATAGATGTTGACCCCCCGCAAAATGAACATATCGTCGCTGCGGGCATGGATTTTATCGTGCCTAGGCAGATTCAGGCCGCAAGCGCAGACGCCCGGCAGCAGGCGGGTAAGGTCGCGGGTCCTGTAGCGGATAAGTGGCGCTGCGTCTTTACACAGACTAGTGACCACCATTTCGCCCATTTCGCCGGCTTCCACAGGGGCAAGGGTATCGGGATTCAATATTTCCATATAGAAAAGGTCGGGCCAGTAATGCAGTCCCTGACGCGCGTCGCATTCGATGGATGTTCCCGGGCCGTACATTTCCGTCATGCCGCCGATAT
>Ga0123357_10011881_pt1 | contig 11197 bp, 7 predicted proteins | sample TergutEmb28metaG_FD_89873 | JGI IMG/M metagenome (GOLD analysis project Ga0123357, IMG submission 89873) | Embiratermes neotenicus P4 segment gut microbial communities from Petit-Saut dam, French Guiana - Emb289 P4 | ecosystem: Host-associated > Arthropoda: Insects > Digestive system > Gut ... | reverse complement strand
GTTGCGCTAACCACGTGACACCCCTCTATCCGCAAAAGTTGGCACTAACTTCGCCTACCGGCGGCGGCCGCTCTGTCGGTATGGTTCGCTCGCGGACTAAAGCCACGGAGTTTAGTTTTTAGGCAGATATAGTGGTTTGGGAAGAAGATTCTTCTTGACTTTGGTAACGATAGCGAATTAAGTGTAGTAAACTTCGCGTCGCCAGAACGAAAGTAATATTCGGATTACATCATTCCCACGTAGAAAATTTATGCACCTGGATCAGGTATATCACAAGAGAACAGATCAAATAGCGCATCCAGTTACTGATTTCATAACTTCAAAGAAGATGACCGTAAAGCGGACCATTACATGGTGACTGAAAATTTTGTGGTGAGACTGTCAGTACTCAAACGAGCAGCGGGGAAGTTGGATGTGGAAAGATTTATTAGTCTCGGGTCATCTCGTAGATATTAGTAGGGGTTAGGAGTATATATTTAGAAAACGAAGAATTCAGTCACATTCTGGAGAGGTACGAATTAATGCATCGTGAATTTTGGTTTGACTAAATATTCAAAAAATTAAGGGATAAAAAGAGACAGGGTGTGTTTAAATTATTGTTAGAACCAGTCTTCTAAATTGAAGCAGTTTGAGCAAGTTGTGCCTAAGATATGACCCTCATGTAACAAGAACAAGTCAAAGAAAAAGAGCTTGAAACAATTTTTAAAAATCTTAGAAACTTCTATAGAGTTTTAAATGAATTATCAAGAGCTACCAACTCATAATTAACTAATTAATAAGTGGTGATTTTAATTTATGTTTTGACTCGCACGTGCAAATAAAAGTGTTTCTTTTGTCTGTTAGATATACATGATATTAAGGAAACTGAAATGTGTGTGGTTTTGATATACGCAGCGGAATATAGTTCCTAGAAGGTTATCTTTACTGTTGAATATTTGAGAGTTTATGATAAAATAAGTTGCTTATATTAGGAAGCCTATAATTGGGATTACAGATGTGCAGACTTGCTAATTCGATTGCGAATAAGGCAAAATTATCATGCAAATGGAAGATGCTCTTATTGTGGAATAGTTCTGAGAAATACTTCGATGGCATTATGCGAAATAAATTTGTAAATGTAACACTAACCCTTGTAACACGAACTGAGACTATAAAAAAGGATGTTGCAGTATTATTTTTTTTGTTTCCTTAATTACTATCAGTTACATAGCGTTAGTTTATTATGAAGAGTGCAGCACAAGTCAAACTGACTCGAAAAACGAAAAAGATTTGTAACCTTTAAAATTACAGTATATTATACAGTAAGATGGGACTGGTGAAGTGAAGAGAATAATAGGAATCGGAATTTTCTTACTTTTTATGGACACACATCTGTAAATTCATAAATATTTAAAATAATTGTAATTGATTTTATTTTAGTAATACAAAATAACTAGATGAGAAATAAAAACAACTGATTTTATGTGTTCCATTCCGTGCATTATAACCCAATTGCTGTAACTTCCATAAACATATGCACAAAATTGACACTATATTCACGATAATATTTTTAAAAACGCTAAACTTCTGCGTGTTTCGGACCTAGTACATATGCAAGCGGTCAGGATACTTTTAAGTAATTGTTTTACACAACAACGATTACCGTACTCCTTGATGATGGAACTGTAACGTCCGCAACATATAGGTGTTTAGTGTTTTTAAAAATATTATTGTGAACCTAAGGACAATTGTGTGCATTTGTTGTTTAAAATTACAGGAATTAAAAACAACTACTTTGAGAGAAGGTGGATCGGGTAGCTCAGTCGGTATAGCGACTGACTACGGGCTGGACGATCCGGGATCGAATCACGGTGGGAACGCCCGTCCAGACCGGCCCTGGAGCCCAACCAGCCTCCTGTAAAATGGGTACCGGGTCTTTCCCGCGAGTAAAGTGCGGCCGGGGCGTGCTGCTCACCACTCACCCCCTTCTAGTGCCGCAGTCATGTAAGAGTAGAGCTATACCTCTACCCACCCTCTGGGCCAAACCGGGCCTGTAACGGAATCGCTTTACCTTACTTCGGGAGACGCTGTAGATTTCACATGAATTCAAATATTACTGTTGAATCTTAAATTCCTGATGCCTGGACGTCATTCGTTTCTTCATCGCATTTTCTATATTTCATGAACAGATTATTATTATTTTTCTATATGTAGCATAGATATATTTCTGTTTGACGGAGTGTCAGACTAAGTTCAAGTAATAATCTGATAAACAGTTTGGAACAGAATGTAACGTTTTACCCCCTCCCACCCCACCCCAAAATCTGTTATTATATATGTTTCCCTCTTTCTTACAGGACAACGCATATAGTCATACTAAATAAGAACCAGTTAATTTATTACGGAAAATATTTCCCGCCCTACAGACGCGAAATTTTTTTGATACTTTTAATTATCTTGCTGAAACTGTGGCAGTAATTTTCGTAACAAAATTTCACTTCTCTGTTAAGATATGAATATTTATTACTAAGCTGTTTTAGCTTAGTTAGGAGTATCTAGTGAGTTAAATATTTTCGATCGTCAAAATCTCACAGAAAGTAGTTCAAGCATTTCTTCATCATTTAGGCGCATCAGTAGCTACTCTCTGCACTTTAATGTGTCTATCTTAGTATGCGAGGAAAAGCAATGACAAACTACCCCCAAGAACTTGCCCAGGATGCAGTGTGCCAGAGTCATACCGGCCACGTGACTGGGCTCTGGTTCCTGCCAAGCCCGGCCTTCAAGGCTGAATACTAATGAATGAATGAATCTTAGTATGCAGTACCTAATACTGCACCGCATACTAACACTTAAAGTTCTTACAGCAATTAATATTGCTATCCTCTGCGCTTCTTAGTTGGTAATTATAACACTTAACATCACAAATGTAAAATTAACCTGGAAAGAAGGAATCTTCCTTCTTTCCAGGTTAATTTTACATTTGTGATGTTAAGTGTTATAATTATGTTTGACGTAGTGTATTAATACGACGATCCTAGTGGCCGTGAGTTATAGGGCGTGGGTATGAACCTGCTTGACTGCTGGGATTCCGGCTTCGAAATCCAAAGACGGCATGAATGTTCGTCTGTTGTGTGTGTGTGTGTGTTTATGTTTTTGCTTTGTGTAGGTAGCAGCCTCTGCGACGAGCTGATCGCTCGTTCAGAGCAGTCCTACAGGGCGGTAGGGTCTAATTGTGTGTGACACCTCAAAAATGAGTTGGCTTAAGCCCAAGTTGGGTTGTCGTGCCACAGGGGGAACAAAGTCTATTGGTAATAATTTAGAATTCCTGAAACATTATATAGTATTTCATATTATATTCGTTCTAAAGGATTGTATGTTAAAGTCCGAATTACATATTGCAGAATTTTGTTTCGCGCGTGCGCTTGTGGGTAGAAAATTATACGTTACATTCCACTGTAATACCTGAGTCGTCAGGTTGTATGCAGGTTTCAGGTACTGTTATGAACATACAAAATGCAGCTGTTTTGGCAGTTTACGGCCTTTTCAGAAAATATTGGCCTTCCAAGTTCTAGAATTACAACAAATTTCTGACATAAGTACACTCTTTAAAACTATTTTCTAGAAGGAAATGCATTTGTTTCGCTTTAATAAATCCACTTTTCACTTTTGAATGATTATCTTGGCTTACTAAGCACTAGAGTAAATTCAACCGCAAACAAGGAGGCTGTTTGGTAATAATAATAATAATAATAATAATAAACCAGAGAGCATTTGATAGCGTTCCACATAGCTGGGTGGAAAAGTCAATAGCACTGGTAGGAGTGAAGAGTAAATTTGCCAGATTTTGCAAACAATTTATGGAGAAATGGAACACAAGGCTTTTTTTTTAAAAAAAAAACAAAGCAGGACAGATAGAGACAGATAACAAATGCAGACTTTGACATCAATTTGATAAGCCAATAGACCATATAATAATAGAATACCCAATACTGCCAAAAGAACAGTACATAAAAAACATGATAAATTGCGTGCACAACTACACTTCAACATATGCAAGGAAACAGGGGCACAATTGGACAGAAAACACTAGTATGAACATGTGCCAAAATCAGTAGAAACAATTCAAGGAGACAAGGTAACCATATTGTGGAATCAACAAGTACAAACTGACAGAACTATCCCCAACAACAACCAGACATTACAATCCATGATAATGAAAAAGGAACATATATGTTAATAGACGTTGCAATCTCAGGAGACAGAAATATGATTAAAAAAGAGGTCGACAAGATTCTAAAATATAAAAACCTTACAATAGAAATACAGCTCATGTGCAATGTAAAATCAAAGGTGATACCAGTAATAATAGGGGCGACTGGGACTATTTCAAAGTCATTCAGAAAATACGTGAGCAACATACCAGGAAAACATGAAGTCAAGGAACTACAGAATATAGCCATATTGGGCACTGGACACATACTTCAGAAAGTACTAATGTAAAACTACAATAGATTCAACACTGAAACTAACGATATAAGCACCATGAATAGTAACAACAGAATAGCTGCAACACTGTGTTCCCTAGCGACATAGTTTGTCTCAGGAATATAAGTATAAATACCCTGCATGAAGGAGATGATGATGGTAATAATAATAATAATAATAATAAACCAGAAAGCGTTTGATAGCTTTCCACATAGCTGGATGGAAAAGTCAATAGAACTGGTAGATTTTGTAAACTATCTATGGAGAAATGGAACACAAGGCTTCATTCATTCATTCAGATACGAAGAGGAATATCCCAAGGGGACTCTCTTTCGCCGTTACTTTTTGCATAACACTCATTCCATTAACAAACGAGACGAACAGAGCTGATTATGGATATCAAGCACATGGAACTGAGAGGAAAATAAGTCACTTATTGTACATGGATGACTTGAAACTGCTAGGAAGAAATGAAAATGATTTGAAGAATGAAATAAAAATTTTGCAGACAGTTAGCAAAGATATAAATATGAATTTTGGTTTAAAAAAATTTTGCAAGAATATGTTTAAAAAGAGGTAGGGTCCAAAGCAAAATGGATATAGGAAGCACGTTAGAGAACGACATTAAAGAACTGAACCCAAGGAAAGCATATAAGTATTTAGGCATAGAAGAGAGTTTTGACATGCAGCATGAGAATGAGAAATAAAATCTGAAGCAGAAATACTTGAGGAGATTGAGACTAGTTTTGAGTACAGAATTAAGTGCAAAGAATAAAATTCAAGCAACTGGATCTTTGGCATTGCCAGTACTTAGAAACGGTTCTGGAATTGTTAACAGGCACCAAGAAGAACTGCAAAAACTAGACCGGAAAACGAAGAAACTACTAACCATTCATGGACAGCATCACCCAAAGGCAGATGTAGATCGCTTGTATGTCCCCAGAAAACAGGGAAGAAAGGGCCTGATGCAGTTAGAAGTAGCCCATGCAGTAGGAATTACAAAACTGGCGGAATATGTAGACAGGAAGGAAGACCCACGAATACAAGTTGTCAGAACACCAAGACAATACCGACTCAACAGTGTTACAGACAGCTGATGTCTCAAGACAAAAGTACAGGGAGAAACGAGAAAAATGAAGGAGAGCATAGCGGAGAAAGCAAAGAAAGATGGCAAGGGAAGAGGATGCATGGACACTTGCCACATAACATGGACGAAAACCTGGTGGATATTGAACAGTCATACCCCTGGCTAAAATCTGGCGACATCAAGGGAGAATCAGGAAGAACAATAGTGGCAGCTCAAGACCAAACAATTAGTACAAATTATTTTAAGATTAAAATTTTGAAGGAATAAATTGAGAGTAACGGTTATATAAACAACGTGAAGAAACTATTGAACACTTAACCTCAGGATGCCTAATTTTGGCTAAGAACGAATATTTAATGAGACACGATAAAGTTTGTCTACATTTGCATTAATCAATATGCAAAGCCTTAGGCACTGAAACCAAAGACAAATGGTAAACACACATGCCCAAGCCAGTGTATGAAAAGGGAGATGTCACAATGTTGTGGAATTAAGCAGTACACACAGATAGAGAAGTTATAGCAAATAGGCCAGATATAATAATTAAAAACTAAAAAGAGAAAATATGCACACTAGCAGATGTGGCAATACTCGCAGACAAAATGTTGTGCAAGAGGAAGCGGAAAAGAAGTTAAAATACAAGAGTTTATGTATAGAGATACAACGAATGTGGAACCTGAAATGTACGATTATACCAGTAATAATTGAAGCCACTGGAATAGTAACGAGAAGCTTAAGGAAAAATCTCGAAGCTGTACCAGGAAAACATTCCATAGATTCACTGCAAAAGACAACTGTACTTGGAACGTCACACATAATAAGGAAAGTACTTCAGTGTGAGTCTTGAAGTCTGAGCGCTGTGGATCACCGTTGGTTCAAGAGAAGTACCAGGAAGAAAAGTCCTCTTACAAGAGACATCTATATCATATAATAATAATAATAATAATAATAATAATATAGATAAGATTCTTGCTGCAACATTACATTATTTAGGCCTAAATATTGTGTGTAAAATGGCCTTACGTGGGGTTTTACTTGCGGCTGAATTAACATTTACCTATACCGTACCTTGGATAGTATTTCGAACAGGCAATGTGGAAGGCATTGCGCTTTGCTTGTACCACGGCTGAAATCTGTAAGTTGTAATGCAGCGTATGAAATGTTTGTATGCAGTTTTATTATCAGAATAGTATTGCTTGCCACAGAATATGCTCTGAAATGTACGTATATATGTGACATTTTAAACGTGCTAAGAAGAGATTTCTTTTACACTTATTTAATATGCTTGGAGGGTAACTCTGTCTTGTTTCGTTCTTTTACTTGTGTTTGTTTAGATTTTAGTGATGCTCACGAATGGTGTTAGGGAAGCTGCAGATCAAAAATGAAAACATTTTAGAAACTTGCTTTCTTCCAGTAATGAGAAAATGACATCTGTTAGTGGCGATATCTGTAGAGTAAAATTAGATATATTTTATATCAGTGGCTTCTCGATGTGTGTAATTAGCTTCCAAGTTAATGATCATTATGAGATTTAAAACGCCTCCACCCCGCTTACCTTGACTGGTACTACTGGAATTTGAAAGATCTACAAAAATATACACGGACTTAAAAACACTAGACAAAATATATATTTTTTAAACGTTACAGTACTTTCTGGTTGTCGTCTTCCTATTGGTGTTTGTAGCTGATTCCACAAAGTGCGACTGTGTTGGGCAGTTCGGTTTTAATTTCTGTTCTTGATTATGGGGATGGAGAGCTAATTTGTACACTAAAATTTTAGGTTGTACTTCTTCGTAATTATACTGCTTAACAGTAACATTTGTAGCACTAAACTATATGTAGTAATGTGGAATAAGAAACCAACTAAATGTCACTTAGTATTATATTTATTTCTCCTTTATAAGTTGCTCAACATGTTTCGGGCCACCTTGAGCCCATCTTCAAGAGCTGACGACTTAGTTGTATTTTTTCACGTGTGGTGTAGTGCCGTGGCTGTGTAGACAGTCAGATCTGTCTGGCTGGTTGTGTGTCCATTGGGAAGTACGTAGCACAACGTAGTTGTGCTACGCACTTCCCAATGGACACACAACTATTTTGTGCTACGTACTTCCCAATGAACACACAACCAGCCAGACGGATCTGACTGCTTACACAGCCACGGCACTACACCACACGTGAAAAAATACCACTAAGTAGTCAGCTCCTGAAGATGGGCATAAGGTTGCCCGAAACATGTTGAGCAACTTATAAAGAGCAACTTATAAAGGAGAAATAATTATAATACTAAGTGACATCTAGTTTGTTTCTTATTCCACATTGAACTACGATGCAGGTCAACCACACATTATATTTATAAGAAGTAATATTCATTACTCTTGTGTTGATAATTAATATATTCTTATTATTATCTTCTTTTACTGCAAACAAAGAGGACAAAAGAACTTTTAGTGGAAATTACTTCCATGTAACACAAAAATCTTTTTTGTAAGCGAGATTTAATTAATGAATTGTGTACACTTCCCAAAGTTATATTCTCATCACTCTTCATTCGCATTTATGATTCAACTGACATTAGTAACAGGAACACGAATTTCACTTATTTTCCACATGATGCCTATAGCCATTTTTGAAAGGATTATAATATTAAAATTCTAAAACATTCTAAGTTAAATTTCTGCATATTTAAGTTTACTCATATATTTATTATGGTCTAAAATTACACAACGTAAAAGTACTCATGTTGTAGTACTAACACAAGAAACTTACCAGTATTCGTCGTGTCTTTGATTTTGCGCGCAGTAAATTTACAGACATCCATAATAATCGAATTTGATAAATCTTACTACGTGACTGATCGAAAATACTTTGCAGAATTTTATGAAATAACAGTGTATGAGGTTTTCAAACTTACTGCCAAATTCAATAATCTTACCTGAAATACTGCGAAAGAATAACCTGTCCTTAAATTGAGGAGTAAAAGAAAACTGCGCAAATCTTTTACATAACAATTTTAACGTCTTGGTTCTTATATATTTGTGACACCAGATGGCTCTGATATGTTCTTAGCACACGTATCGTTTATTTTTCCGATTCCTCTTCCTCCGCAGTATCGACATTCAGGAGCCACCAACCACAATCCTTCATTTTCTTTCATAATTGTTCGCTGTTCACGCCCACCACACTCTTTAAGAGACATCCCACATCGGTAAGAATTCCAGTTGCTCCTGTGATCTATGATACACAAGTTACATGCAGGGAGAAAGTCTTCGGTATTGGAACATTCGTTTGACAACTGTAAGTGTAGATAGGGGGTAACCTAATGCTACCCTTTGGAGAACTACATGCTTCAAACGAAAGATTTGTTCTTGTTTTTTGTTTTTGTTTTTAAGCTTTCGCCGTGTTTTAAATGTGATTTGTTCCTTTTTGGGTAATTCTCCGGCGTCTGAGTTCCAATTGCCGACGTTTCGGAACTCACTGTCGGTTCCATCTTCATAGGCCGGTGCCTTTGAAGATGGAACGGACAGTGGGTTCCGAGACGTCGACAATTAGAACTCAGACGTCGGGGAAGTACCCAAAAAGGAACAAATTACATACAGAAAGTTTTGTTGTTGGCGTGGTGAACCTGTTAAGAGTCGTGCGGAATAAACCTTCTGCTTTTGTCAGGGACACAGCATAGTGACAAATTGTCAATTTATGGAAAGTTTACGTATGTCTTGTGACTGTGTGCAGAGCGTTCGAGTCCCATAATTGCATGCAGAACGGAGGCGTGAAGCCCTCCTTCAGTGTGTGTTTAATGACCACAATTAATTATAATGCACTTCTGTTAAAATTGCTTGTCACCAATGCTTTTCATATAACAGTCTAAATTCATGGAACATAATCTTCCTTAGGTAGTTACTAGTGGCTCAGCTGACTGACTTCCCTGTTTTTATGGAATCGGATTAACAGTTACTATTTTCAAAAAACCTCAACACCGATCCATATCATTAGCCGGATGAATTCAATCTGCACATAATTCTGCAAGCCCTATATTAATACAACTTTTCTATCTACTCCTAGGTCTTCCAAGTGGTCTGTTTTCAGCTTTTTTCAAGCAAAGGTCCGCCTACATGATTAATTTCTCCATTAGAAAAATGTGTGGTGTTTGCTGGTCATTAGTGTTAAACTTTAAACACCATAGCCATTCCATTTCTGTTTCGTTCCAATTTCAGATGCAAACTACTAATGCTATCTTCGCAGCTCATTTACATTTTTCGCACAGCATCTTCTTAAATACAGTTTTTAATGCATAACTATTTATATACTGAAAATGTGCATGTTGCGTGTTTTGGGTTCAGTGGAATATTTATTTCATTATCTCTCTAAAATTTATAATTTCTCAGTTCTGAGATAACAGAACCCTGCACATTTTCCTGACGTGTTAGTGGCGCCATTGCCCAATTTGTTTACTTATAGTCCAATTTAGTCCTTAAACAGCCCAGCAGTTTATGTCTTTTAAAATTTGCCAGATACTTGTGTCGTGGCGATATAATTCTTCTGCTAGTGCACACAAATATTATATAGGAAGCCTCTCGTTTATTCAATTTCTTTTCATCATTTGTAACTTTTGTTTCAATTTATTTTCTAATACCTCTACTTAAGAGAAATGTCTCTCTATGAACATCATACGATGGCAAGAAACTATGGCTTTTTGTTGCCGTATAAGCTTACTTTCAGTTGCATAATAAGCCAGCAGTAAGGTTTCCACGTTTGAATAGTGTGTTTCAGTAGCATGTAAACGTACATATATATATATATATATCGTAAATTTATTAAGATTACAGTTATAAACTTAGGAAAATTGCTTTAGTAAAATTTTCGTCAAAACGATGCCCCTAAATACTTCGTTGATTCGCTTTATAACTATTGTAAAACTGCGTAGAATCCTGTATTTATATTATTATATAAGTTACGATTTTAAATTAGTTAATAGTGCTGTCGGTTTTTACGTACAGATAATTTTCTTACGAGTTTGGTTTGTAGTGGAATTCGGAATGTGACCCAGCAATATTCTGGACCTGTTATGACAGGTGGTTTTCTTAAGGATCGCTCAGAATCACTCGTCACTCTTCACTATGTCTGTAGCACAACGACCGTCAAGTTGTGTCTCCAAGTAGGGGCAATAATTTGCTATAATATCGTGGAATTCTAGCCTAGTACGAAGCAACCAATTGGCATATTGACGTGTGCAGACTTTTCATTATGTACAGGTTAACATTAGGTGCTATTGTTGTGGTGGTATGCATTGCGAACATCTGTCAGTTAAGCTGATGGTTTTTTTTTGTGCTCTTCCTTTCTGCTTCCCGGCAGATGATGGTTAACACTAACAACAAGGTATGGTTGTATAATTTTCATACACCAACAAATGCACTCTACATTAAACTTGATAAAGTTTTAAAATTTACATTAAAATTACTTTGACTTGCTCCTGCATTCAGTGTTAATAAAATTCCAACCAGATGCAACATTATGCAGATATTTATTTACTGCAGAGTCACTCTACATGTTTCGGGTGTCACAGCACCCATCATCAGGAGTACTAAAAACTGTAACCGCAGCCTCCGGTACAGGTCATAATACTGGTACAGCTACTTCCCTCCAACGTGG
>Ga0123357_10011880_pt1 | contig 11197 bp, 8 predicted proteins | sample TergutEmb28metaG_FD_89873 | JGI IMG/M metagenome (GOLD analysis project Ga0123357, IMG submission 89873) | Embiratermes neotenicus P4 segment gut microbial communities from Petit-Saut dam, French Guiana - Emb289 P4 | ecosystem: Host-associated > Arthropoda: Insects > Digestive system > Gut ... | reverse complement strand
TTGTTATTTTTGATTATGGCGTCAATGTCCGAAGGTTTGATTTTTCCTTTGATGCGGATCATTGCAGGGTCGTCGCCGGTTGTTAATATCACTAATTCCCGGATAGTGTCGTCTTTCACATTTACCAGAATTTTGGTGCGATCACTGTCTTCATTCACCGAAACCATGGTTTCGTAATTTTCATCTTTCAAAGAGGCAATCGCTTGATTCAACTTGTCTTTCACTGATTGTCCACAGTCGCCGAAACTAAATATCTCTACCCCTTCCACTCCTTTTACATCTTTTTCAAAAAGACTGACGAGAGTCATTGCAAATTTACCAATACTTACGTGCGTTACCCCTTTCTCTTTTGAAAATTTGTTAAAAAGCTTATCTACGCTTTTTTGGCTGTGCATTACGGGAGCTGTCAGAAATAATGCAAGCAGAACGAATAAAATTTTTTTTGTCTTCATAATGAATAATTTTTTTTGTTACACAGAGAAGACGAGAGACGGGGTCTGTTTGTTACAAAATGCTCAATATTTATTAAACTTTACAAAATCTTTCACCTCACGGCGAACGCGAAGCCGGCGCTCTTCTTTTTCCGTATAACCCAGCCGGACGCCGAGCGTAATCATCAATTCGGAAGGAATGCCGAGCAGTTTTTTCACTTCGCTTGTCAAAGGTTCATTGCCAAAGGCGCTTACGATATGAACATTCAGTCCCTGTGCAGTTGCCATCAGCCACAGATTTTCCAGCATAAATCCCAAGCTCATTACGCCGAGAAAATCGCCTTCCGATGCTGGGGCGCGATGATTGGGATTATACAAAATCAGCAATAAAACGGGTCCGTTGCTCACCATTTTGCCTAATCCAGAAGCCGGTTGATGCAGTTTACCATGCTGCGCTTCGGGAGAAAGCCATGAAGGTGGAAACTGGCTTGCTAAAATGCCTGTCTTTCTTCTTTTAAGTTCCTCTTCCGAAAACGAAAGTTGCGGATAATTTTCCTGTAAAAACACAGGAGAAACGGATGATTTCAGTTCGCTCAGTTTTTTTAAAACGGATTTATCATCGACAACGACAATTTCAAAATTTTGCATGTTGTGAGCGGTTGGCGCCCATGTTGCAGCTTCGAGAATAGTTTGCAGTGTGTCGGGATCAACAGGACGGTTTTCGTCGAACGTAATCCGCGATGATTTCCTGTCTTTAATTAATTGTAAAAGTTCTTGTGCATTCATTTTCAAATCATAAAAAAAAATTCTATTTCCTTACCTCCCCTCCATGATAACAAACAACAAAATCCGCACCCATTTTCTTTAGCTTTTCAAACGACTCTTCTGCTTTTAACATATCCAATGTGTGATTCGGATTAGGACCAATTAATTTCCCATTAGAAATATTTGCTGCATCGCCGGTTATCAGGACTTTGCTTTCTTCCAAAAAATAAGCTGTATGTCCGGGCGTATGACCGGGAGTGAACACGACTTTAATCCCGCCACAAAAAGGCAGTTCTTCATCGTCATGTAATATTACGTCAACAGGTAGATACAAATTTGGGAGACTCGATTGGATGCGGTCATAAAACACACGTTCTTCCGGCGAAAGATCTTTCATGCGTTCTTCCATTTTAGAAAGCTTCGGAGAAGGTAAATCGCCTTGAACGTAGGGCGTTTCTTTTTCGTGAGCCATAATCTTTGATCCATGTTTTGCAATTTGCCTGGCTGTGCCGATATGATCCATATCATGATGCGTCAGCAATATTTTCGTAATTTGCTCAATAGAAAATCCCGCTTTTTCCATAGCGGCGCCAATCATTTCATATTGTCCCGGAAATCCGGTATCAAACAAAACAATATCCTTATCATCCCATGTTAACACAGGATATATTGCGCCTCCTTGAGGCATTGCTATTTCAAGCATTTCAACATTGTTTGCTATTCTCATAATTTTTCCTCCATTATTTTATGTATAAACTCGTCATTTGTTACTATACGGACAGCCTGATTTCATCAACTCCTTCTTCCATCTTTGCAAACGTTTTTTTCACATATTCATCAGACGTCATCATAAACGGCGATTTCAACGTGCCTCTTTTCCTGCGTCCTTCCATGTTCAGCTCGGATTCTACCATTGGCGGAATAATTTCAACCACTCTGATTCCCAAAGGCGCTAATTGTATGCGCTGCGCTATCGAAAAAGCATGAAGTCCCGCTTTTGTCGCACAATAGACCGGACATCTTGAAGCCTTGTCCACCATAAAGGCAAGACCGGACGAAACATTGATGATTGTCGCATTTTCTTTGCCGGAAAGCGCCGGCGTAAACAGTCCGGAAAGATAAACCGGAGCTTCAAAGTTGATTCGGATTTCGCTGTCGCCGCTGTCCAATTCGTCAAGCCCTTTTGTCAAATCAATATCGCGTTGGATTCCGGCGTTATTTACAAGTATATTCACTTTTGGAAAATTCTCAGTAACATATTTAAACAATGCAATCCGATCGTCGGGATTCGCCACATCGCATTTGAATGTGTGAATCCCCTGCAATTCCTTTTCGACTTGCGCAAGTCTGCCTTCGCGCCGCCCACAAATAATGATGGTGTTGCCGCGTTCATAAAAATACTTTGCTATTGAGTAACCTATTCCGGTTGCTCCGCCGGTAATCAATACCGTGTTTTCATTCATTTTCATTTTCTTATACCTCCTGTTTTTTAGATTTTGTTGCCTGCAAATTTACAATTTTTTTGATTGTTTTGCATTGAAGGAGGTATTTTTTTAAGCGTCTTTTTTCAAACCGATTTTTCCACTCTGCTGGGTTTCAATCCGGTTATAAAACTTTTTCATTTCGTCAAATTCCGTCACGGAATACCTGCCTTTTTTTATTTCAAGGGTTTGAGTATAGATTAATTGCCTGTCTTTCTGAGTGATGTCCGATTTGAAATATCCGTAAGGAGATTCAATCTCGACCGCTTTCGGCTGGGTTTCAATACTGTATCCATCAGGTATCTGAATTGTGATGGTATCTTTTTGGAATTTGCTTGCATCCAAAACAATATCATACTTTCGCGTAGATCCTGTCAGTAAATCCTTTACATCTGTTTTTGAAGGATTAACAGGGATAAACATTCGCGTACCGGTTTGCGTGACAAAATCTTCACAATCTGCCGTAAAAAAGAGATCCAAACGAGGTGGAGCGTCCAAAAATTCTTCTTTATGGAATTGACTGATAGCAGGTTTATGCACACGTAGCAGGCTTGCTAAAATATCGTTGGTTTCTTTAGCGTCAGCATTTATCAGGGAAAAATACGGCTTTTCAAATTCTCTGTTTATGAAGGTAGAATGAACGGTCAAATGTCCGGTACCATCAGCGTCCACTCGGATTTGGACATTATTACTTGCTTCATTCGCTCGCGGTGGATAATCAGGTAACGTGTAGAAAAAAGCTTTATCGCCAACCGCCAAAGCATCGTGCCCTGCAAGACTGCTGATATATCCGAAAGGAGCTTGTTGAGATGTACATTCCAGAAATATCGTATCGCTTTCCAAGGGTACCATCAAAATTGCATGGTTGGCTTGTCCAAAACTTGGGAAATCGGGGAAAAATCGTTTCTTTTCTGAACTGATTACCGCATAATACGAAGGAATATCAACCGCTTCCAACAGCGATTTCATATAATTGGAAAGCGCTTTGCAATCGCCAAAGCCGGTTCTTGCCACTTCTTCCGCTTTCATGGGCTGCCAGCCTCCGAGACCCAATTGAATGCCAACATAGCGGGTCGTCTTCTGAAGATAACTGTACAGAATCTTTACTTTTTCCCGCCGGTCAGTTATATTTTGTGTCAACTCTTTTATTTTATCAATGGTTTTCTGAGGTAATTGATCCCTCCCTTTCAACAATTCGGCATTCCACTGCCCATAAGTTTCCCAATTGGTCATGCTTCCACAAGCGTTAGATATACAAAACGTATCGGGTGAAAGATAAACAATCGGAAATAATTCTTCCACAGGCGCCCACCGTTCGTAGGAAATCGCTTTCACTCCCGACATTTCAAAAGCATAAGTATTTATAGACGAGCTTTTTATTACAGGTTGAATCTCAATTCCTTTCGCTTTATATCTTAATTTCAGATTATCCGGAATTTGCAAGGTATAAGTAGCTTTTTCGAGTGAAACATCATAATCGGAAACAGGTTCAAAAGTCGGATAGATGAGAATGCCGTTCCGTAGTTTCAACTCATATTCATATTTTACCGTATAAGGATAAACAGGCGAATAATATTTGTAAAAAGTTACTTTAGCGCTATTTGCCAAATCGGTAGAATAAGCGGAGGTAATTAAATCTTTCTTACTTATTTTTTTAATGACTTTTCCGGCAGCATCATACACTTCGCCGGAAAAACCGGTTAGTTCAAAAAAATCATCTTCTCCAATGTATAAATCAGAGTTAGATTTCCCTTTTTCGTTGAGAATAGTGACGACGTAGGTTTTTTTGTAGCTTCCATTCCGTTCATCTTGTTGTATAAGAGTTTCGGAAGAATTCCGCACAACTGATTGCACGTTTGTTTTCAAGCTGTCGGGAATGGAACTCACCGGATAATTTACCTGCCCATCTACTTCCCAAAAGGCTAATAGACAAAAGAATATTATAAACTGTTTCATTTTGTTATTGCTTTTTGAAAACCAATACTTCCTGAGATTTTGCATACATCTTAGAAAAGAAATCACGCAAGTCTTCATATTGAAATGCCGGTATAATACAAACATTTAATTTGAAATGATAGGCTATTTGCACCGTGTTTTCGTTGGCTTGTACGAGGTAAGTAAAATTGATCGACTGCTCATCTCCATATACAAATTGCTCGGATTTAGGCGATTCATCTAAAACATAGCCTTTCGGAATGGTAACAATAACATTAATGCGTTCATCTTCAGGGTAATTGAATTCAAAAGGCAACTTTCGTTCTTCCTGTTTGAACGGATTCTTCTGCATGGCTTCAAACAACAGAGGTGTGATGGTCAAGAGATTTTCGTCTTCTATCCGGATTGTGTTGGAAGAAAAATTATATGTTTCAGTCAAAGAGGTTTGCTTTTCATCTTTTTTATAGCCGGTAATAGATATATCGTTCCGTGTTTCCAAGTCCCGAATGTATTCAGCCTCATCTTTTGCCTTCTCATACGTTTGTTTAAAAGAAAAAATACATTCTCCCGTATGAACAGAAGATATTGTTCCTGTCAATACTCCATCTTCATTAAAAGAAACGAGGATACCGGTTCGAGAGGCGCTGTTTCCTATTTGTGTCAGATTCACCCAAGTGAAATTTTTGTCACGAACACACAAGGCTCTATCAACCAAACAATCAACAGGAATAACATTTATATCGCAAGATGAGCGGGTTGCATCAAGATAATACGTTTTCTCGCCGATTTTCACCTGCACGATAAAATAATCTAACTTGTCTCGGCTGGGATAAGTCATGGGGATTCTTCCGTTGGAACGCGGACTCATTATCACCACACCGGCATCGTATCCGGCATTTTTTAGGGCATTGAAAAGCAAGGAATTAATTTCGCCACTACTTCCTACACCGTCTTTTAAGGCTTTCGATGGATTATCAATATAAGAGGTGCTACGTTCATTCCACTTGACTTTATTGCGCACCAGATTCAGGATTGCTCGAAGCTTTTCTTCATCACTACCTCCCGATGCTTGCACGGAAGCAAGCTCGTCTTTAAACAGTCCTTTATTTTTGAGCTTACCGCCAAAATTGTCGTCATCCATCAGAACTTCAACCACTTTATCCCACGTTTGTGCATAATCTTTGTAATATTTTCCGGTGATAACAATTTGCTGAAGACCAAAAGAAATCCCTGTCATATAATCGTTGTAATTCCATACAAAACTTTCATCTTTCAACGCAGGCAAATCGACTACTTCAGCTATAATTTCTTCTCCCGAACAATTTAAGGTACTTCCATTGGTACGAAAACTCATATTGAGCGGATTTGTTTTAAATTTAATGGGCTCATACCCTCTGGTTTCGCGATTGAATTTAAAATATTCCGGTATGGAAATTCTGAAACAACTATATTTTACCGGAATAGAACGTTGAAACCGGCAATTTTGAGGATTATAATAAAAGGGCGACTCCATTTTATACTTGTATTCGATGACCGAACCGGCTTTCACAGACGGCAATGCAAATTTCATTCGTTTATAATTTTCGGTCATATCTTCCGTAAAAACATAGTCTTTGGATAGTTTTTCTTTGACTATCTTTCCATTTTCCCAATTGTAAGTCCAGCCTGTCAAACCACTTATTTTTTCAGACAAAGTAATCCATTTGAAAAAAGGAATACTGATGTCGCCTCGATGTACGCCTTCAGTAGTCAGGATTTTGATGCGAACCGTGTAATCCGAAACCAATTCGAAGTTCGAATATGTAGTACTCCAATCGTAATACACATCTTGGTTTTCATAAACAACAAAAGCGGACGCCGTACTGTCTTTGTCATAAACGGTCATTTTTACTAAACTTTCAGGCGCTTCCCCAAATTTAAATTTGTCCTGAGCATTAACGAATGGAATGCAGCAGACCCAGACGAATAAGAGCATGTTGTATTTCATACACTAAAAAATATATTGTTAACAGATTGAAAATTTATAGGCGTCAAAGGTAAATATTTCGGTCAACAATAACAAATTTTCTTTAATAACCTTTAAAAATACAGTATTCCAATTATCCCGCCCAATTTTCACGATCTAAATTCCGGTAACTGATTGCTTCGGCAATATGACTGACAAGCACTTTTTCCGACTCTTCCAAATCAGCAATGGTTCGCGCCACACGCAATATTCGGTCATAAGCGCGGGCAGAAAGACTTAAACGCTCCATCGCGTCTTTCAATCGCATCAAGCCTGCGTGGTCGGGTTGTGCGTGTTTATGCAGCAAACGCGTGTGCATCTGTGCGTTGCAATAGATTCCTTCTTCTTCGGCAAAGCGCATCTCCTGAACTTTGCGTGCTTTGATTACCCGATTCCTTATGTTTTCGCTGGATTCGGCAGGACGCGTATCGGAAATGTCCGCAAACGGAACAGGAACAATTTCTACCTGAATATCAATCCTGTCCATCAGCGGACCCGAAATACGGTTCAAATATTTTTGAACTTGTTGCGAGGTACAAACGCAGGTTTTGTGCGGATTATTGAAATGCCCGCACGGACAGGGATTCATGGAAGCTACCAGCATAAATCCGGCCGGATATTCAACGGAAGATTTGGCGCGGGAGATGGTTATTTTCCTGTCTTCGAGCGGTTGCCGCAGCACTTCGAGAACGTTTCTGCCAAATTCTGCAATTTCGTCCAAAAACAATACGCCGTTGTGGGCAAGGCTGATCTCTCCCGGTTGCGGGTAAGAACCGCCTCCGACCATGGCTACCATTGAAATGGAATGATGCGGACTCCGAAAAGGACGAAGTGCGATTAACGAGCCGTTGTGGTTGATTTTTCCTGCAACCGAATGAATCTTGGTTGTTTCAAGGCTTTCATTCAACGTCAGCGGCGGAAGAATCGACGGAATCCGTTTTGCCAGCATGCTTTTCCCGGCGCCCGGACTGCCGACGAGAATAATGTTGTGACCTCCGGCACAGGCTACTTCAATAGCTCTTTTCACCTGTTCCTGCCCTTTCACTTCCGAGAAATCCCACTCCATTCGCAACTGATGGGCGTAAAATTCCTGCTGCGTGTCGATAACGACCTGTTGCAGCGCTTTTTCATCGTTGAAAAATTGAATAACGTCAACGATGTTTTCCGCTCCATATACTTCCAATCCGCTGACTACTGCTGCTTCTCGACTGTTGGACATGGGAAGAATGATGCCTTTAAATCCACATTCTTTTGCTTTAATGGCAATCGGCAAGGCGCCCCGCACTGCTTTCAGACTCCCGTCAAGCGATAATTCGCCTATCATGAGATAGTCTTCGATTTTTTCGGATTTGATTTTCTCGGCGCCGGCTAAAATTCCGATTGCCAACGGCAGATCGTAGGCTGCTCCTTCTTTCCGGACGTCGGCAGGCGCCATGTTGACTACAATCTGATTGCGGGGAAATTTATATCCGTTCACAGTCAAAGCGGAAGTAATCCGTTCGTGCGATTCTTTGATACTGACGTCCGGAAGTCCTACCAGAAAGAACTTAATTCCTTTGCTGCAATTGACTTCAATGGTGATAATGTTGGCATTGACGCCTTGAATGGCTGCCGCATACGCTTTTATTAACATAGCTGTAGGTTTGGTTTTAAATTATGAATTATAAATTAATTGTCTTTCCCATTTTCCTTTTTTACCTTTTATCCTTTTTACCCTTTACCTCTAATCTCTCATTCAATATCGTCCGAATACTGTCAATGCGCAATTTCGATCCAATAATCATTTTATCTTTATCAATCAAATAATTGCAAGGTACGGACGATACATTGTAAAGCGAAGCTATTTCTGAAGCCCAACCAGCGCTGTCTATCGCTTGAGTCCAATTAATCCCCTCGTCCTGCGCTAATTTTTTCCAATCTTCTTTATTTTCGTCTAAAGAAACCGTAAGTATTGCGACCTCTTTTTCCGGAAGTTTTTTCTTAATATCAAGTAATTCGACATATTCAGGTTTGCAAAATTCACATTGGGAAGTAGCAAAAGTCAATATGAGATATTTATTTTTGAAAGTATCCAAGCTAATCGTATCATTTTTCATGCCTTGAATTTTGAAATCCGGCGCCGGTTGACCTGTTTTCGTCCGGACATCTTTTGTACAGAGAACATTCAATTTGTCGTACAAAGGATTTGTTTTCACATCTTCAGTGAGAAGATTTAAAAGAGGCTGAATGTCGGAAGCATGTTCCACATCAAGAATATAGTCCTGAATCATAACCAAAGCAGCGATTGATGAAGGATGAGCTTTCACAAAATCCTGCGCTCGCGTTTTTATTATCTGGTCAATATTTTTCAGTTGCGACGACAGTTGGGCGTTGTTTATACTCGTGCCTAATTCTGTGGCATGTTCCGCACGAGCAGACAGATTATCTCTAAGATCGCATCGCTCTTTGATAAGCGACAGATTCTCAGTCTTAAATTCGGATAGTAATTTATTGACTTCACCTCCTTTAACCATCATCATTTCCGGATAAAGCGCATTTCCTGTCAACAACAGGTCTTCGTTATTTTGCACCCATACGGTTATCCAAACGCTTCCGTTTTCCATATAAATGACCAAAGGTTCAATCGTGTCGGCAACACCCCGATAAGTGAACTTGCCCGATTGGGTTCGAATGGTATCAAGCCGGAAATCCGCTCCCGATACCGCGTATATTTCAGAATTTTTCAGTCCGCTGATATTTCCTTTAAGAATATATGAATTTTTATCCCTGCATGATATAACACAAAGACAGAGAGCAAATAACAGTAAACCAAATTTATAGGATATTTTCATTACGTATAATTATCCGAATTTTATCTAATAAAACGACAAAAGTACTAAAATATTTTAATTTTTGAAAGTTTTTTTGTTTTTTTTAACGAAAAAATTTATGTATTGAAAATCGTTAGCTAATATTTCCCCGCACTTTCTTTAAAAACGCAGCCATTGCCTGAGAATCTTTTGCTTTGATAATTTCAAGCAACTGAGCCAATTCTTTCCGAATTTCCTCTAATTGACTGGGAGTTCTCGGATTAAAAAGAATTTCCGTCAGCAGAAAATTGTCTTCCGAAAGCAAGCCGCGTGCAACATCCAAATGCTTTTTGAAAGTTGTTCCCGGCGCTTCCTGATGTTTCATGACCGAAGCAAAAACTAATGTTGAAGCAAACGGAATAGAAAGCGAATAGGCAATCGTTTCGTCATGCTCATCAAAAGTATATTCAAATATATTTAATTTCAACGAGTTGTATAAATCGCGAAAGAAAACTTTTCCCAAATGCGAAGATTCCGAAATAATGATAGCATTTTCGGACGAAAGATTTCCAAGATTGGCAAAGGTGGGTCCGAACATCGGGTGAGTAGAAACAAAAGGTCTTTTCATTTCTTCGTAAAACTCCCTTAATCCGGTTTTTACGGAAGCAATATCGGAAATAATACAGGATTCCGGAACATACGGAAGCGTTTGACGGAAAGCGTCGATCGTGTATTTTACGGTGGCTGCATTAATCAAAATCTCCGGCTTGAAATCGGCAATCTCTTCCGGACGACTCATTCGAATGCAGTTGTAAGTAAAGCGCAATTTTTCCGGATTTGGGTCGTAAATAGCTACTTCGTGCTGGAAACTCAGCACATCGGCAAAGAAAGCGCCCATCTTTCCTGCGCCTAATAATTGGATTCTCATTTTATTTATTGTTGATTAATTACTTCGATTTGTTGCCTGATCGATTCTTCGTGAACAGCTTCCAGCACGGTTTTCATAAAATCGGCTCCCATTCCCATTTTCACGGCGTTGGAAGTCCTTTTTCCTAAAATTTCGTCGTAACGTCCGGTTTGAAGCACAGGCATGTTATGCTCCAGTTTATATTGCCCGATTTCCCGCGAAACGCGCATTCGTTTTGCTAAAACAGACAACAATTCCTCGTCGAGTTCATCAATCTGCTGGCGCAATTCGGTCAGATTTTCCGTAGTCTGTTTCGTATCGCGGATTACAAGCGTATGCAGGATATACGATAAAACTTCCGGCGTAATCTGCTGTTCTTTATCGCTCCAAGCGCTATCGGGGTCGCAATGCGATTCGATGATTAAACCGTCGTAATTCAAGTCCATAGCTTGCTGAGCCAATGGCGCAATTAACTCTCTTTTTCCACCGATATGGCTGGGGTCGCCAATCAAAGGCAGATTTGGAATCCGCCGTTTCAACTCAATCGGGATATGCCATTGCGGAAGATTACGGTATATTTTTTTATCATACGAACTGAATCCCCGATGAACAGCGGCGATTTTCCGTATGCCCGCATTGTAAATCCTTTCGATAGCGCCAATCCATAAATCCAAATCGGGATTCACCGGATTTTTGATTAAAACCACACCCGGAAAACCTGTAGCTGTCAAAGCATCGGCAATTTCCTGAACGGCAAAAGGATTGACTGATGTCCGCGCCCCAATCCATAAAATATCAACGCCATGCTTAACAGCTTCAATGACATGTTCTTTATTTGCCACTTCCGTTGCCGTGTACATACCTGTTTCTTTTTTAACACGTTG
>Ga0123357_10011879_pt1 | contig 11198 bp, 4 predicted proteins | sample TergutEmb28metaG_FD_89873 | JGI IMG/M metagenome (GOLD analysis project Ga0123357, IMG submission 89873) | Embiratermes neotenicus P4 segment gut microbial communities from Petit-Saut dam, French Guiana - Emb289 P4 | ecosystem: Host-associated > Arthropoda: Insects > Digestive system > Gut ... | reverse complement strand
TGCCATTATCTCCCAAACCGTTCAACTTTCGATATAGGTGTTTTGGGTTATATCGGTATAGTATAACATAAGGAACACCCTCCCGAAGTCTGGTCCGTTCCTCCTGTTACACCCCGTATATATTAACCTTTGGGGCCGCAGGTTTTATGTTTATTAGATATTTATGTGACTGTTCACTAATATATTGCACCTTTGAATTGTTTGTTGGTGTGATAATTAAAGTGGTTCTACAAAATGTACGGTGCAACAGTAAAGTCATGTGATCTATCCTTAAAATAATGTACTTAACGTTGACAACTTTTTGTTCAAAATGGCATCCCAGTGTGCTCCTTCATTAATAAGGATTTTCTTACAAATTAACGCGGCCTACGACACACGGCCGGCCGAGCGCGCAACTGGCGTTTCTGCGTCAAGCAGGAAAAGATCCAGGTTCTATATTTGGTCTCATTTTCACTTTTATTCCTTTACTGAACAAAAGCCATGAAGAAGTACTCAAACTGTGATAGAGCCTTTTGATTAAAATGTCCTGTATTTGCCTGTAGTAAGACGGGCAATGTACTATGACGTAATGCTGAGGCACTTTAGGGTAACCATGGTTGCCGTGGAAAGGCAAGAAATATTGCACATTCTGTGCGTTTGTAGCCTTAGGTATCCAGCACGCAGTGCGCATGCGACATATTTTCATATGTGGCCTGTCCGGCTCTACATTATTTTCCCACATTATCTCATATATGGCACGATTTTTAGAAAACAGTTATTGAACGTGAAATGTGTGTTTCGACTTTTTCTACAATTTCGTCTGAAACATTCCTCATTCTAAGAAGAACTGAGTCAAATATGATCAAAAATGTACGTAGGTCTTCATGTAAAGTCCTGTTATTTTTGTCCAATTTTAACGAAACTTGGATTTTCTAGACAGATTTTCGAAAAATACTCATATACAAAATTTCATGAAAATTCATTCAATGGGAGTCGAGTTGTTGCATGGGAATGGACGGACGGACGGACAGACAAACAGACATGCCAAAGCTAATAGTCGCTTTTCGAAGTTTTTCGAACGCGCCTAAAAATGACAGCACATATGAGTGCACTAATTCTGAACACCCTCCAAATAATACGGTATTTGTACCCTGTTACAGGAGAGGGGCCTGTCAATGGCTGCGTTCGCAGCCACAGTGCTATTCCTGATTCTGACAGTGCTCGTGGTTACTGTGACACTACAGTCGCCGTATGCTTGGCTTGTGATGGGATCCGCCTTGTTCCTGTTCATCATAATGTGTAGCTACAGTTCTTGCGAGAAGACATACTGGCAGCGTAGAGACATGCATTCTGAAACCATCAGCACAATCTCAGATGGACATGACGTTGCTACTGGTGTATGTATAGACCTCAGCCCATACCTTTTTAGGTTCTGTGACTGACTTCTGTAATGACTGATTGCGTTGTTTAATGTAGTATTCAATCTTACATAATATTACTACAACAATCCTTGCCAACCACATGAAGTGTGGTCTAAATAGGACTTCACTTGGCCTTATGCAAGAATGGGGATTAGAGACATTGTGAAAAATGCTGACACTGGTGAAACCCTGCTACCTATTCCATCACCAGAGACAAGAATTATGTAAGAGCACGTTAAAAGATACATATATCTTATTCAGAAAATGTCAAAAAAGACGCACACAGTAATCGTCTGAAAGCTAGAAAACAAGCTTTGGATGTCATTACAAACACAACCGTAGCAAATGAGGATCTTATGATGCACAAGCCTAGATCTTCCTGTGTGTACATAAGTTAAACACCAGATACATACAACAGAATATCATGATTGGCAAAACTGGAGGTAAATGGAAACTGCAAATATTTGTTTGAAATCTGTTTTTCTGAGGAATTCCTGTGTTTGTAAGATGTCTATCAAAATTGTGAGTATATCATAAGGCTTCTATTTTATTCGTAATTAATATAATATTAAAAAGTACTGTTTACATTTTTAAATTCTAGCCCTACAGCTGGCTGATTAATTCCTCATGTTTCTCGCCTATCATAATACAAACTAACTAAAATATAGTTACATAAGGTGGGTAGGTATGTAGGTTACAACCCTTAAAGAGTTACAGAATATTTTATAAATAATCATACTCTCTGGAACAGTGGTTAAGGTGCTGTGCTACAAATCGGAAGGTCGCTGGTTCGATCCCAGATGGTGTCATTGGAATTTTTCATTGACATAATCCTTCTGATCGCACGATGGCCCTGGGGTCAACTCAGCTTCTACCAGAAATGAGTACCAGGAGCATTTCCTGGGGGTAAAGGCGGCCGGCCCGTAAGGCTGACAACCTTACCACCATCCTGCGCTGTTGTCATGTAATCTGGGAACCTTAACTTCCTGGAATCCTCTGGGCCACTCCAGGCCTGTAATGGGATTGCTTTACTTTTACCTTTACATTGATGCAAAAGCACGCAAACAAAACTAATTTCAGAGTTTGAGAAGATTTCCAGGAATTCGGAGTTTTATCAGATTATTTCTGAATATGGATAAAAGTAAGCGTTTATGGCTAAAACTTTTTATTTTGCGTGGTCCCTCATACTGTATTACTGTGCAGTATCAGATAATGCAGTTTAACTCTTACCACCATGGTTAGCCAACATGCAATTAATGCAGTAATGTCTTTACAAAAAACTAGACAACTGACCAAGCTCTGCACAAGCAACATTAACAATAATGTACAAACAGTCTTGCAGGCTTGCTGAGGTGGTATCCATAATCTGCAGTTCTCAAAATTCAGAAATTTACTTATCAGTTTATTGCCCCCAAACCTTACATTTATAGCTGCACTTCAAATGCTTTCTCTGCTTCTAGGAACAACATAACAGAGCTATTCTGCCATACTGGATTACTGACCTTCCACCAAGTTATGCAGCAGCAACATCACAGCAACATGAAAATGCAACTGGAAGAATCAGTCCAAATATTCCACCACCACCATATGTTATGGCTGTGGAGACTCCCACCGCTGGACAGATTAGTCCAGCAACTCCCTCTGAAGGCAGTCATCCAACAGGGGAACAGCATCAGCATCCGAATGGGAAAATACACACACCTGACACCCTCACACTAAACCAACCATATCCTTACACGGTGTCCATAAACTCATCACAAAACTGTGGCCCACCTGAACGTACCCACTCCCTAAGAATACCGAAAAATGAAGTCACATTGTCATCACATGACTGCAAGCATGACACACACTCTCTCGATAGACATCTCGCCAAACGTAGATAAAGAAAACAACAGATGATGGCAGCAGCATGTGCTAACATGTGATTTATAGAGTTATGTTCAAGGAAATAAGTGTCAGAAGATGAAGTGATGTGTGGTGGAAGAAAATAAACTTAATTTTTCATTACTTGACTTGTTACTGCAAGACTAAGAAGTTTAAACACTGCAAAACAATCTTCAGTTATCTGCTGAATATGTCACAGAAGTTACATCATACTACCATTCAGCAGTGCACAGCTTCAAGGCACATTGTGTCAGAGTAGCCGGCCATGCATTTTCAGAAAGCCTCACATTTGAATCTCAGTTCAGACACTAAGTATCACAAATGACATCTATTATTTTCCATGGTAAGGCTAGGATAATGCTGTGATGGTGCCCATAAATGGCCACAATTTCTTTTCCATCTATCCAAATTCATCATTCATATTGATGACATTAGACAGTGCATGCCACACACAGTTATACAGTTTGAGCTGCTTCACATTCGTCATGTCTTTGGCAATTGCGTATTCTATATAGATGTATCCATTTTAATGGCAGTGGAAATTTCTAGTACAGTAACTGAATGAATATTGCAATTTATAACACTGGAGTGAATCAGGGAAAGACTGTAACAAGGGAAGATTTCTGTTTTCCTGTATTTTTTCAGCATGGTGACAAATGATGATGTGGGGTTGTTTTCCTTCTACTGGCATCATTTAAATCATAGAAAACATACTTATGAAGAGGTGTGGTTAGTTCCTAACATTTACAAGGTATATGCAAAAAAGAACATCTGGAAATTATCTGAGACATTCTTTACTGTACAGTAGCAGTACCAACTGTACCTTGGGCCAGGACTACATAGTGGGTGTAGTGACTGGCTACAGACTGGACGGTCCGGGGGCTGAATCCTTATGGGGGCGAGATTTTTCACACCCTTTGAGACTGGCCCTGAGGCCCACCCAGCCTCCTGTACAATTGATACCGCGTCTCCTTCCCAGGTGTAAAGTGGTTGAGATGTGGCATTAACCCACACACTTCCATCTAGCGCCGAGGTTAAAGAAAGAGTACAGCTATACATAAACTCCCCCGCTGGGCCTTCACTGCCTGTTCTAGGTTGAAATTTACTTTCATGTGAAGTACAATCCAAAACTCTCATTAAACACTGATATATTTAACACCGCACTTGTTCTAAAAACATATTTTCAGTAATCAAAAACATTATGCTGCTACATTAGTAACGTGATGTAAGTGGCATCTATGCCCATGCAGAATATCAGGACTTCCAACAGCAGTAAATAAAACAAGAAAAGTTTGAATCATTGGGACAACATTTTATCCCACAAAATCAAGGTAAAGTTATGCTGCTAATTGATGGTCACAATTCACACTTCACTGGCTGTTACGTTGCATCTGGACCGGGAGAATTATGTAATAAAAGTGCATCTGTCACCTCACCCTTTTAACTGACTATATCTCCTACATCATCGCATCTACAGGCCTCTAAAACACTTTTTGTATAAAGCAATGCACTTTTGCACATAACCTCACCCATACTGCAAATTAGCAACAATAATTTTTCCCACTGTTGCAGAAGACTTGGCAGAAAGCTGCTGTGCAGTTCACTTCCATTTTGGATTTGAAGTTTGTAGCATAAACCATACAATCCGAAGAAGATACCAGAGAAGCATTGTCAGTACTGATGCTGTTGTGGCTACATCAGATGTTGGTGTAGATATGGCCTGCTAACCTTTCATGTGTTGCACGTAACTATGGCTAAATCTCATCTGCATGTGGGCAGCATAAAATTCAACACACAGAATAAACGTGAACATGCTCTGAATTTTTGAAAGAATATTAGGAATAATTTACAGTCCTATTAACAATAATAGTGTAGAGAGAACAAGATACAATAATGAACTCTATGTGCTCTATGAGGAATTAGGCATAGTTAAAGTGATATAAATAGGAAGATTGAAGTGGCTGTGACTCCTGTTTAGAATGCAAGAACTGGATCCTTGCTGAAAGCTTACTCCATTTAAACCGGAAGACTCTCGGCTTGTAGAAAAACCTAAGTGGATGTGGCTTGAGTCAGCTGAGGAAGATCTAAAGAATATGGGTGTAAGGAATTTGAGACACAAGTCGCAGGACTGAGAACAGTGGAGGACAGTTTTGGTTCAGGCTAACGTCTACTGAGGACTGTAATACCAGAAGTAGCAGAAGAAGAGGGAGCATACATGTAACTGTATGTATATTTCTATAGTAAAACCAACTAGATGCACCAGTGTATCAAATTTATTTTATTTTGGAATGACACTCTACATGTTTAGAATGGAAAGACCATCTGAAACATGTGGAGTGTCATTCCAAAATAATACAAATTTGATACACTGGTGCATCTAGTTGGTTTTATTACAGAAACAATATTACAATGCACAGCCCTATGAACGTCAAAAGTGTACATATAATTTTACCTGCGTGCTGCCCTGGACATCATGTGCAACAAAAATATACTAGTAATAATAGTTAAGATTTATTAAAATGCAATTCACAACCTAGGCTAGGGGGCAGCTACTTTCAGCACACTTTTATGAAATGAATTAGTATTGTAATGTGTGTTTTCCTAAATAAACAATTTATGAGGTTTCAAAGTTGCTTTGGTGTTCTGTCGCAGCTTTGACAGGGAAAGGGTGTACAGGTGGTTTCTCATTTAAAATGTTTCTGCTGGTAACATAACGCTGTATCACAAGCATCATCCACGAGCTACAGGTTGATTGGACCCAGCGCAGATCAACCTCAAAACACAGGTCTTGGACATCAGTCATGATCTGCATCAAGTGGATATGCAGCCACACCAGTGTGTTAATCAAAAGATGACACTCATGCAGGACCTTCTTTTGGGGATAGTGCTCCTGTTCATATTTTTCATGCACTGCCAATGTGCAGAAAGAAGAGAGCTGTGATGCTGACAAACAGGAACAAATTAACCAGGTATAAACATGTCGAGAGAGCACAAATGCTCTAAGAGGACCCTACTGCGAGTCTGACACTTCAAACAAGGCAAATGACAGTACTAACTGCACGGCATGTAAAATGAAATTCTATGACACAAACAAAGCCCAAGTAGACTGGATTCAGTGCACTGCCACAAACTGTGGCTTCACAAAACTAACACCAGTACTACAGATGATGACTGTAATCAGCAACAATCCTATGATGAATCATTTATAAATTTCCATTTGTTAAAAACTGTTCAGTATTTATGATTATTTTGTTTGTTCAGTAGCTAATACATTTGTTCACTTATTACTCCACAAGCATCATGTTGAAATAATTAAAGCAAATACATATTTATACTACTTTATCTGCTGTCACCTTACCCCAGTCAAATTGGTGTCTTATCTAATGGGACAGATGGAGAGTCGCAAAATGTGAACTTATGTATATATACACAGACTGCTAACTTTCTGTACACACCACAAAGGCATAAGGTGGAGTGGATGTAACGTTCCATATGATCATCACCTCGGCACCAGATGGAGGTGAGTGGTCAGAAACATGCCCCAGCTGCTTTATTCCCCACATAAACAGCCCATGGACACAGTGAATATAATTAGGTAGGTCCCAGTCAGTTATGAAACAATGATTAAGAGAAAAATCTCTTACCTCTCCAGGGAACTGAACAACAGTTCCTCATTGTCCAGCCAATAGCTTTGTCACTATACTGATTACACTATCTGTTATGTGCTCTAGAATACAGTTTCAGGACCCTGCTGCACTTTGTCTACAGTATTTACAAACAAAAACTTCTCCTGATATATTCTGTAATAGAAACTGTATGTACATTAACTGATGTGGGGGAACCAATCTATCAAAAGTGAACTGTAAATCACAGGCAATGAAGATCGATAATTGGCAAAATAACAACTCCAAAACTGAATGATTTATTTTACATATCCTACCATAATGCTGCAATGTGTAACTGAATATAAATTATTTCACACATGTAGTAATATTATTATTCTTTTAAAATGGATAACAAAATAATGACTGAAAGTAATGACATGATCAAATATCAACCTTATAGCTGGTAATAAGACAATAAATACAGGCATTCCTTATGTGATGGAAGGAAATTTTTTAATGTTATGGTACCAGACTGCACCTGTAGCCTGTCTGCAAAAGTCTTTTTTGGAGGAGGAAAAAAAAGGACATTTCCAGACTTAAAATTTAAATTCATGATAAGCCAAATACAGTATAAATGCTCTTTCAAAACTGCAATATGCATTTTATGTTATACTGATAAATGCTATAAGTGAGGTTACATATCACATTTTGAACACTTACATTCACAGCCACGTGTTATGAATGTTTTCACTGGTTGGCAAAAGCAATGCCATTTTATGGGCCAAGGCAAGCACCACCTGTACAGCATTCACCAAAATTTTGTAATGGCAAGAACATGTTTCCTGCAACGTAGGAAATGAATTTAGAGATGAATTTCCTGATTAAAACAGTCAAGAAATTGCTTTCTTTTATCTGTCAGCTGCAGTTCAAGGGGTAAAGGGGCTGAGAGGTGACTTTTTTATTGTCAAAACACAAAGCAAAAGTGCACAAATGGCTTGGAAGTCCAGTACAATTTTGCAATACTTGCATGCTAATGACATGAACAAGCAATAATTATTCCTTACAAGTAGCAAATCTGCATTGCAAGGTCACAAGATACTTTACTAGTCATATTATGGTAGGGCTCAGAACTACTAGAATACATTTAAAATAAATTAGTTATATATTATGTACTGTTTCCATATGTATATATGTACACTACAAATCAATGTACTTAAAAGTAAAGACAATTAAATAAATAAATATCATCCCAGTTCTGTGTGTTTATATCTCACCTATCTTACAGGTGTGCATTCTCACTAGTAAAGTATTTTACAGCAAAGTCACGTAGAAGGTTTATGGTATTGTGTCTGTGCATATGCCTGGCTACATGTGTTTGTGTGTGATAAACTACAGTTCCTGAATAATACGACTGATCGTCACGAAATGTGTTATGCACATTATTCCACCAAAGGTCACTTCCCACTACAATTTGATTTCACTACACTCAATAATACCTGCACAGAGACTCTTTAAGACCTCTGAAGTAGAAGCAACACAAATTCTGTTTGGTGGTATGAAATTTTATTGTTAAGAATATTAAATGAACAGAATTGAAGACAACAAACATAATGGTTATGAGTTATAGAGAAGATAAGATGGAAAGTGATTATCTTATAATGTTTGAAAGGCAATAGTTGTTTTGCAAGGCCTGGAGGGACTTTCCTAATACTGGAAATACAGGGGTAGAGTGGGGTAAAGAATATATAAAAATATTGTTTGTATAACTAGACACAAAAGCCTGCAGAATGCAAAAACCCCAGTGCTGAGAAGATGCAGCCTTCTGCACAATTTGGCTTCCTAATACATATCTGATTTCATTTGTGTGATGTACATCTCTGAAAAGCAAGAAAATTTGATTAAACCTGTCATGGTTATTGAAGAACATTTTGTACCTTAATTATTCTCAGATTTGACATCTGAAGAGTGAATCTTATGTTGGAAACTATTTGTTATAAAAAAAATTGGAGCAGACCAAAATTTCTTCAGTGAAATCCCCCTACCCCACCTTGGGGTGGAGAAAATAAAACTGAACCGCAAACCTGCAATACTGAAATCCATGTTGCATAAACATAATTTGGAAAAGAATGTTTTTGTAGGTTACTCAATGATGCTCTCAGAATCAGAAACCATATAGTATCAAATGCTAGGATGATTGGTGAACTGATGAAGTAGCTGTGGCCTAATCATAAGACTAGTGCAACATTTACATGGAGACACTGAAGAAAACCATGAATATTGCTGCTACATCAGCTTGTTTGGTGAAATTCTTTTGCAGAATATCAAGTAACCAACTGGAAGGCTGCATGAAATCAATATTCAATTTTCCTCCCAATATTGTTTGGGTGATAAAATTGAGAAGAATGAGATGGGCAGGGCATGTAGCATGTATGAGGGAGAGGAGAGGGGTATACAGGGTTTTGGTGGGGAAACCTTAGGGAAAGAGACCACTTGGGAGACCCAAGCATAGATGGGAAGATAATATTAAGATGGATCTTATAACTGATCCAAAATTTCTTCCTTGGCATGGTTTCTTTAGATTTTGCTCTTTTTACTCTGATAACGGCATATAAGCAGTAAGAGGATCAGATGGCTAGTCTGTACAGTGGACAGCAAGGCTTATCTCAGGGAATATGATGTGGTAGGTATTAGGAGGCAGATGTACAGCTGTTACTGTACATGAATTTATATCTGTAAATTGAACAGTCTGAGAAATAATGTCACTTAAATGGTCAAATAATTATTAACCAGATATATTTGATAAACAGTACCAAAACACTATCAGTCAACAGTTTACTACAGGCACACAGATTAGGTAGTTATATTGTCTCTCCTGGCACTACCAGCAGTTGGAGTGCAGGATCTCGAATGCTTTTGCCACTCCGTTGTTTTCTGAATTTCCTTCCCATGGCTAGCACAATGGCTTGTTTTCTCCCTCTTTATGACCTTCATGACCCCACTGTCCCAAGTTCCCTTCGACATGTGGAGCCAACTGCTGTAAACCTCTCACTCCCACACACTACTTCCATCCTCAATTACAAGAACCAATGTATTCGGTTATAGTTTCTCCCCTGTGGAATAGTTTAACAACTTATGATGCACAGTTGATACATTATTCCAGTACCGCCATTACATCATCACTTACATTCTATGTTAACATGCATAACACTTGTGAACTTATATGTTAGGCATACAGTGTTTACAGATAAGGTTAGACAGTCTCAGCATGACATTACTGCAGGTCTGTTACTTCATCAGTTATCAGCTAGTAAGTAGCCGGATGTCTTTCGGACACCAGGGTGAGATGACCTCTACATTTGCTCCCACAACCAAGGAAGGTCTAACTTTCTCCTTTTACTGCCTTATTTGCCTGTATGATGGGTTGAACCTGCCATAATCTGTAGTACAACCCTAAAGGGCATGTTCAGCACATGACTAAATAAAAGTTAACAGGATACAGTTGCAAAAGATAATTGAACACTACATAACAAAAAGATTAACATAATACAAGCATACATATGGCTCTCTGGAAGAATCAACATGGTGAAGAACACAATTTAAAATACAGCTAGAAGATAACATATTGTTGTACGGAAAAAAATAACGCAAGGACACACATGCGTGGATAATTTGTTTCTGTAATCATCCTACCATTTACATGAAGAGTTGTTACCTCGAAGACAATTACCTTGTATTTTGTTTTTCAAACACCCGCATTTTGTACCCTAGTACACTAATCACTGGTGTCCCTGCACTACTCTGTTGCATTCACTGCCCTGTGTGAACTGTTTGTCACTTTCTTTCCATGACAGCTTGTTATATTATGTAACACTGTAACATTATAACATGTAATAGGAAGACATCTTAATTTCTTTGCCACACACATTAGTAAGCCAAATTACTACTACATTGAATTTCTTTGTACCCGTCTATGGGATAGTTTTCTAATTAGCAGACTGGTAAATTTTACTGTACAGCACAACACTAATCCTATTATATATATATATAAAAACACATTTTAACTACACCACAAAATTTAATTGTTTTGCACATCTGAAAAGTGAGTAAACAAAGCAGTTGTAAGGAATTAACCTTAAATAGAGACACAAAACCATAATATTCATAATTTTATTTCTCAACACATACTACCACATACTTCATTTCTGTCTGTCCATTTCTCATGGTTGCTTAAACCTCTCCTGTTCTACTGCTTCCAACTTCATTATTCTAAGTTTGATTGTTTTTGGAGCCATTCTGTGTTCTGTATGGC
>Ga0123357_10011878_pt1 | contig 11198 bp, 10 predicted proteins | sample TergutEmb28metaG_FD_89873 | JGI IMG/M metagenome (GOLD analysis project Ga0123357, IMG submission 89873) | Embiratermes neotenicus P4 segment gut microbial communities from Petit-Saut dam, French Guiana - Emb289 P4 | ecosystem: Host-associated > Arthropoda: Insects > Digestive system > Gut ... | reverse complement strand
GCTACGTAGCGTGTGGCAAGAGACTGACTACAGGTGGGACGTCTGGAAGTCACATTGAACCATAACTATCCGAGGTAAAACTCGGTGTGTTTTGCTACATTTTGACAGTTCAAAACTTTGTGTATGTCCTCTGTATAAATTTCTATACGCTTTCAAAGTTGTAAAGCTCTTTTTGAAACACCCTGTATATATATATATATATATAAAATACTGTTTGTAAAATACTGTAGACACTTCGTGTTAAGGAGATAGTACTGGGTTTGTTTTCTCATTTTCTCTATTCTGGCACTGGTGTTGGTGGGATATTCTTTTGTTTTAATAGAAAAAGCGACATGATTAAACGTTGCAGGACCTTCCATGATCAACAGAAAAAATTAACGCGCTGGGAGAACGTATATTCAACAGCGTAACAACGAGTTCGCTCTGTGAGAGTCTCTGCATTTGAAATTCTGTAAAACTAACGTCTGATCATTGCGTGCGAATCACCGACAAAAGAAAGTATTTAAAACGCGCGTTTCCGCTTTTTACACAAAACCCACCATACCTTCTCTACCCATCTGAACACTAGAGAACGAACCGAGTGTGCTAGTCTGTGGTAGTATTACTAATAGGGATAGAAGTGCAGTGTGTAGCGACAGCGAAGAACAGAGCTTACAAAGTCGGTATTTTAATGCAGCGCCACACAAAACAAAATAAACTTTTGATTGCTGTTTATTCACAGGGCCCCGTGTTCGAGTCGGACGAAGGATACGCTAAAGACGCAGGCCGCATTGCATGTGCATTGGTCTTAGTCCTCAATATCTTTCAGGTTTATAAGCTTTTTGGGCGAAACTGGAAAGCATCGACAATTTCTGGACAAGATAGAAAGTCTGCCATTCTTGCTTACAAACAGAGGGACGGCTGGAAGGATGAGAATATTTTAACAGGATATCCACAAAAATGTGGCCGTGACTAGAAGATAAGCTTGTGATATACGGTAACTTCGAGGAACACTTCTACCCTAGATTTTTAACTTATGCCATGCGTGCTGAACATATATCCCATCTCACCTTTTCTCGTCATGGTATTATTTTATGTTCAGTAGAGAGAACAAAGAAAAGCAGTATTACTGTCCAACGCACAAAGCAACTACTCTGATGCAGCCATTGCATACTATCGAGCAACGAGCTGTATGCCATTAGCAGGCATACATCGACTAGGGTCCAACTGGGCAAGGCATCAAGAAGGTTAATGAATAGGGAACACGCGTGGTCTCGAATTGAAGAGTCAGACCGTTCCCAATTTACCTCTCATAAGCATAGTGATTAATGTTTAGAGACTTCATTTTGTCCCATTATGTGTTTCACTGATTCAGTATGAGCCTGCCAATAAATATCCATCATTTTCCTGAAACAGCAATAACGACTGGTCTTCATAGTTGCGACGCAGTGTTCCACGAGACGCACTCCTATTTTCTCAGACCGTATTTTTCAAACCATCTCATTCAGGTTCTTCACACGTACCTTTCCTCGGTCCTACAGCAAATACCGCGATAAACCAAACTTCCACCTTGCACTGCACGCTTCTCATGCAATGCCACTGCCTCCGCCAGCCAATCACAGTATTAATTACAAAATTTCCAACCAAACGCATCGACCGTATTATCAACAATTTTTCATAATGCAGCCCTCCTAGGTCAAAAATCGACAACAATCTGAAACCAGTCGCAGTGTGCCCAACTGCTTTTCTTAGTTCCGTACCCAAACATTCTATATCCCGCCATTATACCTTTTCCCCTTCCCAGTGCTGCGTCTAGCCTCAAACCTGTCTGAACCAAAGGATAGAGGGCATATCCTGGGAACACCAGAACAGTAAATTTTGTTTCTTCTCCCCGTGCTCTCATTACACAAACCCATAATAATAATAATAATAATAATAATAATTGTTACTATTATTATTAGCAGTAATAGTAGTAGTTGTGGTGGTGGTTGTGGTAGTAGTAGTAGTAGTAGTAGTAGTAGTAGTGGTGTCAGTCATAGAAATAGTAGACGTGGCAGCAGAAGCAGAAGTAGTATTAGTGGTGGTGGTGGTGGTGGTGATGGTAGTAGTAGTAGTAGTAGTAGTAGTAGTATGAATATTAGTATTATTATTATTAGTAGTAGTAGTGATAGTGGTAGTGGCAGTAACAGTAACACTAGTAGTAATAGTAGTAGTAGTAGTAATGGTGGTAGTGGCAGTAGCAGTAACACCATTATTATTATTATTAGTAGTAGTAGAAGTAGTATTAGTAGTAGTAATAGCAGCAGTAGTTGTAGTATTGATGGTGGTAGTGGCAGTAGCAATAACATTATTATTATTATTATTATTATTGTTATTAGTGGTAATATTAGTAGTAGAATTATTATTATTATTATCAGTAGTAGTAGTATTAGTAGTGATGGTGGTACTAGTAGTAGTAGTAGTAGTAGTGATGGTGGTGATGGTAGTAGTAGTAGTGATGGTAGTATTAGTAGTGATGGTGGTAGTGGCAGTAGCAGTAACATTATTATTATTATTACTAGTAGTAGTAGTGGTAGTAGTAATAGTAGTAGCAGTATAATTAGTAGTAGTAGTAGTGATGGTGGTGGTTGTGGTGGTGGTGGTAGTAGTAGTAGTAGTAGTGGTATTAGTAGTAGTAGTAGTAGTAGTAGTAGTAGTAGTAGTAGTAGGTCTTCGAAAGTCTTTCGAAAACTTTCGCAACATTAATTTGAAAGAGAAAACAACCAAACACAACATAAGTCACAACTTTCCGTATGGCACTCCTATTTCAACGTCGAAGGTCATGAGTTCTAATGCCGCTATCAGAAGCCCATTTTTTTGACCCTCTCGCCATCCAAATAAATCAAGTTAACAAATCCAAACCTTGGTTCTCTAAGAGCAATTTCACTCTGATCCTTCCATCTACGGAGCGATTTTCCAATTCTTCTATTTCCTAACTATTATCACCATGAATTGCTGAATGTAATTGTATCTCACTCATTCAAATTAAGAGCTCCTTATGCAACTCATCTTCCTTAGTTCTAGAATTCACACAAACAGTTATTGTGACAAACAGTGCTATCCAACGATACTCAATTGACATAAAATATTTCCACTTTATCTCAGAATAAGGAATATCAGTTTATCTCCATACACAAGGATTTACCTTCAAATGGCACGCGGAACATCATCCAATATGGCCGCGTTGCTGAACAGCGCAAAGGACATGCATGCTGTCATGTTTAACTTGGCAAGGTTTTATCAAAATGTCTCAGTCTCTGTTTACACAAACACTGCGAGTTCACGTAGCAATATAAGCTACAATACACAGATACAATTTAACACTCTAACATTCTGACGTTATGACTTCAACACAACAAACAATTTGAACAGAACCACATTAACCACTCTTGCACTCACAAAACACGACTGCCTTCTGTCTCTCCAAGCACAAGTTCGGGAAGGAACGCTGAGACTTCGGTTATTTCCGGAAGGCGTATGAAAAATTAGTTGTAACTTGATCGGGTCTCACACAGATTGGTAGGCACCTGCGATGCGTAATGAAAAGAGCAGACCTGCAAATAATCCGCTTGTTCAGCTTTTCTTTTTTGCCTTCCAGCAAGCTGAGTCGGATGAAATAGAAAAGCAAGTCATTGTTTCTAAAGAAAAAAGATTAAAAACACCGAATTAAACAAAACACACCATCCACAACGCATTTCCCTTCTTTTCGTTCTTTAATTTCAAGAGTTCTTTATATTCTATGCAGCTTAATTCCAAAAATTGAATTAGATTTAATTACACAGCATACTCCCGACTTTCGAAGCTATTACAACAGTGCTGGCGCTGGGAATACTAAACATCAAGTGATCACATTAAACGTGTGGGTTATGGTCTTTCTAATGGAAGCACGCTGCTCACCGTGCGGTACGAACTGAATCAATATCTATTATGTAAATTACTTTAGTCTTAAAGAAGTTAAACCTTTTCTGATTAGGACATCTCACTTCGTATAATGACCAGGCTACGGCTTGAATGATCCATAAATAAGGGTTTCATTACCGACATGGGCAAGGTTTTTCTTTCCTCCGGGCGTCCATACCGGCTCTACTTTCAAACCGGCTTCTATCCAAACGGCATGCGGGACTTTTCCCCAGTTTTTGTAAAGAATTCGTGGAGGTATACCTCCATTCCGACGTAAACATTCATGATACGTCACAAGTTTGTTCAAAACCGATGCAAAAATGGCGTGTCCAGGTTTGGAATACGAGCAAAAGTAGTAATTTCAAAGTTAATTTTCTTTTACGTTGTCATATTTGTGTTTACGTTCGCAAAATAACCGGCCCAACAACCACCACCACCAAAACCAACACCAACACCACCACCACCACCACCACCACCAGCACCAAAACCAACACCACCACGGCCACAAACACAAACACAACAACCAACACCACCAACGCCACCACAAACACAACCAACACCACTAACACCACTACCACCACCGCCACAAACACAACCACCAACACCACTAACACCAACACTAACACCACCACCAACAACACCACCACCACCACCACCACCAAAACCAACACCACCACCACCACCACACCACCACCAACAACGCCACCACAAACACAACGAACAACACCACTAACACCAACACCAAAACCAAAACCAACACCAACACCACCACCAGTTATGCCACTCCCCTCTTCATAACCATTTACGATACCGTTGCAATGTTGCAACGGATTAAATTCTGTTTTGACTGGAAAACACTGACGTTTAGGAGTGGCCTGTTATCTTTACATTCCGCACCAAGCTGGACTGTGTGTCCCTAAAGACGAAGGTACCGAAGTCGTTCGAAGCGTCAGTAAATGAACATTCAACAACACAGCGCTACGCATTCCAGAATACTTCATTCTCAAACAGCCAAACACCGAAAATTATGGCTGCGTGTATCCTAATTATACAAACCCTCTTTCTTAAATCCCATTTTAATATTATCCTCACATCTACGCCCAAGGTTCTCTAGCATTCGCTTCCGTTCAGGTTCTAACCGAGCCTCTTCATCGTATTTAGTTTCTTCCGGATTAAGGAAATTCCCTGCGGCCTTTACACACGGTCCGTTGGTGATCAGAGCGCAATGACTTCCTTCTATTTTGGCTTTACGCTCCAACAATGAAGGGCAATATATCACTCGTGTGAGTCACAATGGCTCTCGAAGCACAACGCACAGCCTTCCATCTATCCGTCGATTTATTGATTGATTGATTGTTACGATATCGCTTCCTTTGTGAAAAAAGACGTGGCACGACAAGCATGAGCCATACCCTACCAAATGTACACTGCCTTCTGATACAGGATTTCAGTGACTTAACAGGACTTTAAGATAAAATATTATATCTTCAAGTGATATTTTCTTTTGAGCTCAATATTCTCCAAAACACCTTCTGTAGAAAACATAAGCCCTGACATGCCCGGCTCTTTGAGTGCGACGAAAGTCTCTCCTACAGTACTTTCCGATTCTGTGAACTACTTGACGATGTCAAACAAAAATAATCGCTTTAAAGTACGTAAAATATTGGTATAAAGCCTTAAAATTTACATGTAAAATTACACAAAACATTCTTATCATCAGACACGGTCGACAGGCAACCGTTTCAGTGTGGAACTTTTAAATATCACAGTGTCTGAGCAAAGTAAAATCTTGCTCTTAGGTAATACAAATTGTGCTTGAAAAGCAGTTACAAAGAACAGAAACTGCTCCTACATAGACGTAAGCAGATATCGGTAAACTTCGCAACTGTAATACCGACTGGATTGCTGGTACTGAAGATGCTATTTGTGTCTTCATTCTAAATCTTTGATCTAATTTATAAATCTGAGTGTCATTTTCCTTCCTTAAACGTTTAGTCCTGATAACAGCGATATCCGTAATTACAGCCACCCGTCTCGAGCAAAGAAATGCAATGTCTGTTACACTAATCAACCCTCTAATACCTGATACATGCATCAGTCATATTTCAGTGAGCTAGTATAAATTAACAAGGCTGTCATTGTTTATGTAAAGTTTGTTGAAAACATGTCAGCAAAATTACCAGGCCTGTTGTTAGTAATTCCACTCATATGACGAATACATTAAACACTATACACGAAACAGAGTTATAGGGCAATTTGCTTGGAATTCCTCACAGCTCACTTCTACACAGACGCTACGGAAACAGTTTCAATTACTCAACCCTCTTGATACAACCCCGGGCTGTTATGCTTCCCTTCTAGCATACTCCCCTACATTCCACTCCGCTCGACTGGTCATTCTGCTTAGAAGAATATTAGTATAGGCGGACACCCGTATCTACGGGTAATACGTTCCAAGACCTACCGCGGTTACGCGAAACCGCGGATAATCCCGAACGCTATATATAACGCGAAATAACGTCTAACAGACATAAATACGGTAAAGTTTAATTGATAAATTATGCACAGTAAGACATTACCAATATTAAATAAGGTAATAATAAAGTGTACTGTACACTACATTGTACATTTAGAGTGTATTTTCTCCCCCCCCCTCTCTCTCTCTCTCTCTCTCACGTAATTATGAAAGTAAGGGATTCTGACGTTTTAACCTAATCCTCAAGAGATAACAGAGCAATGGAGAGATACAGCACCTGTATTGTACAGTATCATGTACGGTTTCAAATGATGACAGAACAATAAGAATCATATTTTACAATGATAGTCGTATGTACGTACCTGTACATAACTTGTAATAAGAAAATTTTATTTGTTAAAAAATATCTTAGCCTATTGTGGGTATTCACCGACTTCTCCATTCTTCTTGTTGCTTTCTGAACACAAACACTGCGATAAAGCAGCAACTAATTGGAATAGCGAGAACGCTAGAAGCAGAATGGTGGCAAGTTAGCAGGGAAACGTGGGTACGGGGACAAAGGAAGATGAGTCAAGTACTGTGCGCGTTTGGGCTGCTGGATTTCACCATGATTAAGGCCCGTTCTCGCTTGGCGCGCGTTTTGAAACGTACGAACCGTTTATTTCTTTAGATTTTCAATTTTTTTTCGGGCCGCGGTTAACCGTGGATAACTGAATCCGCGGATATGGGGGTCCGCCTGTACTTACCAAAAACGACCGACTGCGCTAGCTACCAGCATTACGGTCTTGTTTACACAGGGGTGCTGATAAGTCCTTAGCCCGAATTGATAATTCTTAAGAGAAAATTAAAAATAAGTTGCCATTCATCCCTCTAAAGGTTTTGAGAGTCTGCAGCAAGCATATATTATTTGATCAGAGCAGTAGATTGGCTTCCAACGACACTATCAATTCCGTCCAAAGACATCGGAAATTAGGTCGGGCTAAGGACTTATCAGCACCCCGGTATATGACAGAGGGGTTCGTAGAAGAACGCAGAAGTAAGCAGAAACTTTACATGGGCGTCGTCACTGTCACATCCGTCGGAATAATTTCCGTTGTCACCATATAGTACACATTAACGCGTCTCTATATACAGGGCAATTCATAAGTCCCTCCGGGATTTCCGACCTCTGTAGTACAGTAACCGGGATGGTCACGCCGAAGGGGAGCATGTCAACAGAGGGAGAGACACTCCAAGTTTCTGTCCTACCTTACAGGTGCTCGATATGTCCACCCTGCTGTGTCTGTCTATCTTGGTTGTTGCGCAGTTCCGGAGAGACTTATGAATAACCTGAATGAATGTGCCTTAATTAACACTATTTCTTTGTTGGCCTGATGATGGCCGGGTAACGGCCGAAACATGTAGCCGAGCTTAACCAGTTGTAAAATTACAACTGTTTTTATATGTCGTGTAACGACGGCACATTACAGTAAATTAGTCATACAAGATTCGTCCTAAATTTTCAGGCGCTCCTATACTTCAAGCTTACTTACTTACTCCATGGGGCAGCGTCCTTGAGAAGCTAACTGGTTCTGCAGCTAGTCAAGAAATTCCCAGCACTTTATGGAACCCGAAAGTTCATCACCGTATTCACAAGTGCCCGCCATCTGTCCCTATCCTGAGCCAAATCCATCCAGTCTCCACCCCCTCCCACTTCCAGAAGATCCATCTTAATATTATCCTCCCATCTACGTCTAGGTCTCCCCAATGGCCTCTTTCCCTCAGGTTTATACTTCAAGCTACTGTTCTCAATGTCAGTGCTAAGTAGCAAGTTGGGCACCTTCATAACCCTCACAGATCTGTTAAGTACTTGTATGTGATACAGGAATACGTGCTTCAAAGGAAATACCATACGGTACAAATACAGAATACATTCAGGTATTTTTAAAAGGGTACAATCTTTAATTTGTAACGTGTAGAGCAGAGAATATATCTCAAGGTACAGGAAATTGGTGCTTAATATAATGGAACTGTTCTTAATTATGGCTCAGTTAGCTACTTTTACAAGTGGCTCACTTGCGAACTCATACCCTTCAGTGCGTTGACGAGCTCATTGTGTACGGGCTGCGCTCAGTACTATGAAATGAGGCTTCCACCTCGCAGGATATGAATTGTTCGATTTCAAAAGGACGCAGAAGTACGTGCATACTGCAAATAATCCAAAGGTACTTAAATTGCACAGCTTTTTTGGTGGGGATTACTAATTCAGAGGTAAAATTTTTATATGAAATGAAATGACGCCAATAATACAAAGCCATTCCACGTAATACAAAACTATGTCATATAATACCAAGCACAATGTCTCGACATGCCTGGTGCTACAAGAGCACTTTTGTACCAGTGAGTTAATTTGGTTGAACACAAGAGGGCATAAGTTTTATGACGAAACAGAATTATACTACAACACACTCTAACCTTTCGACATAACAAGCTCTCAGCGCAAAAAATCAAAGTATGGGAGAAATTAGAAGTAAAATCGTACAAAGTATTGGACTCAAAACGTTTCTGCCATGAAAATGGAGGTATTACGGTCCTCCGAAACTGTGGCACCTACATAACTACTCAGTGTCGTTTCTCACAAAATCGATATTCCTAACACCAAAACGAGGATACAATAACAAACACGCTATGCTGTTGGCAGAATAATATTAAAGTGGATATTTGGAAAACATGAGGGTGTAAACTGGCTTAAAGTGTATCAGGTCGGGCTTTAATTGCCAGCTCTTGCGAAAGCCAAAACTACGTCTTTTAAATCATAGAAATGGTGGAGTATTTACCAACCAATTATCAGCTTCTCAATAACAAAGCGCATTACGCAGTTCTTCCCCCCCTCCCTTCTCCCCGTTACCATATCCCTATCAACGCCAAATATTTGCACTCAGAACCCTATTCTCGAAGCTCTTCCACCTGTGTTCTTCCCTCAATGTGAAGAACCGGATTGTATATTCGTGTAGAACCGAGGGCCAATTTTGTTACTTTCCGTAACTCCAACTGCACGTTGTATACACAGGAGATGTTGAGACAACGGACGTTTCGCTCAATCACAGCAGCCATTCCCCATATTTTTTTCCGCTCTTAAATTTTTCGTGCACTGTATTCTGTATTATGAATTTATTCAAGATTTTAAGCTTCCCACATTTTCGAATATTAAATACCAATCCAAGTTTTGATTTTGTACTGCATCCTGTTGGAGAGAAATGAACATATATACATACACACATACATACATACATACATACACACACATTATAACATTCGCTACGGGACCAGTATCCTTATGGTAAGTAACAAATTTTCTTAACCTTTATAGCACTGTGAAACCTGTATTAAACGGAACCAGGGTATAACGGAAACCTGTGTTTAGCAGAAAATATTTACATTTCCGAAGAATTTCGAGTCCTAAGGATAGAAAATTCATGTACCTGCAATAAACGGAACTTCCTTGGAAGTCGAAAAAATTCTTGCTGCTCCGTTATAGGCAGTTTTTACTGTATTATAAATAACAGCTACAAACGCAGTGGAGTATCGCGGGAATTTTGTATTAAAAACTTCATGCAAACCGAGTCAAGTATTGCTATCAAAAGGAAGCAAAAAAAAAAAATTTCCACTGAGCCCATTTTCTCAGCCAAATTATTGGCACAATTCAATAACTTTGTGCTACAAGCCGGTCATAGTGACGTTACAATCCTGCTTTTGCTTCTTCAAGAGTCTCTCTGTCCTTTATAATTACACAAGTGTCTCAATGTGGGCAGTCTATTAAATTGGAGCATATTTAAATGCTATTACAAAATTCATATACTTTTTTGTGTTTATTACTTTTTTTGCACCGCCCACCGTAATATAATCAAATACCATAAACCAATGAAATGCATAATTTCTAAATTATTTTTTTAAATTTCGATGTCTTCTAGAGGGAAACACACACAAAAAAAACGGGAACTTTTGAAAAACCGAACAAAAATTGAAGAAATCATAAAACATTTTTATGGCGAAAGCACGCTGTTGACCGTTCCACTGATCCATGATTACTAAAATGGCGAGGTTGTCTGTAGCTCAAGGTCCCTGTTCCGCAGTGCTGCCAACTGTACATGGCTGCCACTACGCATTTCAAAAGTTCCAGTTTTTTTGTGTCACCCTGTACATGTTTCGAAACCGAGGGTTCATCTTCAGGAGGACGGTTGTATATACAGTTGTGGTATGATAAGTTTTACATGCTGCAAATACAATAAAAGGTTTTTATTTTATGTAAAATGTTGTACGACTTATTTATTTAAAGATTTGTTCCAGTTGTTTGGTGGTTAAATGCAGTATGTATTGTGCAATTTGGCATCCTATAGTTTTTTGGCATTTTCTCTTTCTATTACAAGGTTTGCGAAATACGTTGTTAGTGGTTTTGCTGTTCTATATGGTGGGGTACATTCAGTCAAAAACACAACTATAAATATATGGCTAAATGATGGTGTTTATTAGCAATGGAAAAACTATATGTTTCGGCCTATAGCGGCCATCTTCAGGTTTTGACAACTTTCTTGCTAAAAGAATTTTATATAATATGTCTAAACCGCGAGGTGATGTTGAGATCCCATCGTCGTTTTACGTGTTTTTGTTAAGATAAATTTGGTGGGATGTCTATTGGGTCAATGAGTTTGTAGGTAGCTGGGTGTGGATCCTTCCGGTTGGGTAGGTGTAGGGTTGGGAGGAAACTGTGATTGCAGGTGTGGTATCTTATATGCTCCTATGTTGGGGGGGGGGGGGGGGGGGTTTT
>Ga0123357_10011877_pt1 | contig 11199 bp, 3 predicted proteins | sample TergutEmb28metaG_FD_89873 | JGI IMG/M metagenome (GOLD analysis project Ga0123357, IMG submission 89873) | Embiratermes neotenicus P4 segment gut microbial communities from Petit-Saut dam, French Guiana - Emb289 P4 | ecosystem: Host-associated > Arthropoda: Insects > Digestive system > Gut ... | reverse complement strand
TGTCCTGTATGGGTGTGAAACTTGGTCGCTGACATTGAGGGAGGAACGTAGGCTGAGGGTGTTTGAGAACAGGGTGTTGAGGAGAGTATTTGGGCCTAAGAGGGATGAGGTAACAGGGGAATGGATAAAATTACGTAATGAGGAGCTTTGGGATCTCTACTCCTTACCCAATATTGTGCGGGTGGTAAAATCGAGAGGAATGAGATGGGCGGGGCATGTGGCGCGTATGGGGGAGGGGAGAGGTGTGCACAGGGTTCTAGTGGGGAAACCTGAGGGAAAAAGACCACTGGGGAGACCCAGACGTAGATGGGATGATAATATTAAGATGGCTCTTCGGGAAGTATGAGGGGGTGGAGACTGGATGGAGTTGGCTCAGGACAGGAACAGATGGCGGGCACTTGTGAATAGGGTGATGAACTTTCGGGTTCCATAAAGTGCAGGGAATTTCTTGACTAGCTGCAGAACCAGTTAGCTTCTCAAGAAGGACTCTGCTCCATGGAGTAAGTAAGCTATTTTATAATTTAAATTCCTATCCTTAGGCTGTTCAGGATTTATCAATTAAAAGTTGAGTCAATTTAAGGCAAGGGTTAAAACACAGTATGGTAACAGCATGTCCCACGTGAAATAGCATCATCCGACAGCAGATTTGACCACGTAGCGGGCACGTGTCGTCTGAGGGCGTGTCAGATCGCCGCGTAATTAGCTTAAAGATGGCAGGCCTACTGGAAACATCTTCAAATGTACAATTACGTAGTGTGATTCGGTTCTGCGTGAGAAAGGTGTGTACCAGTGACAATTCATCGTCAGTTGGTGGAAGTATACGGAGCACGCGTAGTGTGTGCGTGTGATACAGTGGTTTGGATAAAGGAAACAAATGCTGACGACAAGCAGCGAACCAGACTCCAATGTATGTCCTCTACGGGTGACAATATGTGTGGTGCAGATGCACTTATCGGAGAAAACAGATTATGCCAAATGACATCATCCGAGAGCAGGTTATTTCACGGGGTTGTGCCATTGTGTTGTCCAAGATCAGCAGGATTGCAGAAAAGTCTGTACACGCTGGGTTTCATAGAACTTCATCGACAACCATAAAGCTCTTTTTATGGGATTCTCTCTTAAGAATGTGATATGTTCATTCCCCTTAAAAGATTTCTGCAGTGCATTGTTAAAAGGTACCGCAATCCCATTACAGGCCTGGACAGGCCCTGAGGGTTTCAGGAGGCTGAGGCTTCCAGATTTTAAGACAATCGGCACAAGAAGGTGGTAAGGTTTTCAGTCCACGCAAGGGCCGCCTTTACTGCTGGGAAATATTCCTGGTACCCATTTCTGTTAGAGGCTGAGTCAACCCAGGGCCATAGTGTGACCGGAAGGATTATGTCAATGAAAAATTCCAATGACACCACCGGGAATCGAAACCGCGACCTTCCGGCTTGTAGCGCAGTGCCTCAACTAGAAGTGCATTGTTACGGGGTGAGATATGGGTTGATCACGCACACCTTAGACCAGTTACTTTGATTATTTCATTATTCATATTTTATTAACCTTAAACCAAATAAGGCATCCGTGACTTGAGAACATTTCCCACAGCAAATAATTTCAGTGAAATGGTGCAAGTAAGGGAAATCGTGGCAACTGTCTTTTGAGACCATTAAAGGTGTACTGACCATTATTGTTGTGCGCTTAAGATGTTACGTCAGGCCACCATTCGACGCAAGAGTTACGGGTTGCTGCGCCAAAAAGTTACCGTATTTACACAACGCCAGGCCCCATACTGCCAACCGGAATTTTGAGTGGTTGTGACACTACGGCTGTGATGTTATGGACCACCATCCCGAATCCCGACTAGGGCATCGTGATTTCCATACCTTCGGACCTCTTAAGGAGGCCTGGTTGGCAAGACGTTTCCAGCAGATGACGACGTGAACAAGCTGTAACATCTTGGCAACAAACACTTGACACGAATTTCTTGTAAGCTGAAGTACAAGCCTTGCTGCTGTGGTGGGACAAATGTCTAAATGACACTGGCGACTTCTAGACGGTCTGATACTTGCCATCTGCTAACCATGCTCGATGACATTGAAATGCTTATAAAGTTAGCGCTATTAGAGTGCTTGGTGCATCAAGTTTCGAATTTCCTGCTTTAGTCTATAATTTACTTGTGGGATTCAATATCTTTATTCCCATACACACCTATGAAATCTATATCGGACTCATAGCCTACGACTATTGGCGATACAGGTCTAGCTTGGACCGTAAGCTTCGACAAACTTAAGTTATAGGCCTATTAAACTTACACCGGTGCAATACCTTTCTTCAATATGTAATAGTTCCTACACCGGTAAAGAAATTCCAAACAAGTTATGGAATGCGATTTATTGTTGTCGTGTCTATGGTACCCGCCACTGGACTGTATCCCAGGCCATCTCACACAGCACCTAGCCTGTATTTAAGATCCGTTTTACAGTTATTTTCCCTTTCTACTCCTAGGCTTTCCAAACGATCTCTTTCCTCACTGTACCATTTCTCCCATTTTTCTTTCAAATTAACTTATTAAAGTCTATGTTCTTTCTCTAGGAAGATAAATTCCACTGCTCTTCCGTATCGTAAACAAAAGAAAATATGTCGTCCAACACAACACTTTAATGTCATAACACACAGTGCTACATGTTTCGCTTCGTATCAACCAACATCAGGCATTTCTTTTTACAACAATTTTAAAAACATAACTACATTTGAGCGTGCAATTGTCCTGTTACTGAGATCTCATTAAATTTGACCATTTCTTAAAATTTATAAAAATTATTAAAATAAACCCTCAGTATCAAGTTTCCTGTCGTACGTACAGCAATACAACACTACACGTACACAACAGGGCTGTAATCGGCAGTCTTACTTTAAAGCATACAAGAACACAATAAACGGTATATAACAAAAGTAAAAAAAAATAGATTTCCAAAATGTACAAGGTTGAGAATAAAAATTGCGCCTAAAGAAGTACGTTTTATAATTTATGTCAGAAATTAAGAATAGGAGCTGGAATAGAACACATAAGAAAGATAGAACGGGGAAGATTAACCTTATTTGAACCAGCGCTTCCGTTTAGACCGGAAAGAATACGAAGAGTTGTAATTTCTACTTCATTTTTATTCACATCGTAATTTGGATATTTTAGAATATAAATGTGAAGTTATTTATTACTTTAATAAACAGCCAAATTTAGTGAGGTCTCATTAACGGGATAACTGCAGCTCAAATGTACCTATGTTTTTTTAATTGTTTAAAAAGAAGTGCCTGACGATGGTTCGTGCAAATCGAAACACGTAGCACTCTGTGATAAAATATTAATGTTTATCTCAGTAATTAACCAACTTGATGCACAAAATGTTTGTTTTACGGTAAGTTTATTTCAAGCCTCTACATGTTTCGAGCACATGTGCTCGAAACATGTAGAGGCATGAAATAAACTTATTGTAAAACAAACATTTTGTGTATCAAGTTGGTTAATTACTGAGATAAATATACTGAGATGCACGGCCAGCAAAACGTCAATATTAATGTGTTGTGTTGGACGGCGTATTTTCGTTTGTCCACCCCAATTAAGTTAAATACGACGAGAATATCTGCAGTTTGTTTAGAAAATTAGCTGATGTTGTTGTTGCCACTTGTTTCTAATTGTTGTGAATAATAAAAGATTTTGAAAGATAAGGGACAAGACAAATATGTCAAGCACTTATTCCTAAGGGACTGCTGGTCTCTACAATATGAAAGAGCTTTGCTAGAGAAATCACTACGGTTGTCATCACGGTTATACTTAATGTTCCTAAAGCTTACAAATTGAGGCTGGAAAGTGTCGAAACCGACATATTAGACTACAAGACTTTAGCTTCCACAATAACGTCTATATGTTATAAACATTTTAATTTAAAAAGCACTGGAGTGCACCAACAGTAAATTAACTACAACTTCAAAGCTGCTGGTTTTCGAACATAAAATTGTAATATCAGTTCCACAACACAGCCTAAAACATAGGTGAACTTAGAATCTGCAGAAATATAAAAATTTACTTCAAGAAAACTGTAACATATTTCGTGCTGCCTACATGGAGCTACGGAATAGAACTGTGGGGTTGCGCCAGCAAGTCCAACACAGTCATCATGCAGAGATCCCAATCCAAAATGTTCAGAGCCATATCAAATTCACCCTGCTATGTAACAAATCGTACTCTACATACAGAATTCAACATCCCTTACGTAAGCGACGTCATCTTTGAGAGAATCAATAAACATCACAATAACCTGGAAGCCCATCCCAATCCACTATTAGAGCCACCACTACAAATTATAAACACTGGAAGACTAAAATGATGTTGGCCTTTAGACTTACATGGCACCTGCGATGACGTCGCTGAATGAATACCCTACCACGTCATAGTAATACATGATATCATAGCGTACTTTGTATAATCATCACACTAGCTTATAGAATGTATTCTTTCTGATTGCTAATAAAAATAAAAAAATATATTTTGTGTTGCACTATCACTGGTACAGAGTATCTGAATACTGTCCTTGTAAAATAAAATCAATTGAAAATGTTGTTCTTTTGTTACATCCGGAACAGCTTACGTAGCAGCAGCAGCAGCAGCAGGCTACTAGTTGCACCACCACGATGGTCAGTACGGCAGTACTTATTAGACAGAACCACATTTTAAACCATCACAAATTCAGAAGAGCAGAGGCGATGTAACCATAGACATATAGACACGCGTCAGCGTATATGTCTGACAGGTCTACATACTATCTGAGGATTGAAACACAAAAATCGATCCGCGCGAGATTCTTGGACATGAAAATATACTAACAGCTGTTTTAATATCCGTAAGCACACGAATTTCTTTCACTGCTAAGTCCAGTCTGTTGTGTTATTCTATGTATTATACGATGAATACAAGTGATCGGTTTTGAGAAATTACCTGGATTGGCCTATCTATTGACAGAAGGTGAAAACTTGCAATCGTGAGTAACGAATTTTCGCCATAAGACATAATTGTGAGCCACTTCAATCCAGACAACATCAATTCACCTCCATACAATTGGTATGATAGTCTACGTAGCCAATTTCTAAGGGTTTTTTCATTAAAATCATTATGTAGGAATTTTGTATTATCCCACATAATTTGAAGGCAATGCCCAGCCGTCATTGATTTTACTATCCTAAGATTAGCGTGTTGTGTAAATTATAAAAGTCTTAGTTTAGTTTTTAAGCCACAATTTAGCGGACAGATTAACTTCATTTTACAGTGCTACAAGTGGGGGTCTGGAATAGCATGTCACAAAGTGTGGTCATATAAATGTTTTGGTAACTTCCTCTTGTGCTTTTTCAAAACGGCCAGTCAGTGTGGTGCGCGATTTCTCGTGTTCACAACAGGCTTCTACATTTCACATAGACAAGGGATGTTATGATAATGGGAAATGAGTAATGTTTTAGGTTTATTCGCGTAATATTTTTAGCACAAGAGCACAGAGGTAATGCACAGGTTAACTAATTTGTATTGTCACTCAAAGCAGCGTTCAGACCCGTTGTTGAGACTAAGTACTAAAGTTTTACATTAATTTTTAGGATAAGCCTACGTTTAACGAGAGTTTGCTGTAGTGTTAATAGTATAAAACGCCCTGTACTCTGATACTTTATTTGGTTGCAGAATGCCACATCTTTATCTTGCACAGGCTTTTACTGTCCACAAAAAGAATCGCCTAGCCCACATAAAGGACGGAAAGCTATCGGTGAAGGAAGAGCTTTTATATATATATTTCATGTTTTATTTAGTTCTAGAAAATGCAAATTCGTGGTGAATAGCGAAGAAGCGAACTTGTGGGGGAGGGATGAGGAATGTTGTATACTATAAGGAGTCCCGCGGTTTTTATCGCTTGTTAGGGCAAGTCATTACCAGCCTCTCAAGGCGTCATTAACATTCAAACGTCATTAGAACATGGTTCGTAGCGTCGCCATTACAAGTGGAGCTCTTTCTCTCACTCTTTCTACCTTCTCTCTTTCCTTGGTTCTCTTCCTTTGTGCCTTTTGTTCACTTGTTTGAGCATTGCCATCAGCAAATTGTGACAGAGGTACGAGCTAGTGCGCATGCACACACTGCCAGTGCTGCAGCGCCGTGTGTGGGCGGAGAACAACACTAATGAGGTGGAAAGAGACAGAGAAAAAAGAGATGAAAGAGGCTGTAATGGCGGATAGGGGGCGTGGCATGGAATGGTATGTGGGACTTAGAGTATTTGATTTTGTTGCGTTATGTGTTCCTGCAGTAAGTGAATTTCAATACGAAATGTTTGCGATACGTTAACATAGGCCAGGTCGGCAGTAGGCTATCATTCAAAGGAAACTCTCCAACATCACGAATGATATGCACGTGTCTTCCGCCCGGCGTTTGCGATAGGACAATGCTATCTATCTATTAGCGACTTTCGCTTTACATTCGTCTGACAAACAAGGACAGTTTCCCAAGTGTTGTCACCCAGCACACATAATAACTGGTGATTTCTAATATCCTTCAAGACAAACAATTATTTACCCCAGCATGCTCTAACTTGTAACAGAATCCAAGTAAAATTCCTACTGTAGAACAACCTGCAGCTAATAAATCCTTCTGAAATGCGTCAAAGCTCAAATATTTTGAAAGACAATAACAAATCGAAAATACGTTCTTGAAGAATTAAGAGCAGATTAATTTATGTACAGCTCTTTGTTATTGGGTTCAGACTCGTTTGTCTTCCTGTCCGTTAGTTACGACAAAACGATGGTTTAAAGGTAAAAAGTAAAGAAAATTATAATTATACGCTTATCAGTCATTTTATAGTGTGAAATTCGGTCTCTCGTCGAATGGGTTGAACATGCTCCTAGATACAAAGCGCAATGAATGGGACGCTGATAATAATGTCTTGATCTAAGAGGGAAGAATGTAAGAGCACAATGAAGAAGACTGCAGAACGAGGAGTTCCATACAGTTCGCGACTGGGATGTGAAACCCCGGAAGGAACTTCAAGACCCGCCTCCTCTTGCAACTGGAGTACTTCGTACTAGCAATATGAAAGACATTTACTCTCCAGATAGCAGCTCTGTGCTACTATCGTATTCTTACAATGGCTCTGTCAACCAATGTTTTCAAACGGTATAAGACACCTGTCCACTCGTTTTCGTAGCACTTCCTTCCGCGAATTCTTCCACACTTTTCCCGTATATTTCCCTGCGTCTGAGGGCGCAAAGTTGAGCCCAATAGTGTACCAAATTTTTACCCTGAATGAAACAGTGGGCTTAATCGTGTGGTGATGAGATCGGGATGGAAACCTTATTGTGAAACACGCTTGGTAAAGAGAAGAAATGTAAACAAATATTGGGCGGAAAAACTGAAGTAAAGCGGAAACTCGGGAGACTTAGGTTGCCCTTCCTACGAAAGCACCCCTGACGAATATCTGTGTATTTATATTTAACAAAATATAAGAGATACGGAACGCCACTCTTCAAATAGTATGTATACAGAACAAACGCCCACTTCTATAAAGTTTATTACGATTGTGGGAATATAGTCTGGGTCACTGCCCGAAAAACGCACAAATCCAGATATGTGTAACGTCTCTGCAATTTTTGTTCAAATTTGGTCCATGAGAATTTTCTTCAGGTATCTGTCACACTGCAACAATTTTTTTTTTACAGTAGAATTTAAGCTATCGTATTCTGGTGATGTGTGGAGCATGTTCCGTAAGTCAGAAAAAGACACAACTTAAGAAGAAGAAACTGAAAAACGTAAAAGAAAATGTGCCCTTTCCCCTCTTCATCTGAAAAGCTGGGAAGGAACGTTGTTTTATAACCTAAAGTTTTCATGGCGACTGAATTCGATAAAACTATCTCGGCCTAACATCCGCGTCAGATGTTTGAAAGACGACGTTTCGAAAGCCAGCACTTTGTTCTTGTCATCAGGAAACACTTCCCTTATGACGAAAAACCCGATATTTCTGGAAACGTTGCTTTACTCGCTGTTCAACCACCTGACAGGGTTGCTAGCCCCACAAAGTTTCAATGAACGTGGTTTCTTTAGACACAAGACAATTGGCAATGTCCTGAAATAGCAGATCTAAGGGTCATACAGAGTCGTCAAAAAGCCCTAAAATTGAATGTTTCCCAGGTAAAAAGCACATTCTTTCTGAAATAATGAACTATAGGAAAAATAACACCATTAAAGGGGAAAAAAGTACGATTCAAAAATAGATACATAATACTATACAGGATCACGTACACACTATGATCTTATGTATATTGGACCGTGCATCATTGTGATAGTTGAATAATAAGAGACCAACTTGATGTCACAATTTATTAAGCTTTATTTCACTTCTATGCTCAACATGTTTCGGACATTAATACATCCATCATCAGGAGCCTGCGACTTTTTTATTGTATCACCACGTTGGTTGTGTGTTCTGTAAAGATGGAGGTTTTTAGCATTAGTGTAAATTATAATATATAGAGGTGAATGCTTGGTGTGTTGTGTTTAGTCGCTTTGTTGCAGTTGATACGCTGTCTGTTCTAGTATTTTCTGCTTATAGATTATGTGTTCTCATGTGTGCAGTGTGCATTCAATCTCCAGTCTCCATGGAAGTTTTAAATTTGCAGTACACCAATTGAACATTCGTTAGTTTGTGAATGTGAGTGAATGTAGGTCCTAATTCTCTTGCTTAAAATTCGTCCCCAATTAGAATCTAGAATATGAATTCGTGAGCCTTTAAACTCAATAAATCACGTTTGGATTATCAACTTTTCCGAATTGCAATGTTTTATCAATTATCCTTATTCGCTCCATGTAAAAACCTTTAATAGGCCACGACGCCACCTCTTACAATCCTACAATCCCCCCAAAATGATAATTATCGACTCCTATTCGACCTAAATTAATCACAATTCCGTAGCTTAGAAACCCAGTCGGTAGGCTAATGTCACCCTACATACCAATAACTCACGCACTTTATTGTTTCCTTAGTCTATAATCGACTTCGACAACTTCTGACTTCTCCAACTGAATTGCGGCCGAAGTTATAAAATGCCTACCTCCTTCAGTCTATTACACTATTCTACAGATTGGTGTATTCGGGAACACTTGTAGCGATGCCACATGAGAGACGCAATATCAAATATCAATACAAGAGGAACATAAATTTCAACGATTACGGTCAAAAGAATGGTTATTTCAGAGACAGTCACACTGCACATCATTAAAATTACAATGCGGGACAGCAGACGCTCGCGAGCAGAAGAGGGACTCCGCGCCACTGCCAAGCGTCACAAGTGTCAGGGCGACTCAACAATTATCGATGCGTATTAAAGCGTACTGCAAGCACAAATAATTCAAAGCCTCAGTCGCAATTTGTGTAGTGTTTACGAACTCACATCTCTCGCCCTCGAAATATACAGATATGCGTCGCTTAACGACGGGGAGACGTTCTGAGAAATGCGTCGAAGTCGATTTCACCATTGTGCAGACGTCAGAGAGTGTAATTTAACACAAACCTAGATTTTTTTATGACAGGCCATCCTGTTGTGTATTATCAAATCTGTATAATATATTATGCACCGTCAATACACAACATACATCAAACAAGATGTAATAATTACAATTAGGTGATATTTAGCTACATGTTTCAGCCGTGACCGGCCATCTTCAGGCCAACTAGTACCTTAATTGTTGTTCTTAGTTGGCCTGAAGATGGCCGGTCACGACCGAAACATGTAGCCAAATATCACCTAACTGTAATTATTGCATCTTATTTGGTGTATGTTGTGTATTGACGGTGCATAATATATTATACAAACCTAGGTAGTATAGCCTAATACACACCTAGGCTATATGGTATAGCCTATTGCTCCTAGGCTACAAACCTGTACAGCATGTTACTGTACTGAATACTGTAGGCAATTGTAACACAATGGAAGATATTACAATACTATATCATATTTTAACATTATATTATAATAACACAATCTTATGCTACCACCGTCATATATGCGGTTCGTCGTTGACCGAAACGTCGTTATGCGGCGCATACCTTTATATGGTATATTTGGAACGGAAGGGGACAAACTATAGGTAGGGAAGACTGTTACTGTGAAGAAACAAATGAGTTCACCGCTACAGAGATTACAGTTTGTAACTGACGTATCCTGAAACCCAGTATTAAGGATGATATATCTGTGCAATGGCTATCTGAAAACTGTGACACAAATTAATGTTGGGGAGAAAATTCTTAATTTTTTCACTATTTGATGACCAAATTAAAATATCAGTTTCATATAGCTCGATAATATTGGTGATCTCGATAAAATATTCGAGCTGCAATGAACGAAGAAACGGAAGTAGCGAAGTATAATAGAAATGGAAGATATCTGTGTTATTCAGTAGAAATTCGAGAAGACTCGAACTCAAACCGGAACCATAAACCTGTTAAGGCATGGTCTTAAGTGATTCATTGAATTCCTAAGTTGGCATCAGGCACTTAACCCATTCACTCCATGAAGCAAGTGGAGAATATTATATTCCTGCCAGATAGTAAAGCTATTTTCCTCCTTTTTAAAGCCCGCAAGTTCATTACCGTATTCTCAGGAGCTTGCCTCAAGACATTACTTTAAACTCCATAAATGCGGTCAACACACTCACATTATATTTTTTTTTAAAGTTCGTTTTAATATTATACTCATATCCACACATTGAACTCGTAAGTGGAAGCCTATTCTCCAAGTTTCTCCTACGGTCTCTCTCTCTTTGTCCCAAATACCCTCACCAACGTGTTATCAAAAATCCTCAGTTCACGAGATTTTCCTAAGATGGCAAAAGACAGGTAATATTATGGTCTTGTGGGTATTTGCATAAGGATATGAAATTTTATATTCTTTGGTAGTAGATGGGAGGACAAAAAATTCCTATTTAACTGATAGCAAGCTTTCTCGGAATTTAAAATTCGAATAAACCTTAGGGAATGTATTTATGTTTATTTTTATTGTCGTCACCAAGTATATATTTGAATCTTATGTTTATTGGACCGTGCATCATTGTGATAGTTGAAGAATAAAAGACCAACTTGATGTCACTTGCTATTTTATTTCACTTCTTACGTGCTCAACATGTTTCGGACATTAATATAT
>Ga0123357_10011876_pt1 | contig 11199 bp, 7 predicted proteins | sample TergutEmb28metaG_FD_89873 | JGI IMG/M metagenome (GOLD analysis project Ga0123357, IMG submission 89873) | Embiratermes neotenicus P4 segment gut microbial communities from Petit-Saut dam, French Guiana - Emb289 P4 | ecosystem: Host-associated > Arthropoda: Insects > Digestive system > Gut ... | reverse complement strand
GACCGGGACTGATTTGTGTGTAAACAAGCCGCACTGCGCAGCAGCTGTGCGACCTTGAGAGAGTGAAGCCACAACCTCCACCCTCCCTCCTGCTCGAGTTAGGGGAGTATGTTGAAGACTGGCATGTGCAAGTAAGTGTTTGTCAATTATGGTTAGAAAAAAAAAATCAGTCCCAGTCATATTTGAACCACCTTGTATTCTGCACTGAATGATAGCAAGCATTCCCTGACTTCAATCTGCTCTTGATTTTTTTGTGGATGCAGTTTTCATTTGATAGTATTGTTCTGAGATATCTGGTCTGCCCCACTTTTCTAAAGGATTCATTACATGCCTTCATGCTGTGATGTTGTCATGCATGCTGGTCTCAAGACATAACCAGGTACTTTAGTTTCTCAGCATTTACTTCTACAGAGTTTTGAATGTATCACACAAAATTATGCTGCTGCATTGCCTGTTGGTTTGGAGTCCCACTGTAACTCACAAAACCAAACGTAGGCCAATCCATACACAGAAACACTGCCATGCTATAACACCAGAGTAACTGTTATTGTCATTATAATATTATCATTATTTTAAATTTATTCTCACCTATTAGTTAGCCAGTGGCAGTTTTCTGGTAAGTTCAGATCTCAACAACAGATTAAAGTGAATTGTCCTAGCATTTACTGGATGCTGTGTACAGTGCTCATTAGTAGCTCTATGGCCGATGGGTGAACTGGGAGCAACTGAAGGTTCTCATCTAATTCCTTCTGAATTGTTCCTAATGCTCCAATTTATTATTATTATTATTATTATTATTATTATTGACTTATGCATAAATCAACATCCCATGGAGTCACATTCTAATATAAAGCTAAACATGGAATTTGGATCCCCGAACTAATGTCAAAGCACAGTTTATCTTCCAGTCACACAAAGATGTTGGCACCTTGCTATACATTGTAAGATCCTGGAGGATGGTACTCTTGTGCTGATAACAACGTTAGCACCTTAAATTTCATTATTGCATTACATGCAGCAAAATAAACTGTCATCTCCAATCATCTTTTCAGTCTCAAAATCAGTCCTCAAGAAATTGACATCCTGCTGTCAATGGTTGAATCTGGAAACATTCCAGACATTAAGACTGATAACAAAAGTTGGCACACTTAATTATAAAACCATAATACAACTACTAACAGTGTGCTAATAAAGTAACAAAACACTCACCACAATTGATTTCCATGCATGTTGTTTTCAGGGGCATCTGTAGAACATCACCTGGAGGCATCTTTACTGCTGCTCTGCATATTGCCACTGGACAAGCTTCAATCTGCATAGACTGACTATGGCAGCAGCAAGAATTCCTCCTGGTCACAATATTCAGAACCAGTTAGCCATCAGGCTTATGTGGATCACAACAGAACTAACAACTAACAATATGACAACACCACTGCAGCCAATTTCTTAAAATAAAAACTGGCACTGAGCATGTTGGCTCAAATGGTGACATGTCTGCCTCACATTCTAGAGGTACCCAATTCCAATACTGGCCAGGGCATTAACAGGGTTTTGTGGTTTACCTCAGCTCAATCCCCCCACCCACAATCCAAGACAATTTTGTCATAACAGCTTCCTTCAATGTCCTTTACAAATTAGCACTCACTATGATCAAAATTTTAACTGTATTATTCTTAGGTATGGATATCATAATTAAATAATGTACATTTAACTACATACAACTTCTCCAGTTCCTTACATATGCTGAAATAGCTATCAGTTTCTAAGGAAACTTCCAAATGGAGAGTTAATAACAAGCATCAAATCTGGATTCATTAAGGCAGACAAATACTGTATTTATCTATAACAAAATAAAATATGAATTCTCAATTTACTTAATTCCATGAACCTCAAACATGAATATGACACAAATTATTTCATTCCCTTGGTCAATGCTGTCCTGAAGTTCACATTTGTATAACAAAAGACAGACACACAAATTTTGCAAAATTATGATAGTTTAGACCTTAATAAACAGGGATGAGGTACAGACATCTAAAAACAAACAAATCAACAACAAAGACCATAAACCACAGGTAAAATTTTTTTTCAGAAACATGGCTCAATATACATACTTTGCAAGCCCAAACCAGGAATACAAGGAAAGGAATTGATTGTATTGAAGTTCAATAATAAAATCAGTAATAACACAAATACCAGCACCTCAACAGATGAACAGAACATCAGATTCACAGTGAATTTTATACCTCAAGGGGTAGGTCTCACTGTGGTAGAAGGATAAAGACTGCAAAGGCTCACTCATTAGAAGAAGAAGTGCAAGAGGGAGGAAAGAGCAGGGAGAAGAATATGACAATAAAGGAGAAGGAGCAGAAAAAGAACAACAAAAAGAGGGGGCAGGGGGGAAGAAAAAGCAGACCATCACTTCCAATTGCACCTCCCACTATGGGATACACACCATGCACTGCAAAATCTTGTTCCCCTTATGGTAAACTTCCAAATAGTAATTTATGCTTCTGTGCATATCATCAATTAAACTTTACACATGGAACACACACCCTGCAATGCAGTTACAAGGGTAAACTACCTGGGTAGTTAGGAATCACAGCAAAAACATTTATTTCGTAATTGAACTACGTACCGCCGCAATTAACAGGACTGAATAAGAACTCATAATTTGGTCTCATAACCCATAATGAACCAAAAAACTGCAGTGTCAATGAAAATATTTGGCATGGAAGGGTTAATTCCACATCCACTGAAGTGACAACAAATTTACCTTCCCCTTCTGTAACCACAATTTCCAAAATAAGAATGACAAGTAGTTCCTTGTACACTGTTATTGACAAAGTATACTTAATACTTCGTGGAAGTATACAGTTTTGGAACATGAACCAACACAGTCTTGAACTCAACCTGGCCGATATGTCAAACTGTAAAAGTGGTGGTTTATTGGCACATTCTTAAGCTTTTTCAAGCAGGTAGGAAAATTACTTCAGTAACCTATTAAACACACATGGAATTGACGGTATTATGCAACCATGAGAAATTTTAGTTAGAAGAATCCACTGGATTCAACTAGCTCATAACATGATCTTGTTGTGGTGGCCTTTGTGAAAACGGGAATGGACGGATATTCCATACGCGCCAAGGAATTTCTTCATTGACTGCACGAGGGTTATGCCTTCAAGGCATCATTTACAAAGCATTTCGTGTGAAAGAGCATGCATCTGCTTTTAATCTTCGTAATAATTACGGGATGGGTGTATATCCCTCTTCTGAAACAAACAAGTAATTTATCCGTAACACCGAAGTGCCGATTGTAGCACGTGGTTTCAACGTGAAAAATATTCGGTTCTTGATCTGACATAACTGCAGCAATATTGATATGCTTACTCCATACTCCAACAGCAATTAATATGTAAAATTTAAATAATATCTCATACACGTTTCCACCCCTTCACTAACACGAACTTTGCTCGACCTCTTTCCACACTAACCATTGTCAATGTCCACATGCAACAGCTTGCTCTACTTACCGGAAACAGCTGATCGTAACTCTACTTCCACTGCTCCTCACATCCTTGTGATGAAATCAGCCAGTTTTCCAGTAAACAGAAGTTAAATCTTTGACCTACAGAAACAAACGTCTGTGAGGCGTCCAGCATGCTGTTTAATCAAGAAATTATATTTCAGCCTGTAAGTAATTACGAATTCGCAGCCCGCACTGTTCACCATGTTGCACGCTATGCAATTTCTTGGTCATGCATGCCATCTGTTGGCGCCCAATACAACTAAACCAGCATGTGAGATTACATTTCGATCATGTATGAGCTGTGAATGAAGTACATTGTGATGTGACGTGTGTACTGAGGTCGTATTTCGAAGGCACTGCCAAAATGGTGTTATTTCGTAGCAAGAATACTTGAGCCTTTGAAGCTTCTATTCTCGAATGCACGGTATTTTCAGTTAACCTTAACGTTATCTGCAGTTTTTCGAGTAGGTTTATTTTTCGTTTATTCCACGAAGATGTACAAAGAGCAGGGGTTCCATACGCGCGCGGCAAAATACCCGACGAACATCGTTGTCAGATGTATGTTTCATGTTTAGTACTGCTTTTCTTCCTAACGTTGCGTTCCTCACACTGGTGTAACCATGTATTTAATTTTTTGTCATTTCTACCTTTTCAATACTGTGGATGGGACTGGTATTAGATTTGGATACTGGTATAACACTTTATTATTTGGGAACTGAAGAGGTGTAGTGTCGAGCAAAGTAAAACGAAAGTTAATATATGTTAATCCTTCAAGTAGAACATTATTATATTGAGTTTCATACTTCAAGTTGAAACACACATGCATTACATGAATCCAAAATTAGGCATTGGCATCATACTATTACATTGCAAGGTGTGTTACACGTTACGCAGTTAATGTATCCCTTCCTGTTTTGTCAGAATATTGGATTACTTACAGTACTTTCATTTTGAACCTTAAGTTTTAACTTATTGTAACATTCTGACAGTCACCTCAGTCTTCACAGCAACAGTGAACATCTTCATCATGACCCCCCAACAAATTTTGTGACACAAATGCTTTGTTTTTTCTGTTGTTTTATCAATATGCAAGCCCTGTGAGGACTGGTAAGCCAAATGGCGCTGTACAGTTGTGAATACTTAATCCAAATCTAGCTGTATCATATTTCATTTCCCATGTTACGGAATATTAAATATGTGTTTAGTCACGTACTAACCACAATGCATGGTTTTAGCTCTGCTGCTCTGAACAGTTTGATAACATATTTTATTTTTGCACTGTGTCATACAGAAATGGACAACAGCCTCATGCAATTACAGCAAAATGAAACCTGTCACTTGCAGTTTCTGGGCCCAGTTGACTGATACTCTACTGCTGCAATGTTGAGTTGAGAGAAAAATCCCAGCTTGCACATGCTCATATAAAACATGTATTCAGGCCACTGGAACTGTTCTGAAATCTGAATAATTTAAATGTCTTTTGTTATTGTGATAACACTGGATATGAAACCAACCCCTCTAAATACAGATGAGTTTTTGGTACTAAGGGCTCTTTCTGAGACACCTGATAAAGTCTGATTTGGGCATCACGTAGATGTAGTTACTGTAGGCTGACATGCAACTTAAAGAAAGAGGAGGTGATGATGGCATATGGTCCAATGATGGGCTGTTAGTTATAATTCTTCATCTTACATAAAATGTGGGAAATACCATGACTCAGTAACTGTTTATTTCTAAAAATGGGCTGTGCTGCATGAAACTGGTCAGTTATTTATGTATGAACCAATATAAAATTTGTCCATCATCTTTTTTTAACTTTGATACCCAGTAGGGCATTGCAGGCATGTTAAAATTGTATTTGAGATGACACTTACAGATGGATAAGTGTGATCTAGCTGTGATATTTATTTCAGAAGTTACAATTTTTATGTGGTTATGACTTAGTTGGGACAAAGAGTGAGAAATTTACTTATATACGATGAATGAGAATTGTGGTCCACCAATTAAAGTGGCCTGTAGGACTTCCAACTGGACTGGATCATGATCTGGATCTGTTTCATGGTGCTGGAGAGGTTGATGAGATGCCACTTGAATAGTGCTTTGTACATTGCATGTCCCTGTCGTTGAATTACGTCACATTATTATAGCATATTGCTGGCAGCTACAAGCCCAAGGCAAGGCTTCATACTGGACAGTTTGCTGTGCATACAGATGTGCCCTTATGTGAGCCACGAGATGATGCACAGTGATGGATGGTTCCTTAAATTGGACATTGTGCAGTGTGAGGAAAGATTTGTCTCATACCTATTGGTAGCAGTGCTGGCTGTGGTCCTGTATTCAATATGTGACTGACTATAGTTCCATCAACTGCTGCTTCATCCTTAGTCTTTTTGGCATACATCTGTATGATGTAGATGCTTTATGTTCTGATAATTTCATAAATTGGACACAATAACCATGCAAGCAGTTCCTTATAATTTTCTTCAGTTTATATGAAAGCAGTGGGCTGGGATAGCATAGTCGGTATAGTGACTTGCTAAGGGTCGGAAATTCTGGAGATTGAATCTTCCTGGCAGCAAGATTTTCTGCACCCATCCAGACTGGCCTCCCAAGGCCCACCTAGCCTTCTATTCAATGGGTACCACCAAGGTGTGGCATTGACCACCCCCTCAATCTAGTGCCAAAGTTAAAGAAAGTGTAGAGCTATACTTCTCTCCCTCTGGGCCTTCAAGGCCTATTCCAGGGGGACCTTTACCTTTACCTTATATCTGAAAGCAGTGGCTTATCTGTAGCCATCCCTACCCACTGCACATTAATTGTTTAATAATGTCATGTGGAGAGAAGTATTTATACGCTGCTCCAGTCTACTTTTGATACAAATACACTCAGTCTGCAACGGTTGAAAAAATTATTGACAAATGAGCTATGTAAAATTTCAAAACACAAATTTCCCTACATGCTGTATTAGATGTTTTTGTGGTAAGTGTGACACTTGGGAATGTTTACTCAAGTGACAAGGTGAAATACGTAAGCTTTCAAAAAAACAGCATGACATCAAAACTGATGCCATTATGACACAGTTACTAACTTCATGGAGGAGATTCCTTACGATACCAGCAGTGGCTTGTCTAGTCAAGAATAAATTCCATGCCTTTTTATGGAATCTGGAATTTCATTGCCTGTGCCTAAGTATGCCATTGGTCCCTGCCATATGCCACATCCTCCCACCAAACTTCTCTAAGAACTATTTTAATAGTATTCTTGCACCTATGCCTGCATGTTCCAAGTGGTGTTATCTTTCCTTCAAGACTTTTAACCTAAACACTGTATGCCATATGTCCCACCCATCTCATCTTTTGTGATTTCATAAGTATAATAATCTCAAGTAAAGCAGTTGAAAACTACAAGCCAAATCACGATTGCTTAAATCCCTGGTTCTTAATTATTTATTTCAGGTTATCAAGATGGACATTTCTAACACTATTATGCCTATGTTTGAATCATAGACAATGGAAAAGGAGCAACAAGATGTGGTAAGTCACATGACACAGAAATCAACTGAGAAATGGAATACACCATACCAGTAATTTTTGAAGCCACAGTGTCTTATTGCCATCAACACTGTAGAGTTACCACTTCAGAGTACAGTGACAACTATTTGTGCCACCTGCCATAACATTAAAAATTCTGCATTTGTTCCATAGAGTGCAGTTAGTTCTTCTGCAAGACTAAAAATAAATGGGTTTTTCTCAAAACAGCATTAATCAGTCAGTCTTTGAATGGAGAAACGTTGTATATACTGTGAGGTATGAACTAAACTTTTATATACTAGGTATGTATTTTATGTGACATATACCATTTTTGTCACTTCCAGCCATTATTTCACAACACACGGGTAGTCGGTTGACTGGCCATATTAATATGATAAGCAAGATGACGGACAGTGACAATATTTGTTTGATAAAATAAATACCCTATATTAAATTGATATCGGAAGTTTGCTGGTTTGATCCCAGCTGGTGTCAGTGGATTTTTCATTGACATAAAATTCTTCCGATCGCACTATGGCCCTGGGGTTGACTCAGCCTCCAACAGAAATGAGTACCAGGAGTATTTCCTCGAGGTAAAAGCGGCCAGTGCGTAAGGCTGACAACCTTACCACTATCCTGTGCCGTTGTCACGTAATCTGGGAACCTTAACCTCCTGGAACCCTCTGGGCCTGTCCAGGCCTGTAATGGGACTGCTTTGCCTTTACCTTTATATTAAATTAGTAAATATGCTTCCATCTGCACCAAACTCATATGTGTTGCAGACAAATCTACGAAAAATGGTAAGATGTCTGGAACAGCACAATGGTTTACATCTTACTGATGCCATTCCTAGCATTCTGGAAGTGCTGAATTTGAACTGTACAGTCCTGAAGTCTTTAAACATTAACTCACTTACTCAGATTGGATATTATGTTCTTCAAGACGCTAATATTCAACACAAAGAGACTAATGAATACATATCAACACTGGTTGCTGTAATATTGAATTCAGCAGCAAATGAAAGCAAAGAAGAAACAACACTGCGAGAGAACTTTTTATTTGCAGTCTGGTGCAGAACAGGTAAGGATGTGTTCATTTCATTGTGCATTATTATAGGAAGATAAAAAAAAACTGGTACACTATAATGTAAGGTATAAACATGAAGATTAATGGATCAAAAAATGTTCCTCAATTGACATACTTCTCTGGAACATGGCAGTGCCAGCGTGTCTTATTTTTCTCTTTTTTTATGGTCTATTTCACAACACTGGCACTATCTGAGACTATATAGCCTTGAATGATGGGATGATTGGTGAATGTTCGATAGGAAAGGATATGACAGGCACTGGTCATGCCATGTCAATCTGTTATCCTGGCATTCACCTCAAACTGCTGAGTGTAATCAAGGAAGACCTGCAAGTTATGAGGTTTTTGCAGCAGTGTAGCAGACGATTCTGTTCTTCAGGAATATTGGGCCATGTCAGCTGAATGGGTCCCAACATTTTGAGGCAACCTAATGTCATCTTCAAGGACCAAGCCACAAAGATGAAACTATGTTGCCTTGAAACCTTTGGATCTGCTTACCCACTGCCATGACTTCATATCCCAAAAGAACAGAATCCTCAAGGAAAGCCTGTCACTGAAGTTGGTGTCCCAGCTGAGACTCAAATGAAGAACCTCTCAGATGCATGTTGAGAAGCCTTACTGCCTGAGCCAGTTTGCAAAAAGATAATTTCTTTCACTGCAGGTGTGAAGTTCTGTAATTAATTTCTCAGCAGATGCCCTGTAAGAGTAAGTCCGCTCTAAAAGATCCTTGGAGGGTGTGTAACACTTGGGATTATTTACTTTCTGGACATTGTCCATCATCTCATATTCGAAACAGAAGAGAACAGAGACAGTAAACTGACACACGAATTCTGGTGACTGACAGCAGCCCTTATTCTTGGATCCATGTGTATAGGTACAATATCTCCCCATCCTTTCAACCGAGGACAGGAGTAGACCCAATTATTGAAATGTGTCCACAAATAAACAAGCCTAACCTTAAGTTCTATAACAACCTTGGTCTGGATAGCTTGTCTCCAGACCAATAATTGGACCCAAGTGTATCCCCGAACACAAAGCAGGAGTACTAACCTCTCAAACATGTTTTCTGATATGTGGTTACCACTACATAAGTATGGTGGAGGAGCAAGGGCAGCAGTTCAAAGGATACATGGCAGAGGTTGGTCCACAGCCATTCCATTTTCTAATATAGTATATTCAGTTGTCATCAAGGTTTGCTATTACTACATGTCCTAATACAAGAATTTAGGTCTAAAATTTGAAAATAAAGTTGGTAATCTACTTATTTGTGTGATTTCAAGTTTCTACCACAGTTTAAATAAGATCTTTACTCCAAGAAGAGTGAAGAATTCCCCTGCTGTACCTGTCTTATCACTCATGAAATGGCAACTTGTTGTAACCCACACAATCACACAATACTTAAAACTGAAATCCCTATATTACTAGACAGTTGGGTTACAAACACTCCATCTCTCAAAATGTCGTGTTCACAGAAAACTTGCTAGTCCTTATATTTTCGTGAAATCATAACATGCTTAAGTGTTAGTGTACTGAGAATCAGTTAAGTTGTTTCTGTCTCCTGTAAAACTGTGTCGGTGGTTTATGACAAATTGCTATTGCATGAGCTATACATAAAAAGAATTTTTGTCTTTGCAGATACACTTTCATTGCCACTTCATCTACATGAACAGTTAACCATTAAATGGAAATTTTATCTCCAGCAGCTGCTCCTAAATCTGATAGTCAAGTGCCATGCTGTCCATGATACCCAATACGAACAACATGTTGCCAACATTTTTGCTTCTCCAGACATTATCTTCTTTCTCAATGTCTGCCGTCGATCACCATTAATATTTCAAGCTACAGTTATGACATTTACTTCCTTCTTGATACATAAAAAAGGATGTTCCATCATACAGTCCATAATAAAAGAATTTATTAAATTAGTGAAATGCTATTCAAAGGAAAAACTAAGTTCCTTGTTCCCACCACAGTACAAATCACTTGTTTCTTGCTTGCAACGGACTCCAGACCTTATCTCAAATGATTCTAATGCTCTGGAGCTTCTGATTACAACTTTCAGGGAAGACATATATAGCGGCATGGCCTTTGTTTCTTGCTTTCCAGTTTGGTTGCCTGTTTTAGTTAAATATTACTCTCAGAAATATAAGAAGAACTTCTTCACTGATTTTAACTTCTGAGAAGTATATTTCTTCATGTTTTATAAAAATTTCAATGTGATGCCATAGTGCAGAGCAGTGGTTGTAAAATATTTTGTCCATGAACCAAAATTATAAATCTTACTGGTGTTGTAACCTCAACTGTATCAGTAGCTACTCATCACTCCAGAAAATCACAACAGATCTCCAGCATAAGTAAGAAAAGACACTGTGGCAAAATTCAGAGAAAATTTTGATTACATATTTTACCTTTTATATGCATACTTACAGTTGTTAAGCCATCAAATTTGCTTTATTATTTCTGGAGTTCATGGTCCATCAGAAGGCTCGTGCAAGTTAATTTTGCATCATTAAGTCTCAAAGTTCTGGGCCCAATTATATTTAGTTTGATCTGAGGTCCATTCATGTGGAATTTGTGCTTGATATAATGGCAATGAAGTACTCTGTCTCAGCACATTGTTGGTAATGCTGAACAACAAATGTGAAACTTAGATTTGTTTTTAGTGAGAGAATTTCATAATATAAAATGAGTACTGTGCCATACATTATAAGGGAATCGACAGGATATATAATCCTTACCTAATGTACTGCTACCAAGATACAGTACAGAATAATTCTTGTTACACAATGTCTTTCAGTTTAAAAACAACTGTTGTGTGTGTGTATGTATACATATATATATATATGAACACTATATAATATAACTTTATTTTATTTAGGCCGCATGTTTCCATTTGAATGGGTCATCAGGCCTTAACGCATGTACAGATAATTTGTCTACAGGGCAGTATACTGTGATGTAATATATGTACAAAGGTCAGAAAATTAATTAAAGATGAAATGAAATAAACTGTAACAAAATATGGTAAATTATGATTATTTTACTGGTGTG
>Ga0123357_10011875_pt1 | contig 11199 bp, 4 predicted proteins | sample TergutEmb28metaG_FD_89873 | JGI IMG/M metagenome (GOLD analysis project Ga0123357, IMG submission 89873) | Embiratermes neotenicus P4 segment gut microbial communities from Petit-Saut dam, French Guiana - Emb289 P4 | ecosystem: Host-associated > Arthropoda: Insects > Digestive system > Gut ... | reverse complement strand
CCACTCCAACCCAACCACACCGAAACTCCAACACACATCGGACCAAGAACAATACGATCAATGTGGTAATTCAACAGAATAGTCGCAGGCTCCTGATGATGGATATATTAAAGTCCGAAACATGTTGAGTACATAAGAAGTGAAATAAAATAGCAAGTGACATCAAGTTGGTATTTTATTCTTCAACTATCACAATGATGCACGGTCCAGTAAACACAAAAAAATCGGGAATTATACTCTAGCCGACTTGACTAACTGTGAAAAAATATAAACATAAACGTACGAAGCACATACTGCTTTAATTAGCTTACCGGAAGTCGCACTGTTTTTATTCATAATGTTTCACTGCCGCTATTTACACCCATATTATGTACATATTATTCAGTTCCACGTGTACCATAGTGTCAATATTTACTCCAATTGGTTACAAGAACAATTTTGTAATTTATCCTTGTAAACACAGCATATACTCTCTGTGCAATAAATCTCTTTAAAAAAAAATAGGCTGGGTGGGCCCCATAATCCGGTCTGGACGTGTTTGGAGAAGAGAAAATCCATTGCTCCAGCTGGGAATCAAAATAGATATAAACGTGACCAATATATTCCCTGTTACCGATGAAAGAATTTTATTTTTTTCACGAAATCCTACTAAAACGCTTTAAAATCTCTCATCCCACCCAGTTAAACACCCACTGGAAATTCTTCTTAATACACAGCATTATAATTTGCTTAAATTTATTACGATGATTCTTGAAGGAAAATAAAATTGCTCATAGAAGATTACCATAAATAGCCTATTCTTAAAGTAGGTTTATTCTTTCTTGTTTTTAAGCTTTCGCCGTGTTCTAAACGTAATTTGTTCCTTTTTGGGTAATTCCCCGGCGTCTGAGTTCTAATTGCCGACATTTCGGAACTCACTATCGGTTCCATCTTCATAGGCAGGTGCCTATGAAAATGGAACCGATAGCGAGTTCCGAAACGTCGGCAATTAGAACTCAGACGCCGGGGAATAACCCAAAAAGGAACAAATTAGGTTTATTCTTGTTCTCCTCAAGAGCATTCTTTAAGCATTACTATACCTTCCACCTGTATTTGATCTTTACATCCTGTCCTAAAACGGTCCAAAAATCTGTTCTGTTTAGGTTTATTAACTAAAATCAGTTTCGGTATTTTTGTAGTTTTCATCATCATCATCATCATCATCATCATCATTAGTATGTTGACTGAAACATTTGCGTTTAGTACACACCCATTTCTATAAACACCCACATTAACATCAATATTAATTAAGTGGGATAAGTAGTAAGTCAGTAGAGCATAATTTCTTCAATAAGTAACCTACACTAACTTACTTAAACTTACAAAGTTACAAAAATATAAAATTTGTATTTTGAGTGTTGCTCTTTATGGATCAGAGACACAGACCCTAGGAAAAAAATGAAGAAACGATCCTATAAACTCCGTGGCTTTTAATCCGCGAGCGAACCATACCGACAGAGCGGCCGCCGCCGGTAGGCGAAGTTAGTGCCAACTTTTGCGGATAGAGGGGTGTCACATGGTTAGCGCAACGAGTCCCCACGGCCTTTAATCTCTGTTTTCTGAACCTGGAGCCGCTACTTTTTTATTCAAGTAGCTCCTCATTTTGACTTCACGAGGCTGAATTGACCCCTTTCAAGACCCACTACTACTCAGAAAATCTGGTAGCGCCGTGGATCGAACCCGGGACCTCTGTATCTGTAGCCAGAAACTCTGACCACTAGACCACAGAGGCGGTCGAAACGATCGTATATGCATTTGAAATGTGGTGCTGGAGAAGAACGTTAAAAATAAAATGGACAAATAGAATAACGAAAGATTGAGTTTTTCAAAGGGCGAAAGAACGAAGATTACTAACTCATGGATAGGGCATACAATTAGGTATAACGAGTTTGTAGTAAACATCCTTGAAGAAGCAATATCGGGGGAAAAAGGCTGTGGGAAAAACCTCGACTACAGTAATTAAAGCAAGTAGCCAGAAACACAGGAGCTGACAGTTATATGGCAATGAAAAGAATGGCTTGCAACAAATCCACCTGGAAAGCTGCCAACCAATCAAAAGATTGACGTAGTAGAAGAAGTAGAAGAAGAAGAAGACTGTGATTATATTAGGGGAGTTCGTCGCCGAACGGCTGTCATCTGTTTACAACACCCTTGGCTATCACGAACTTAACGATGACTACAGCATGGAGCCATTTGTGATACAGTGACTGATAGCAGAGAATACGGGCTGATATCAACGGGGAATACAAAATCGCGTCTCACGGTGTAATACACGTCTTTCTTTTTTGCCAGTAGTATGTGGAAAACTAGTGGGATTGCAGTAAAACTATGTCTTAACTCTTCGTGGATTAGCAAATTTTGCGCCATTTAACCAAATTATGTCTGTGTGAATTTGTTACTGCAGGCCCTGCATCTCACTTCGCAAAACGGATAAAAAATATCTTGAAATTTTTTAAATATGGTATAGGAAGAGGATGGAAGAAATTTGTTGGAATCATGTGGAGGCTGAAAAAGTATTTCACTGAGTCCAGGAAGAAAGGAAAATCCTAAGTAAACTAAAATGAAAGGGGGGTTAACTGGACTGGTTACATCTGCAGTAGAAATTGCTTCAACAACGCGTAATTGAAGGACAGGTGGAAGGGAAGGCAGAAGGGAAACGAAGGTGAGGAAGATGTAACGGAATACTGGATGAGCTAAAGGAAAAGTGAAGGCACTGGAATATGTAAGCGGGAGAACTAGATGGTGCTGTCTGGAGAACTAGATGGCACTGTCTGGAGAACTAGATGGCACTGTCTGTAGAACTAGATGGCGCTGTCTGGAGAACTCGTTACTGAAGGGTCTATCGACCTATCGCAAGATGGCCTACGCAATGAGTGAATGTAGATTTCTATCAAACAAAACGGCTGCTGTGAAAAATCCTTTCGCCTATTCGTATGGGTGCTCATTTGTACCGGTACCGTCCTACCATCCTCAGGTGAAATATCATTGTATCAGCAGCACTACAACACTCAAAAGTACACGGATTCGTATAATCAACATGTTCCTTGATTACATGCAAGAAGTAGCATGTACTGGTACAGACATTGCCATCAATGTGGATTCAGGTGTAGGAGAACCACAACAGTAACATCTAATTGAGTAACTGCATGGAGCAGAGTGCTTCTTGAGAAGCTAACAGGTTCTCAGATAGTCAATAAATTCCCTGCTTTTCATGGAAACTGAAGGTTCGTTACCGCATTCACAACAGCCCGTCACCTCTCCCTACCTCTCAGCCAGATCAACCCAGTCCATGCCTCCATCCTACTTCCTGAAGATCCAGCTTAATATTATCTTCCCATCTCCACCTGAATCTACGAATTGGTCTCTTCCCCTCAGGTTTCCCCACCAAAACCCTGTTTACACCCCTCCTCTCTCTCATACGTGCTACACTGCCCGCTCATCTCAGTCTGCTCTAATTGATCACCCGAACAGTGTTTGGTGAGGAGTACAGATCAATAAGCTCCTCATTATACATTCCTCTCCACTCTTACGTTACCTCGACCCTCTCACGTCCATATATCCTCCTCAGCACCCTATTCTCAAACACCCTCAGCCTACGTTCATCCCTCAATATGAGCTACCAAGTTTCACACCCATACAAAACTACATGCAAAATTATAATTCTATATATCTTACTCCTTATATTTTTGGATAGCAAACGGAAGATAAAAGATTCTGTACCGAATGATAAGAAGGATTCCCATATTTCAATCTGCTCTTAATTTCCTCCTGAATGGAATCTTGATTTCTTAACGTTACTCCCAAATATTCGAAATGTTCCACCCTGCAACAGTAACATCAGTCACCAATTCTGTATTCACCAGCTGTCCTCAGCTTTAAAGTCAAAAAGTAAAACAACAAGAAATGTCGAGATGAATATCCATATAACGTGTCAGTAAGACTGGCAACAGTGAATCTGATTAGAACGAAGATCTACACGGGGTTTTATTGATGCATAGAGTACACCCTGCCTGATTTAATATTAAGACTACGCTAACTATAATTCTAGTACTGACTACAACACGTTTCATTTGGACAATTCATACTTCACAGAATTCCTCCTGGGGTCTAGAAACACACGTAAGGAAACTTTCTTCTTAGATACGGAAGTATAACTAAAACATACAAAATCTAAACTTATTGCATGACTGACTTTTGAATATATTTAATTCTTGTGTGACATTTTCCTTTCCTTAACTCCTATTCTGCCACATGTGTAAGGAAACTCATTTCTTTTGTCTTAAGCCTGCTTAAACTTCGCATTATTTAAGTGGACTTCATTTTAATCGGCTTGGTAACAAGGCAAACTGATAAAGAGTAAGTCCTTTGTTATTCATATTTAATTATTTTGGTTATTAACAAGGCGTCGCTCTTTAGTACTTGCCTTTCTTAGACTTTTTCAGCTTTCACCAAACATTTATAGCACTTCTTTTCGTAAAAATATTCATTATAATTGCCCAAATAGGGTAAAATGCATCATTCAGGTATCTAAATTGTTGTTAGTGTTGCAATGTAGGGATGGATAGGACATTGAGCAGTCATCGCGAGAGTGTTGTGCAAGAGAAGCGGTCTGACTTAGGTGTGTTTTGCTACACAACTAACATGAAGTTTTGCGTCAAAGTTAAACGCTCGTCAGCCGACCGGGGGCTGTGTTTGTCAGTCACGACAGAGACGTGAACCGCATCCCCACTCCATGCGTTAACCCTCTCATCAACACCCACTGGTTTTATTTAGCTGTGGGGTATTTAGAGCATTTAGAGTTACGTGATGCAGATTTCGCTAATGTAATTGCTGTCCTCTGCGTTAATAGCTTATTATAACAATCGAGAGGAAGGAAAAAAAGTTCTATGGCTTATAAAATAAACATGTTCGCAGTTTGGATAACCCTGCCATTTGCGTTATCCCTTTGTAGCTGAAATCAAAACCGAATTACAATAATTTCATCCAGTATTTCAACATATTACGTCAGTTAGCTAGTACAGTCGACGATAGAAACACACAATTGTCCCGAAACGTCAGTAAGGAATTACCGCTAAATGCTGCGTAATAATCCAGAAGAGCGCCGATCCCTTCTACTTCACGGCGAAGACCTGAAATCACTCATAGAACTTTTACGTTGTTTCATAAAACTTTCGATGTCTGTGGACTCGAAATTCTGCATTTCACTGCTTTTATTAATATACATTTCTCAAGGTTAACAGCGGACTCAGCGTGAATCTGACCACTCACCTTTATCTAGTGTCAAAGTTAAGACTGATCGGAAGTATAGCTCCACACCGACAAGTAACTTCATCACGTGCACAGGGCAAATTTACTTTTCCAATACCATAATTTTTTCACAAAGCAGGATTATGTCACTTGCTGTGCGATTTTGATCGCCACTCTTTCAATATCTCTTTGGAAAGTGCTGCAGTTTTTCCTAAATTATTTCCATTCCCTTTCACTGCCGCGCACATCCAGAATAACTGATTTACTCACTATATTTGTCTGTCACGATAGCGAATACATTCACTTCCTTCATTTTCAGAGCAGAGCTACACTGAAATCTGAATGCATAACATATAAGCGTAAATTTAAAATATTTAGAGTATTAAATTGGTTTTACATATGACGTGTGTACTTACTTGGGGGTTTATTATACGCATATGTCAATAGCTGATCAACAAAAAAAAATTATGGAAAATTTATGTAAGAAGGCATATTTCTTAAAGGTTTTTCTTAGACAGGACGAGAAGAAAGCGCAAAGAAACTGAGCTAGTTCTCAGAGTACAACCAACAAGATGCGACGTTTCACAAATGACAAATGACAAACGCCTGACGCTGTATGTGTAGTTTTGAGCTTTTGATGATGGACGGAAAACCCGTCTGAAACGTGTAGAGCGTCTTACAGAAATAAATTAATTGAGAAAAGTTGCATCTTTATGGTTGTACTCTGAGAACAAATTAGCGATGCACGGACATATGAATGTTAAAATGAGTTAGTATTGTCGGTCTCTGAAACCGAGGTATAAAAGAAGGTGTCCCAAATACGAATCGAAACTTTATCCAATCGATCACTGCATTTTTACGCACGCTGCACCATGAGGTAGCCTGATAGCAGCCACCAGCAGAATATAAGAGCTACTTGAGACTATTTTCAGTGCAAATTGAGCTGTGTTATCAGCCACGTATTTGGCTCTAGTCTCAGCACGCCTGTACAGTCCCTCCTAATAAATGAATGTTCATGACTCATTTGAAAGTACAAACTTTGTTAGGGAATTGGATGAACACATGAAACATCAAAACATTAGTTACCAGACCACGACTGAAGATGAGATTTTTCAAGTTGGCTAACACTAACGTCATAATATCTAGTAATTATCTGGAATTCTGTTTGGGAGGAAATAAGTTCTGATACTTAAATTGTCTTAGAAAAGTGACTCTTTTTGCTTTAAATATATTCTCGAACATATTTTTTTAGAGAATACTAATTATTTAAACCTCAGATTATACCTTATTACTTATTTAATAACTTACTTACTTACTTACTTATGCCATGGCACAGAGTCCTTCTTGAGAAGCCAACCGGTTTTCAGCTAGTCAAGAAATTCCCCGCATTTTATGGAACCCGAATGTTCTTTGCCGCATTCACAATCGCCCGCCACCTGTTCCTATCCTGAGCCAGCTAAAATTATACTTTGACTGTAAAATGAAATATAAAAATTAAATATTTATTTTAATTTCGCGTTAGAATTAAGAATAATTTTACGTGTATCGTTATCACAGAATGGACATATCACACCCATGGAAAGTGGGCAAATCTGCTGCTACAGTTTCTACTTTTAAACAGCAACGCCTGACTTCCAGGTTTTTAATTCTCGTCATAATTGATCATATTCTTATTTGAATCGATCTGAACTCCTCAGTTTAATGAATATATGCAAATAACCTGCGACATAGTTTGAGTTTGTACATGAATACACCAGGCTAGAAATTTCCAAAACGCCAGTGCATCTACTACGTGCCTGATAATGATCAATGTAACTTCCGTACTTGGAAGAACCTCCATGTAATCATTAAAATAGCCAGCCAACGTTTTTCCACTTTGGTGCGATGTTTATCTGAATGGTTTCCAACGGTCTCCCGCATGATAAATCGTATAAATTATAGTATCAAAAGATGCACTTGCGGGAGTTTTCCGCTACTACGAAATTATTCGTTCTCAGATGCTGAAAATGTGTATTTCTAATGGTTATCTCCGAAGGTGGTTGTTAAAGCTAGCGGAAACAGCTTCCATCATTATAACACGTTTCAAAGTTCTCCTGGGGGTCTCTAATTTATTCCTCAAGTCCCAGCATGCAATTCCATCAAGCCCTGCGGAAGGGGATGGGGGTGGGGGGCGGTTGGGATTCTAATTCCACCGCCAAATGAACACATCCATTGGATAAAGGCCCATGTCTAACAAAATATAGGACGCTTCCTAGCTGAATTTCTCTCCTTCATTCTACCCATTCATCTATTCATTCGTCTTGTCTTAGTCTGCGACATATCTCCTGAAATTCAAACAGCGAATGACAGAGGCGGTGCACAAGATGAAGTCAAGAAGCCAATGCAAGAGTGAGGCATGTGAGCAACATGGTCCTGCTACATCCCTCAAACACTTTCGTACCAAGACCGGTACACTTTGCCCAGAGACGGATATGCTTAACACTTCATATACAATAGGTGTGCAGGACTGTACAGCTTACAGTAAGTCTCCCATATCTGTTTTGGCAATCCCAGATAATTGTGACTTCTAAGTACATATTTTATGTTTTCATTTAAACATAAAAACAACAAGTCCTCTTCGATAAATACATGAAGTTTAAAATATACTACAGAGAAACAATAATTGTAGGACATATAGAGTTTTAACCGCACCTGGGGATTTATAATTCTACTGTAATATCAAATATGTTGTTTGGATTTACCTAAATCAAAAAGTACGAGGGTGAATCAAAAAGTAAAGGCAATTTTTAAATTACGCGATAACCGGGACAGAGAGGAGCTGCAGCATTGCGCAGTATTGACAATACCTGTTGAAGAGTTCAGCCATGTGCAGTACAGCGCTCTGCCTTCAGTCGAGTGGCAGCAACGAGGGCGAAAGCATGGAAATTCCTTCGCAAGATTGCATCATCGAAGAAAAACGTGGCGTATTGCGGTTTCTTTGAGCAGAAGGAGTGAAACCTGTGGAAATTCACCGTCGTATGTTGGTTCATTATGGACGGAGCTCCATGAGTCAACGAAAGGTTTATGAGTGAGTGGAAAGGTTTAAACCGGATCGAACACGTGTTACTGATGAATGTCGGTCTGGTCGGCCATCAACATCGCGCAGTCAAAAAACTCTGATAGCTGGAGTAATCGATTTTGAAGTTTTACAAGAATTTCTTCGGTCTGGAAATTAATGTGTTTACCGGCCAATAGACGGAACTTGGTCACCTTTTAGAGCTTAGCGTCCTCGCATTTAAGCCGCTTTGTAATTGTGGTTACATAATTTCTTCATACAAGGCAGTCACTAATGTCTTATTTAGGTTTTTCCGTTCCCTTCCGTTTATGAAGAAGCACAAGTTACAGCAGGCTTATGACAAATTTTGACGTTTTGCTGGCTGTGCGTCTCAGCATATTTATCTCAGTAATTAACCAACTTGATGCACAAAATTTTGGTTTTACAATGGTATCATCACACCTATAGGTGTGATGATACCAGAGGCTGTGCAATGCAATTTTGACCTCCTGATGATGAGCACATGGTGCTCGAAATATGTAGAGGCATGAAATAAACTTATTGTAAAACAAAAATTTTGTGCATCAAGTTGGTTAATTACTGAGAAAAATAGGCTTATGACATTTTAGGAATTCACTTATTTACGGAATATTGCTGTATATAGCTCACCATTATTTCTTCTTGTTCTGAAAGATCTTTTTCTCGATATTCTGATCGGCTAGAGGTTGTAAACTGAATAGAGTTAGAAGTTTAATCATTCCCTTCAGTCTTTGAAAGTTAAGAATGGGTCGCTGACTTCAAATAAGACACCATAAAAGGCAAAGACACAGTAACACCTGTACAAGCCTGGACAGGCCTTGAGGGTTCCAGGAGTCTGAGGCTCCTATATTTCATGACAATCGGCACATGAATGTGGCAAGATTATCAGCTCTACGTACCGGCCGCCTTTTCCTCCGAGAAAATATTCCTAGTGCTAATTTCTTCTAGAGTTTGCGTTGAGCTGAGCACCATAGCGCGGCCGGAAGGATTATGTCAATGAAAAATTCCACTGTCCGAAATGGAGCGCAGGCTGAATGAAATGTGAATATATAGCAATGGAGGAAAGATACTGACGGATTAATACTGGATTAGTAGAAGAAATTTTCCACCGCCACTTGCAACATCACAAATATGACGTTGAATATTAACCTGGTTTCAAAGATGGCATGCCCGCGACTATAGGCCTGAACCTGAGCACTGCCCTTTGTTGTGGACAGGCTGAATAGCTTCATGACAGTCTTCACTGACAATTGCTGGTCCCGGGACAAAAATTCGAACACTGTACCTTCTATGCGTTAAAGATCGGTGGCGCATATATTTATACGGCGTCTCATTTCTGATCAGAAATTGACGATACTACCCTACCCACTCCCTTAATACTCCTTCGCACTCTGCAAATTTGGCTGATGCTTATTGTTGTTACGGCTGCTGCCATCTTAGTTAAATGGAAATCAGAATACAAAGGTGCGGAGAGAGATTTGCACCATTAGTGAGCTGTTCTCTCCACATTCCTATAACACTTCACAAAACTGAGGGATTGAAGACGATTTCAGACCGCCATCTTGGTGATGTCAGCCAATCAGAGACTTCCCGGTAATGTTTGAGCTTTCCTTAAGATGCCCCCCCCCCTTCTCTCTCTATGATGATTTATTTCAAAATTACCTCCTTAAGTGCACATATATGTCAGTCAGTAGTACTCAAAGGTTACCATAATTCCGTTCTCTGCGAAGCCAAGGACGAGATCTGAGGAGCGAGTTACAATTTTGCTTCACTATCCAGAAATATTTGGAGAATAAAAACGTTCTACATCATTGAAGACAATATTTGTATGATAAGATAGAATCTGAATATATTTCATTAATTTTTCTAACTTCCATTTCTCTACCACGAAGTTAAATCTTTTTCACCGTCGCGGGAATTAGGACGTGTCACAATACATCATCATAAACGTCAAGAGTTGGGCCCGTTGGCCCGTTCCGTCTCCAGAGTTACAGCTGCTCCCTCCATCTCTTCTTTGGTCTTCCAATTTTCCTCCTTCCTTGTGGGCTGTAGCGGTATGCTTTCAAGCGGATTCGGTTTTGTGGCATTCTTTGTAGGTGTAAGAACCATTTCCCTCTGTATTCGTCTAGCTTGTCGAGGATGCTGACTGTCTGCAGTTCGCGGTATCACAATACGTAACATAAAACTCAACAAAGAACAGAGGGTTCTTGATAACGACTATAAAAATTATTTCCGTTTGAAGATGGTGGCAGTACGTTCCTCCGAAACGTCGTAACTAATTATAGACAATGTGAGAGGCAAGAAGCTAAAAGACGACTATTTTCTCATCTACGTACTCAGTTTATATCACAAAGCCTTACCAGAACAAACAAAAGGAACGATGGCAGAAAAATACCAGAACTTACAGAGATGGAATATGAGAAGTGCAATTGAATCAGCTCGCTCAGAGTCATTTTAAGGAGCTAAACGTTGAACACGATAATGACAATTGGAAGTGTGCAGGACCACTTCACCACTTCACAATTGAATTTGACGTAAATCTTATGTATATTGGACCGTGCATCATTGTGATACTTGAAGAATAAGAGACCAACTTGATGTCACTAGTTATTAAGTTTTATTTAATTTCTTCTGTGCTCAACGTGTTTCGGACATTAATACACCCATCATCAGGAGCTTGCGACTTTTCTATTGTATCACCACATTAGTTGTGTGTTCTTGTTTCGATGTGTGTTGGAGTTTCGGTGTGGCTGGTTGGGGTGGTATCCGTGTGGCAGGCTGAAGCCTGCCACACCGAAACTCCAACACACATCGAAACAAGAACACACAACCAATGTGGT
>Ga0123357_10011873_pt1 | contig 11199 bp, 6 predicted proteins | sample TergutEmb28metaG_FD_89873 | JGI IMG/M metagenome (GOLD analysis project Ga0123357, IMG submission 89873) | Embiratermes neotenicus P4 segment gut microbial communities from Petit-Saut dam, French Guiana - Emb289 P4 | ecosystem: Host-associated > Arthropoda: Insects > Digestive system > Gut ... | reverse complement strand
CGCTGTAAACACTTTTCATCTCGGTTATAAAAACCAATCAGTTTATGCTGTAAGTGGCACAATTCGCTGTTTGTTCTGAGATAAATACAAAACACATAAATACAGTGTGGGCAGAGCGTACAGTTGTTGAATGTTAAACTGTTGGTGCATCACATGACCAGTAGGCTTTAAAATATAGAAATCATTTAAGGGAGAGATATATGGTTGAAGGTACAGGAAGGGTTTGAACACTTAACTAAGTTCGTAGACAGTTTTAGTTGAAATATTGTTGATCTTTTTCCTTTTACATTAAATAAACTGGCTTTGTTTTCGCTGGAGTAGATGTGCTCTGAAGAGTGTTGCAAAAGCATATGACACAAAGTTGTCGTGCCGGACGATAAGAATCAGCGCACGATTTTCCGTGTAAATTGAATAGTGTTGGTGAGGTTTACTTTTTGTGTGTGAGTGTGTGTGTGTGTTGGTGTATAGCTTAGCACGCCACTCTACCTGAATTATACATTATGGGGACACACGTACCATGTGGCTACACCATTCAAACAACCATTCTCTAAATTTCGTGATTCATATAATTCAATTTTGTTACCCCTTCGTGCTCCGTTCGACCTCCCTCCTTCCTTTCGCCCACTACAGATCTGTTTTGGTCTTATCATATCATTACATCGGAAGTTCTGTCATTCGAATCTGTAACTGCTGGTTCCTGCTATGAAGTCAATGAACTGACAGAACTTTTACTTAACTTTAAATATCTTCATGCCTAACTCCGTCTATACTGGCCCATAAAAATGACTTAATTTTTTTTTGTTTTTTGTCGCTACATACCCCAGTGGGCCAGGCCTCCTCATTCACGAGGCTTCTAAAACACACTCAACTATGCACCACAGTCGATAGTACTTCTCTGGATGAGTGATCAGCCCGTCGCAGAGACCTGTACCTGACAACACACAACACTCATAACAGACAAAAGTCCATGCCCCCGGTTAGATTTGAACCCACAATCTCAGCAGGCTAGCGGCCGCAGACCTACGCCTTAGACTGCGCGGCCACTGGGACCAGCATAAAAAGGACTACACGGACGAATTGTATTAAGAACAGCACATTACAGACAGGCCTGTGCTCTGATTGTGTGACAGAGTTGCTGCTTTTTTTACATTTCTTATACTGTACGTGTCACTCTTTTCCTACAAATGAATTCTTTTGTCGTTTCAAAGCACTTGCTAAAGGACTTACTGTTATTATTATTATTATTATTATTATCATCATCATCATCATCATCACCACCTTTATACAGGATGTTTACAATTACGTACCTACAACAAACCACTTTCTATATTGTTGCAGCTGTGCTGCTGTTACAATTCGCAGTACTTCCCACGTTCAATGTTTTGTTCTTCTACCTTAGCACTTCCTGCAGTAATTTGCGTGGTGCTCAATATGGCTGTATTCTGTAGTTTATTATTGCAATTATCATCAGTATTTCTGTTGTTAGTGGTAGCAGTAGCAGGAGTTGTAACATTAAAAATGGTGCGATTATTATTATTATTATTATTATTATTATTATTATTATTATTATTTGTAGCAGTAGCAGCTGTAGTAGCATTAAATTATTTTTATTATTATTATTATTATTATCATCGTCACCATCATCCTCATCAGTATTCCATGTATTAGTGGTAACAACAACAGCAGTAACATTAATAGTGTTGTGATTATTATTATTATGTAGTGCTCATTTTGTGAAAGATCTTATATTTCATCGACACTGTTTCTTTTTCCGCCTCCCTTTGAGTGTGCGTCGCTGCTATTGAGCTGTGTTCGTGACATTCCCAGATAAGAATCTCGCGGAGTGTAATATTTACTGCTTTGAAACATGGAATTATATCGACAGTGGAATAAATATAAGGGGGATGATGGAAATTGTGTTTGATGGCCCCGGCTCAAGATCAAATTGAACGATCAGTAAAACGACCAAGTTACGATGCTTCTCGTCGTATTTTTCGCTGTAATTTAATAATTTGTTGAACTCCTTGTGACAGCTGTAACACAAGATTTTTGATACGTGCTTGTAACAAAGAGCTTTGTTAACTGTGTCTGTGTAATCTATTTAAAATGTTTCCGCTTATGTATTTATTACTGTAGAGGGACCGCGGCAAGTACAGCCACTTCATATCTTCTTTAGGGTTAGGACGGGGTTGACGCACACCAGCAAGTACGATAAGGGATGGCGGTCTGTTCACACTGGCCCTCGACAAAGAAATCTGAAGACAAAGACAAGACAAATCTGGCACTTGCATTCGAGTAAATTTGACAGCGAACGACAAGGAGCCAGACAGACACGTTACAACATCTAGCGCCGAAACATGTGGTAACTATGCAAAAGATGGTAGTATAAATTATAAATATTGGTCACTTTAATTATCACCAACAAATGCACTTACATAAAATTTCACATTAAAACACTTAAAATCGCTCCAACATGTTTCGATCCTAAGATCGTCCTCAGAGAGCTACGTCGTTCCTTGCTAAAGTCTTTTAAAAAAACATTCACAAAATAATTCCTTTATATTAACAGGGTGTTGTGGCAGCATGTCGTGTTGTGTAATAGTACGTTGTTGAGAATGCGCTAACGTACTATTACACAGTATGCTAAGCTAAACCCTTTTTCAATCCAAGCAGCCTAATTACTTGTATGTATAAACATTTCAATTAATACAATTTATTTGACAATATATTTAATAAGTATAATTTGTATTACAGACATGCTGCCACAACACCCTGTTAAAATAAATTATTTTGTGAATGTTTTTTGAAATGACATTAGCAAGGAACAACGTAGCTCCCTGAGGATGATCTTAGGATCGAAACATGTCGGAGCGATTTTAAGTATTTTAATGTGAAATTTTATGTAAGTGCATTTGTTGGTTGATAATTAAAGTGATTCTACGAAATGCACGGTGCAACAAGGATGATACAGATATTGGTGTTACATGAGCTGTTTACTTTACGACATGTCTGCCACCTTTTTGATATATATTCCTGGCATTATTGGAAGGATTTAATGCCGTTGGTTTACAGTATGGGTTATTTGTCGTATAAAGTACGTTTCACATCTAAAGTTGAGATGTTTTAAAGTCTTGTAACTGTCAATTTCCAGGCATCCTTCTTCACATGACTCATATTTTATCTAAAACCATCTCTCCATGTCCTCCACAAGAATGGCTCTGTGTGGGGATCCGTGGGTATCTGGTTTATGAAGTTAACCCGATCCCCGGACCTTTAAAGCAAAACAAGGACGTTAGTCATTCAACCGCGTCATTGAATTGTAAGGCCGTTCGTAGATATTAACTCGGTAAAGTGGTAGCAACTTGTTCTTCCAAGTGTTTGTCACAATTTGCTTCTGTTCTCGGTCATCGTAATGGGGTGGAGAGAAAGGTAAAACATGGGGCAGGCTGGACTGACGAGCTTGTGGCGTGGATTATAGCTGTCGGGTAATCGCAGTCGTGCAGGCTGCGATAGATGACCGCCACTTGCCCTAATCCTGGCTGACACAACTTGCAGGATAACGTTGGTGCAAAACTGAAAGCGGACGGATTGTGCTTTACTGGTCAGGCGGACACGTCACATAAATAATGACGCTCATTGCCCACATCATTACTGCTCCTACTACTGCTACGAGTAGTAGTAATGATTTCAGGTGTGTTATTTAATGACGCTGTCAGTTGCGTAGCCGATCATTTTTAGTATAGTTGTTTCTTAGGACTGCTGGCTTCAGTTACGGACGGTTCATGGCCATGCTTTGTAAGTTGATCTGTCAATGTATATTCAGGACCGTTGGTGATAGGTAGGAGGGGAGAGATTTAAATGAGTAAACGTTAGCAGCGGACAACGGACGCTAGCAGTCCAGTGCGAATTCAGTCGCGTACGAGTGTGGTGTAAGTGGGAGTACAGAGAAGTGACCGTGTCAGTTTCCTAGAAATGATCTATTTGTTTTACTGGATATAGCGCTCCATTATTTTGTATCAAGAATAAATTGAGTAAATAAAACAAGTAAAAAAAAGGAAATAATTAAAACTATATTTGATTCGGTGAACCACACCCGTTTTCCGAAAGAGGATGACCTACCAGACTGAGCGCGTCGGGACAACAAAGTTACGAAAGGTGATCGTGAGGTGTTGCTAACATTATGTATCGTCAGTGCTAGATGAATGAATGATTATGGGGCACTGGTGAGGGAACATTGACTGGGGTAAGCTGAAGTACCCGGAGCAAAACCTGTTCCAGCAGTGGCGTACACAGGAATTTTGTTCGGGGGGCGGTTCAACAAATTCAGTTGAGGACAGAGGACAGAGAGAAAGGGGATCTGGGGGCGGTAGCCCCCTAGTCAGGGGTTCTGGAGGCAGCTGTAATTTGGTACAAGAAATTTCATTTCGTATAGTAAAAATTTCTTAATTTTTGGTACTTTAAAACTATTTATGATGGCAACCAATTTATTTGTCATTGCTAATGTAAAACAATTGCGAACCGACAGTAGTTTTAGAATTTTACTGCCATTTTCCCGAACATCTTGGGGAGTTGGCGTCCTAAATTCAACAATTTTTAACAGTTTTCACAATTGGGTTGAGTTTGGCACGATTTTGGAGGGCCTTCGGAATTTCGGGGTGGGGGGGTGGGGTTGAACCCCCAAACCTCCCCCCCCCCCTCGGCCCGCCACTGTGTTCCAGTGCCATTGTGTTCTTCACAAACCCCACGTGCACTGACCTGAGTTTGAACACAACTCTTCACTTTGCGAGCCTCCCTTCAATCAGCCTCCATCGAGGATGAGTTCCATTGACACAAAAGAGAACCCATTGGTATGAATTCTGTTTGGGGCGCCACCCAGTCGCACAGAGTTCGGACCAGGTTTCGTCAAAATTGGACAGTTGTTTCAACATTTGATTTTCGTGACATATACATAGGCAGCATGGTTACACTATAGGCCTACATTTTCCTTCCTAAAAAGAAACACGTTCTGAAAGAGTGTGAATATGTAATTGCCTGCAGCTTTATAACCTTAATAGGACAAGTGAAAATTCTTTCGATAATTCTCGAGTTGCGGACTGACAACAGATGGTGGACATAAGCAGGCACACACGGTTGGTCGGATAAGAGTCACAGACGGATAGACATGGTCTGGTCTGTAAGCTGTCTTACACGTCGCAAAAGCAGCGAAAGGTTTTATATAGCGCCCTCCACACCATGCCACTGGAAGCTGTGAATGCGTGTGCCTGAATGCTGTTGAGAAGTTCTCTCTCTGACGGGGCGTGCGACGTCGTGGCATGTGATTGGCGCGGGCATTATCCGAAAATGAGTGGTTTTCTTTATACAACAGCCGCTTTCATACCCGGAGCAAGCAGTGTTGGTATTCATGCGACAGGCGATGAATTGAATTGTGCTTGACTGGGCTATGAAGAGAAAAACCTCCAATCTGTTCAAAGCTGGAATGATGCTTTCATTTTTTAGTGACATAGAGATTGGTTCTAAAATTCATGTGAGCCAGTCAGAAATACGACTGTTCGTAGCGTACTGTTCAGTATTAACCTTTTAAAACTTACTGGTCACGTGATGCACCGCCAGTTTAACATTCAACAACTGTACGCTCTGCCCACACTATATTTACGTGTTTTATATTTATCTGAGAAAAAACAGCGACTTGTGCCACTTACAGCATAAACTGTTTGGTTTTTATAACCGAGATGAAAGGTGTTTACAGCGCGGCACGGACTGGTTCTCTAAATAAAGCAACCTGTGCTTCTTCTGTGTAGGGCTAACCCTCTCAAGACGAATGGTAGATTGCTTTATTTAAAAACCCATTCCGTACCGCGCAGTAAACAATTTTTATCTTGTTTATAAAAACCAATCAGTTTATGCTGTAAGTGGCACAAGTCGCTGTTTGTTCTCAGATAAAGACAAAGCACATGAATACAGTGTGGTCAGAGCATACAGTTGTTAAATGTTAAACTGTTGGTGCATCACGTAACCGGTAGGGTTTAAAATGTTAAGAAATATAATCCTTTACAGACGAAGCGCAGACTGCTTTATTTAAAGACCCAGTCCGTACCGCGCTGTAAGCAATTTTTATCTTGGTTTGTAAAAACCAATCAGCTTGTGCTGTAAGTGGCACAAGTCGCTGTTTGTTCTCAGATAAATACAAAACACAAAAACAGAGCGGGAAATTTGTCAATTCTTAAGTTTTAAACCTGTTGTTGCACGCAACCAGTGGGCTTTAAAAGGTCAATTTGTAACAGTGACTGATATTTTGGACATGGTCCGTAGACCCAATTTATTTAAACACAACCTTTCTGAGACTGATTCTATTTCCTTGTTCAGGTATTAGGATAATTTGGTTTTGACATTTTAGCAGCGTTCCTTTCAGACCGCAGAATCTGTGACTGTGGAAAGGAGAATGCGAATGTGGCAGTGTCAAAAATACTTTTCCAAAGAATGTTTAACTGCCGTCTTCTGAGATATGTTATAGTCTGCGCGATTTCAGACTAACACTGTGGTGTAGTTCAGGTCTTCGCTCTTAATGGCTATTATTCTGCTTAACAGTTAACAAGCGCGAAGATATGGCTTTTAGTTTGTGCGCTTTCCTTGTTTAATTCGAACAAAAGTTCACCATAACCTACTAATTTGGAGAATTCACAAAATTTAATTTCCCTGTCAGTAAAGTTCTATTTTGTAGTGGTCATAACAATCACGTATAACTGACGCGTAGACAGATAATGAATCTCAAGTGTGACTAGATAAGCAACAGCAAGCTGAACCCTGCCGTATCATTAAACGAAGCAATTCGAGAGATCTGTTACATTATGGACACTCTGAGGCACAGTTCGCTGCTTTCTTTAGCAATAAAATACTGTAAACCTTGTCCAGGTATGGCATGTGTAAGTTTTTTAAATTATTTTACAAATAAATGATCATTATTATCCGGTGTAGTGAGGAAAATTTGGTGTCTTTAATGAAGTTTTGAATGTTTAACGACGACCAAATTCAACGGAATCTTTGCTAGCTGACAGTGGCGTCAGGTGTTCAGAATAAGATGTTTGCACACCGACAGTGTCCCTATCATCAGGGTGCTTGCACGATTCAGCACTCAGCCGTCTTGAATCATGTCAGAACCCTGATGATGGAGACGGAGTCTCCGAAACGTCGGCTTGTGTTTGCTTGGACCATCTGACGCGGCTGGCAGCCTGAGATGCCTTTCAGTCAGTCCCAGTGGCCGCGCTGTCTAAGTTGTGGGTATACGGCCTCTCATTTTCTGGGATTGCGGGTTCGAATCCCACAGGAAGTATGGATGTCTTGTCTGCTGTGGGTGTTGTATGTTGTCAGATCTCTGCGTCGGGCTGATCGCTCGTCCAGAGGATTCCTACCGAGTGTGTGTGTATCTGAGTGTGAATTTGAAACCTCGATAATGAGGAGACCCTGCCCCACTAGGGGCTTTTGCGCCATTTAAAAAATGTATTCTATGAGACAGGAACTGTGAGCTGTGGTCGAAATTCGGGTTTCTTGGGAATTAGTTAGAGCAACCGGTCGGTATCGCCAGACCTATACATATGGGTCACACACGGTGCATGAAAACTCCAGTCGTTCCGACTCGCTGTCTGTTAAGGACACCTTCAAAGACTGTTGCTTCTCTTCCCCTGGGCTTGGAGGTACGTTTTCTCCCTTGTGGTTCCACAGTAATCTACATCGAGCAAGAAGATGGATGGGACACGAGATCCTGAGCTTGTGTTCAGTAGGAATTCACTTAACAGTGGCGTCTAGTGCCAGTAATTGGGAGATACTTCGTTTAAGAAAGGAAGGAAGAAGGAACTTAATCGCTTCTAACTGTTAAAACTGTTGGTGTAGCATCTTGTCACTACTGTCATGATACTCGGGCCTCGCGATCGTGGTTTCGTATCCCGGAAACAGCTAGGGATATTTACCTCCTCCAAAATCTTCCGTAGGTGCTGTGGGGCAAATTCAGATCCCTCCCTATTTAGTTGGTCCCGGACGTCTTTCTCGGAGGTAAAGCGGCCGGAACGTGAAGTGGATCACTCCCGCCCACCTAGTGTTAGGTTAAGAATAAGTAGGGCCATACCGATACTCTCCCTATACGCCTTTGTGGAAGTGAAAGAGAAAAATTTACCTCATTTCCTGGCCATAATTTATCGTAAATAAATAACCTGATTAGTGGATTTCTTTTTATATTCGTTTATTTAATAAACCATTAAAATGTCTTTTAATATTCTGCAATATGGTTCACTCGGAGAAGGGAATTTGCAATAATAAATTATGTAATAATTTATTGACTATGACGAAAGTTGGTGTGGGCAAAACTTTTCGATTTGGTTACAGAAGAAATTGGAAGTGGTTTGCTTCCTCCTGTAGACGCATGCAAACGTGATGGTTTGTATTCGTGATACGTGCAGACAGCAAGGTATGTGCAAGTACTGCCCAGGTGGCACCTTCGTCGGGAAGTTGTTGCGTGACTTGTGGCTGTTAAATTGGGGCTCCCTCCGACTGAATCATCATCGTCATTGTCACAGTGTACTGCATGTTATTACGGTCTTAAGGTGTGGCCCTGTGAATCCCAAGAGATCTTGATCCCTCCGCAGAGGACTAGTTCGACCCAAGTCTCTCGCCTAGATCGGTAACTAAATCTAATTACGCGAGACGATGTCTCCTCATAAAGTAACAAACTTTACAACCAACGGAAACAATAAACAATTCTTAACCGACATATTGGAGTTATTTAACTGGACGAAGGAAATGTTTATTAATACCTATCAAAACCTTCACGTTCTAAACATTTTAGAGGGTAAACTAATAAGAGTTTATGTAGTCAAAAACACAAACTTCTTATTAGTTTATATACACAACGGGGATGGTAGGCTTCAAAGAAACGATAGACAGTGACATGACTTTTCTCTTACATTGTTTTCCCTCGCGGTGCTCCATTATGATTGAATTCGTAATTACCGTGTATATTTGTCTAATGAAGAAACAGCAGAGAATATAGATAGATTTGTTGGCTGTAATATATTTATATGCCGTACTGACGACAATGGAGTTTGTCAGAGGGCAAGAAAGGGTGTTGGGGAATGAAATTATACAATATTAGATATTGACACCTGCGATTTTTATTAATTCTTCCTGCAGCAGATTCTCTTTGCCATATAAACCTCTGACATTCCAAACACCAACTTTCATTAAACTTGGATTAATTGTCCTCTTTCTCTCCTTAGTTGTCATGTGTAAATCAGTCCTGTGCTTCCTCTGGAGATTCTGAGTTGGGTAGCGTGTCCTCAGGATGGATAACCAGTCCCTCGCTGAGTACGTTTGGTGGTAATTAACCTCAGGGTCTACAAACATTCCCGTTTTCTGTAGCGGTGTGCTTCCTCAGCCGAAAATCTCGGTTTTGAGGCGCCGAGGACTCGCCTTCATCCGCTCCTCTCTGCTACAACTAAAGTTGCTTTGCCCAGGGATCACGATCGAGGACGCGAGGAAGTCGGATTTGCTGGCAGAACTGACCGATATCATGTCAGATGGTGTTTCCTAAGATTTGTGGATATTAACTATCGGTATCGATAATAACCCTTAGGGCCAATGCCAGCCTTTGATCCATGAAGTTATTGAGACCTCTGGCAGGCTACACCCTTTATGACCATAAGACAAACGACTACATACACCGCAAACTACAGATTACGGGCATACTAAACAAGGAAGATGAATACAGACGGAACTGATTTCAACACTTGCAAAGAATGCCACAAAACCGAATCCCTTTTAAATCATACTACTACAAACCAGAAGGAAAGAGAACAATTGGAAGACCGAAGAAACGTTGGAGAGAGCAGTTGTAATTTTGGAGATGGAAGGGATCAAAGGGTCCAATTCTTGATGTTTATGATGATGCTGATAATGACCATCCGTAATTATCACAAATATTTCAGCAGACTGTACTGTCGTGACATGGTTCGTGCGGCCAGTCATCGGTCTGTTATTGGGGAGACTCTGATACGATCCTATGTCAGTCCATGTGAGGTATATGTTGGACAAAATGGCGGGGAACATGCTTTTCTTTCAAGTATTTCAGGTTTCCCCACTTAGTGTCATTCCACTGATGCTCTATATACATTTTCGCTCCAGTTCTGCTATTATCAGAACGTCAAACGGCCTGTTTGGAAACGCTGAAAGGGAACAGTGCTCTTACGGATGTCGGAAAGTATTGTACAGAAAAGTACTTTCGCTCTTGAAATAGTTCAACAAAATAATCTTTTGTAAGGGCGATATGTGCTTGTAATAAATTGACCTATGGCGACTTCACCAACAGAAGAGTAGACACTTCTATTCTAGAGATACCAAGTTAACTGAAATGGAGCGCCGCTGTTTTCCGATATCTCTCGTGCCGGCTTGGTTGCCTGACCGTGCAGAGCGGAAATTCTCCTATAACCAAGTTCCCTTCTCTCTCTCCCTTTCTCTTTCCCTTGCTTTTTTTTTTGTTTTTTTTTTTTTTTGTTTAACGAAGTTGTCTGCTTGTAAAGTGAACTGCTTCCTTTAGTTCCCATTCCACCAGTCTTTGCAACATCCCACCTGATTCCAGCATGGAAAGAAGAAATTACCTACTCTGGCACAGAAAGAGCGCCCCGCCAGCAGCTGTTTGCCGGAGTCTCATAATCACTAGAGGATTGTGTTCGTTTAAGACAGGTAACGTCCAGATAAAGTAAGGTGGAACTGTACGAATGTATGTTAATTCGCACAGTGGGACTTTGTTAACAACATCAGTGCCTTACAACAGGTTGAAGAGTTGAACACGAATCAGGGGATGCAATGTGGCTTTCATATATTATTATTACTACTACTACTACTATTACTACTACTACTACTACTACTACTACTGCTGCAATTCAGTTGTCACTCGGTGGCAGTAGTCCTTACACTGGTACAGACAAAACAATTGAAAATAAATATACAAAAACACAGTACAAACAATACAAAACACAGTAAATACAAGTACACATATTACCAAAACACCCACACAATTATCTTTATTGTTGCACCGTGCATTTTGTATAATCACTTTAATTATCACACCAACTAATGCACTTACATAAAATTTCACATTAAAACATTTAAAATCTCTCCAACATGTTTCGATCCTAAGATCATCCTCAGGGAGCT
>Ga0123357_10011871_pt1 | contig 11200 bp, 3 predicted proteins | sample TergutEmb28metaG_FD_89873 | JGI IMG/M metagenome (GOLD analysis project Ga0123357, IMG submission 89873) | Embiratermes neotenicus P4 segment gut microbial communities from Petit-Saut dam, French Guiana - Emb289 P4 | ecosystem: Host-associated > Arthropoda: Insects > Digestive system > Gut ... | reverse complement strand
CCTCCCTAACGCTCCAAAGCGCTCGGGATTTAAAAGTCACCTCCCCCTCTAAACGCTCTAAAGCGTTTCTGGTTTAGTACGTAAATTTAAATGTCCCGTGAAAAAACTCGGCTCTTCTGCCCACGCACTAGCGTTTTAAATTGAACGGGGAAAGGGTTAAATCACTCAACAAGGTCACTGTACTTTGGACTTTGTTAACGTAAAGCAAAATAATTATTTCAAACAGATCCTGTAGTGCACAGTCTGAAAATTAACTACAGTAGAATTCCATTTATCTGGACACTGGTTATCTGGATCAGTTTGGCCCTTCAGGTAAACGTTTCCTTACTGTACTTGTACTGCGTCTTATTATGGCTTCAATTTTCCCCCATTTGTCAACTACATATAAGGAATTACATATAAATGTTTTATTTGTATGTAAATACACATGTAGCCTAAAACAGCCATATGTTAGAAATGCCTTTCCACTGCAAACTGCCATTGTAGCTTTTGTCAACGAAAAATCCAATTATCCAGATTTTGTGCATATCTGGATGGCTGGCCATCCCAATTAATGTAGATAAGTGGAATTCTGTTGTATTTCAAAAGGCTCTGCAGGTGTGTGCATCATCTATCTCCATACACTTCATATGACTAAGTCCATTGTTCATTGATTATCAGTGCCAAATACTTCATTCTGTAGAATGAAGTCCTTATTGAGAAACTGTTAGTCATTTAGGTACATAAGAAATCCCCTGCCCTTCATGAAACCAAAATTTTTCATTACCATTTTAATAACAGGCTGTCACTGGGCCCTGTCCCAAGTTTGATGCATTCAGTCCATACTCTCATAGGTAAGGTAAAGGTACTACAGGCCCAGAGGGTTCCAGAAGGTTGAGGCTTCCAGATTTCGAGACAGTTGGCACATGAAGGTGGTCAGATTGTCAGCCCTTTACACCTACCACCTTAACACCCCAGGAGGAAATATTGCTGGTACTCATCTCTGCTAGAGGTTGAAATGACCACAGGGCCTTAGTGCAACTGGAAGGATTACGTCAATGAAAAATTCCTGGGACACCATCAGGAATCGAACCCGCGACTTGCTGGCTTGTTACACAGTGCCCCCCCCCCATTCCTTTATACTTTCTGTACTATCCAATCCAATGTTATCCCTACATCTACTTCTGTCCTCCTACAAGGTGTCTTCACTTTAAATTTGCAAAACAGAAGTTTGGGTAAATTTCTCAATCTTCCATGTACATGCCACATCCTCCATGATTTGATCAATCTAGTAATATTTGGTGAATATTACTAATTATGAAGCTCCCCATTATAACATTGTTTTGAACTCCTGTCACTTTATCTCTGTCAGACCCAAACATTCTTCTCACACATCCTGCATCTAGTACTGCCCTTTTAGTTAAAGACAAAGTTCCACCACATAACAGGTAACATTACTGTTATGAAGCTGATAGCATCCATGTATAACTATTATACTTTAAACTCTCTAAAAATATTACTTTGCACTGTCAAGTATGTATTTATTTCCATCTACTTCATTTGGCTTGGGCACCATGTTTATATTACTGATGGCAGCACATTAAAATGAACAAAGTGGGTTGTCTCTATTGACATATCAGTCTGCCTGAAAATCTGTTCTCTGGTTAAAACAATTTAAGGAGACAAGCATATACATTATAATACCCTAAGCCTGCCTCCTTATAAATAAGGATACAAGGCAAAAAGTAAATACTCCCTTACCATTTCTTAATTTAACATTTCGCCTCACTTAAGTGTGCAATAAATCTGAAGTGTTGAATTTAATGTATTCTTTCCTCAAATCAGTATGATAATTTAAAATCACTGATATGCTGTATACTACAAACCTTTGGTGCTGAAATGCTGAAAGGAGGCACCAGGACATAAAATGATTCTGCATTTTGTATCAAACTGAACAAGCCTTCCAGTTACCTGTGATCAATAATAATTATACAATTAATTAAGATACAGGTTAAACTATGTCTGTGAATATACACAGAATGGATTAAGTTCTGAGACTATTTTTATACATAATAAAAACATTCTTACTGACAGACAAAATGATTTGTCATTCCAGTGATAGTAACAATAAATTTAATGTATCTGACAGGTACACTGCTGGCTGCCAGTTTCTTGTAGCACAAAATATACAACCACCTTACATCACTAAGGAAAGTTGGAAGTGAAAGATAAAACACACCACTCCACTCCAGTAGTATACACCACAGACAACTTTGTGTTATCTCTGTATATGTAAAGTAAGGTAACATTTAATTTTTGGTACAGAAACAATCTTCAATCCAACCACGTGCTTTGAGATTCAGTACTTCATGGCTGGAGGACATTAAAGTTTTTAAAAAATTGTTGAACAGCTTAAACTTAAAACTTATATCCAGTGTACCATACATTTTGTGAAAACTACTGAGAATAGAAATAGCTGTTCTAAAGAAAAGTGTTGTTCATAACCTAAGTTTCCATTTCATGATCAGTGTGTAGTAACAAAGAATACATTAAAGTACAGTGCTTGTCACTAAAATGTACAAGGATTACGAAGTTTTTGACAAAACAACCACGTACTTGACTTACAGATAATATAGATTTGTTTTTCATACATTCTTAGACATTGGATGAAGTCCTACAATTTGTGCACCAGGAGTTGAGTGCCCAAGAAAATGAGGCGAGTTTTCTTTTAGATCTCCTGAAGACAAACCCAGAGTAAAATGTGACATGTAAACACGCAATGTTCACCACAGAACACATTTGTGTAAAAGTAACTTCCATACAGCAAAAAAGTAGAAGAAAAGATATAAAAGCATAAGAATACTTACATGTGAAAGTACGTTACAAACAGATATGCACATTGAGCTTAAAACTGTGCAGTGCTCAGTGTTGTCCTTGATAAGCATAATTTAAGGAAAATTATATAAACATCATTCTGGAGCATCAGCATCAGATTTTTGATAAGGCATATTTGATTTTAACTGTGCCACAGAAGAAATGGTCAAAAATAAACCTCTCTGCTGGGATGGCAGTGAAAGTGTTTAATAAATAGCCTTTAGGCCAACACAGCAAATACAGTAAGGTCACACTCTGCACATGTTTCCAAAAGAAACGTTCTGATATAACATTACCATTGGCATGTCAGGATTTGTACTGTATGCACTTTGTTTCAGCTAGCTGCAATAGCAGAGTGACTAAATTGCGGGCTGGACGTCCAAGAAATTGTCCTTCAGTTACTGGCAGGGATAAGATATTTCTCTCTTCTCTGTTAGTGTCCACACCAACTCTGAGGTCCACTCAGCCTCCTATTCATTGGGAGCAAGGCCTCGCTCCTGGGGGTAAAGCAGCCAGGTCATAAATTTTACCACCAAATCCAATCATGTGCCAATGTTAAGAATGAATGCTACTACCTCTATACCTCCACTTCATGGTTTATACAGGGAAAATTTTGTTTCCCCAAAATATGCTGTATGTCACCCAGCTCAACCTTGTCACTCAATTACTACAATATTAGAGTAGTAGTATATACTACGAAAATTCTAATAACACACCTTCCTTCATTGCCTTGTTTGTATTTCTCACCCTTAATGCCATCTAGACCTTATGCCCAGCCTACATACCTATGACAGAAGGAAGTCAAGCAACGATTGAAGTAGGATACCGTTGTACAACTGTTTTCTTTTATTTACTAGTCCCTTCAGCTACTAAGATCTGCAATTAAACTAGGCTAGCTGGATGTCATTAACTGCACTTCCTTTAAAACAAATGGAATATGCATACTACCATGACTTTGATACCGTGTACCATCACCTCCAGTGACACGGTCACCATAGAAGAGTAACATTAGACTATGGTACAAAAAATATCCCCTTCAGCTTAGTGCTATACAGTATTGTTTATGTAACATATCTTGCATTAAAATTCAGATCATGTAGCAGCTGTCCAACAAAATGTGTTTCAAGATTTAATGACAGTGGTACAAGCTGTACTCTCCAACATAACAAAATAATATGAAATTGGATCTCTTCATTTGTCAATCTGGAAACAAGGATGAAACAACCACTAGTTTGACTCTATTCTGAAATCCGAAGACATATTATCACATAAAGCACCTGTTACTGGATACAGAAAAAGAGACATTACAGTTATCAGTGAAGATGTCTTGCATGTAAATAGAAAACAAAATCCAAGTCAAAAATAAAAAAAAAAAACAATCACAAGAATAATTAAGCAAGTACTGTATTTCAACAAATTATTGAATGTGTTGAGTAACACCATTTACATTATACAATTCATTAATGCTATGTATATTGAGCCATTACAAGTATTGACTTATTTTGGAGGTTACCCTGAACCTCAAAACATCCCACTCATTAAACAAAAACATCCTCTCACTTCCATTCCAACAACCACCATATCAGTGAAAGTCATCTGTAATCCTTTCCCGATCAATAATTGCTTGAACAATGCACATTTGTTAGGAAGTATAACTCATTTTATATTTGCCATGCAATCAGTGGGTTTTACATTTTTGTTATGCAAATTCATTTTTCTTATTCACTGGAGGTGGGAAGAAATGGAGGCTTAAAAATACAACCCATGTTACAGAAAATTTCTCTTCTCATTGCTTGATATTTTGTACACAGGAACTTATAAAAAGAATTGTCTAAGACCAAATTACTGACAGGAAATTCAGTTTATGTTTATTCAAGCTGCATTTCAATATGAAGATACATTAAAACCAAATAACAACAATCATAATGTCCTGAGGATGTCAACACATTGCCTCTTTTCCACCCTTCGGTTGTCACTATAATGTAGAACACTTATTAAATCTAAAGGATACCTTTGGTTACTGTGAAGGCATATTTCACTCTTATATGGTTCAACAAACAAGCAATATTCAGTAGTCTACAGCAAATAAATTAATGCTTCTCAGTGGTTTTCTACAAAGTTCAGTTCATGGACCCATTAAGTCAGTCATGCAAAAAAGTTTTCAACACACTGCTTTTCTTTCTGGGCCCAGATGTGTGTCCTGTAAGCATTAGTAAATTTTAATGGGACAGCATGACAATTCTTGCCATAGGCTTTGCAGTACACCGCCAAGGCATCAAAATAAGCACAAATGTTCTGCTAACACACTTCTCTGATGAACTGTTTTCAGTACACAGGATGCAACTTTTATTCAAATAGGTACAAACATAGAAAGGGTATTGTATTTTGAAAAGATCACCTCAAAATTATGCTCAAGAAACTACAGAATACATGCAGATCCTTCCGTAGGACTAAGTGAATGCACTCTTGACATCAGAAGTCAATCAAAGTCTACCAGCACTTATAAAATCATATTCATTTACTGTCAGATGATTAAGTTAGGACTCCCTCATGATACAAGTACATAGTGCTCACTTAATCTTTTCATTTGTACCTAATGCATATGAGCGCACACAAAACACTGAATGACCAATGAACTACCAATAATCAATGTTCAGTATGTCAACAGTAACAAAGATTATACTGAGGGGAGTACTTGTACAAATGCAGTCCTTACGTGACCAAATTAAATTTCACAGTTATTTAATTTCTCAAACATTTTATAGGCACTTCAGAACAGTACACAGAACCCACTGCCTGGTGTGTGTGTGTGTGTGTGATACAAAACACAGACACTCTCTGGTTTATGACACTTTGAAGGAACTTAGTATGGAGATCAACATCAAAATTTAAAAATCAGTTTGTTCCATACTGGAAAACACAAATTACTACTTAATATAAAGTCATAAACACACTTTCAAAAATATTTCAAATAAAATCATAGTCTGTATTACAGTACCTTATGTCCTCTCTAGAGCACAAAAACAATGGCCCCTTGGAGGCTACAAAGCTGGAACCTCATTTTCATACCTTAAATGTCTAAAATGATGCAACAAAACATGACCTTTCACTTATTTTACTAATAAAAAGTAGGTGATTATTTAAAATCCACATATCTGACAGCTGATACACACAACTTGAGTCTGAAACTTAGTTATCAATTCTAGTATGCACAGGCAAAGCACGAGGTGCACAGCATGACAGTAAATGGCAAGTTTATGTCCTCACTGAATACCTGTATTGTCAAACTCTTACATCCATTTTAGGGTTAACTGACTTGTATGCTTCTGCTATGTATACATCTTGGAAAATACACATGAAAATATTTCACATTACATATATGACAAGGAAGGAAAGTATGAGAGGAAAAGTAAAATAAATAAAATAAATCACAAAATTATAGTTTCAAACAATATTGAGCACTTTTATTAATTTTCACACAATATGGTTTGCATTCTTGGCAGAACCTACCTGAAATCTAGGGTAGAATTGATTATCAAATATAAAAGATTTTTCCTTGGAATTCCAGTTCCTCCAACCAATACCACGATGGAATACGAACCATAAAAGGTTCATATTCCACATCTCATTCACTTCTGATTCATCACTGCATCTGTCACCCCCTTTTCTTCCTGGCTGCAACAGGCCAGACTTCTGCCCACTGATGAACTAACCACTTTAGTGAACATAACCCCTCAAACTTGGCAAATCACAGCTTTGAACTGGAAAAAGTGATCAGAGAAAGCTTCGAACAAAATCCATTTACATTAATTTTTAAAAAATCCCAAAAACAATGATGATGTTTATCAAGAAGGTAATTTGTTGCAATAATAAATATTAAGCCTGCTCAAAATGATCCCCGCGAATCAAATAAGGCTGGAAATCCCTGATCTGGCATCTACTTCTCTCCGACTGAAAATACCAATAGCCATCTCACTGACTGTAAAAAGGGAAATTGCAAACATTTTGAAGACAATTAGTATCCACTGAAAACTGGCCCAAAAATACTATGCAAAGTGTAGCTTGCAGTTCATATCCCTCCCACCTCCCAAAAAATGACTTTGTGGTTATTTTTGCAGAACTGACTGTTACAAAATTCAAGATTTTTTCAGCATGCACATCCCAACAAGGAAGTACATTTAATTAAATCACAGTACAGCTGAATTCAATTTTATACAAGAATTAAAAATACATACATAATTTTCCTTTCACAGAAAATGAAACACAATTTCTACCACATTTTATTCCTGCCTATTATATAATGTTTAACCCTTTAACTGGTAGCGTGGAGAATATGGTGAGCTCCGAACAATGCTAGCAAAGGGCAGATGGGATTTAATTCGGCATTTAAAGGGTTAATACCAGTGGAGGAATTTGCAATACTGGTCAACCAATATCTGTTTTCAACTATAATCTGCAGCTTTGTTTTAGGAAAAACAAACAAAATAAAAATAAATTCTAAAGAATAGAAAACTGAGACATGTGACAAAGACAGTCCATTTTTGGTATTGTACAACTGAAGAAAAAAACTTTTCAAGGAGTGGAAATATGTTGGGAACTGAACAAAGCACTTTCCTAAGAAAATTTGCCAGATTGATATGAATGAGCAAGACACATCATTTATGTCAGTGCTGCCCAAACTTTTTAACTTGTGCACCCCTTTCAGCTTCAAAACATAACCACAGATCCTCACATACCTGCTCACTTAAATATAGTGTCCAGGTTATGGGAATCCAAAATTAAATATTCATATCACAGAAATGATTTTAGACAGATGCTGACATACCAGTAGCATATGTATCAATGCACTGCATGATTTGACCTCAATCATAAAGACTGTCGCTTGTTGCGTGTGTACAGGAAGTTCCTTAATTAGATATTCTAATGGCCATACAAAATAAACACATTACCAATTAAAGAAATTCTTCAATTATTTTTAACAAATTATTCCTTTAATAAAAAAAAATAAGTATACTTCAACATTACAGGAATGTGTCTATGGATCCCCAGGGAACTGGTTGCAGATCCAACGGGATCTGCGAAGAACACTTTGGGAACCACTGATTTATATCATATCTGTAAGTGATGACAAACAGGAGAAACAATTTAGTTTCCTTCAAGCCTCTTCTGATTGAGATTACAGTAGGCCTGTCCAACTCCAAAAAGCTATATAGCATATTACACATCAGCACATTCTGAACCAATGTACAGCAAAATCCTTAAAAACGAACAGTTCCTACAAAGTTAAAGTAACATCACACGCAAAAATAATCTAAAATATAAATAATACCACAGAATTATGTACATCTGAACTTCACACTTTCATTTGCCCAGAATAGTACACAATTGTTACAAAAGAAAATGAGCATTCTAAATTGTCTGCCTAAGAACATTTTATTGAATCGAAATTGTGTTTTTAGTGCTAAAACTATGCATATTCTTTATAACTTATATCTACAGTGGCACAAGAAAGGGAGAACAAATTAAGCAGTGTTAACAATCACAGGGATATGGAGGTAGAGTTACATACAAAGGTACACACGTTTAAATCAACATTTATTTAAACTCGATATTTTGGTGTGGGTGTGAATGTAAAAATATATATGGTAAGAAAATTAAGTTCCCAAAAAGTCCCTGTAAAGGTTGTAGCTGCTACCTACATATGAAGAGTACCTGAAATGTTTGAAAGCCTCCTTGCACAGCAGCACACTCTGTGAATTGGAATTTTCCAGTTTCAAGACAATGCTGGAACCCCTCTTCTGGAATGTTCATCATGTTGGCCAACATATGTCCCTAACTGTTGACAATATGGTCCTTAGAGGCAGTCATCAGTTTTGGGACTAGCCAAAACTTGCATGAAGTAGATGATCCAATTTTGTAATCGATTTTTGAACCCAAAAAATTCCCAGTCAGCCAGCATGTCATGAGGAATGGCACTGCCACGATGCAAGATCCAAACACAGGAAAAAGTCCAGGTCTTGCCCAGTAAACACCATCACAAAACCTTCCCTGTATTTCCAAGAAAAGTTCAATTTGACATCATTCAAAAAACTCAGAAAACAATGCCTTTGTTTTCAAAAAACCAAATCAGCACTGTCTCCACTTGGGCTATGGCACACTGGCATTTTTTAGACTCCAGGATGCTTTTTCTACTACATGATTTGGCATTTCATTCCTGGATCATACTGAATTCACCACGATTCACTGCATGTGATCAGTTTAAAGAACATTGGTCTGAAGGGGAACTAAATCTGTAACCTACCTGAGACACCCACATTTGGGCTGGCCCTGCCTGTGATAATAGGTCTACCAAAAAATAATTGGTTCTTTTGGCCAACTGACATGAGAAATCACAACACACAAACAACACTCAAGAATGTGACAACCATCCTGAACAGCTTTCCAGAAGAGAGATTCCAGCAATATCACAAACACTGGAAATCACTGACTCACTAGGGGTACTAATATGCAAGAGTACTCATTCAGAGGACATAGGAACTACTGGTGTGCAAGTTATTAAATACAGCTTGCATGAGGGTTTTGTGGGAACATAAGTGTCACACCTCAAGTTGCCCCTGTGCTTATGCAGAACACCATGCAAGAATATATATGACATGGAGAACAGTTTCAAGCACTGACACTGGAAGTACATCAGAAGTCAATAAAACAAGCCAGTGGCTTCACTGCTGGGTATACAGCCACTTGTGTGAAATGGACATGCTGACAATGACACAAATCCCTGCCCACCCCAGTAACCATGGTCTGCCTCATATTCCAGCCCATTTTCATTCTCACTAATCAACCCACAGATTTCCAGTCAAACAGTCCTTATACACCTGTATGCAACATGATATTCAAAAATTTATATATTTCTGAGTGCACCTGGTTTATTTTGAGATAAACCCAGTAGGCAACAATACCCTTACCCCAAGCACATTTCAATCTAGCTTGAAACAGAAGTCCAAAAAACTCAACTGCAACATGTAACACAACAATGCACATTACACTACACTGCTAGGCACACTTCTCTAACTGATGTGCTATAAGCCTTACCTTTTCAATGCTTTCATCACTTTTACATCATATGGCCTTCAGAAATAGTCTTCAGGCCTACAGGCAAAAGGTTTAAGTTGGGAGGAAAAAAGGGTGGGGAGACATAATATGGCAACAACACTCACCTGAATCTACAATATGTACAGCGACCTACACTTATTTATTTAAAAAATTTTTGCTAGTTAATAGCGTGTGTCATTTCCAAAATTACTGATGAAGTTGAGCATTTCTGAAATCTGATATACAATCAAGCTTCTTGTCCACAAAAACCACTCTCAAAACATAACAATAATAGGGGCTCAGCTGATGAACACAAGACAGCCTTTGTGTGTCATGACAGTAATCTCAGAATGCTTTGAAAATATTAGCCAAACTGGACATGTAAAAACCCTAACACACCAAACACTGTGGAGTTATTGAGACTGATGTGGTATACAGCATTCAGTATGTTTGCCAAATGCCCATCCTTCATACACTTCTCTCCACACACACAAGTTAAAGGTTGATGCAACTTCTTACTAACAGCCAAACCTACCAGAGCATAGAGAAAACATGTGACCTACTGCCAACCCTCTTCTACACCCCTTTGCATTATTTCAAAATGTCTGAATGAGCATTTGCTTTGCAGCCAAACATTCCTGCTAAGTTGAGTAAAGAGAGACCAACTTGATGTCACTTGCTTTATTATTTCTTTATTTAATGCTCAACATGTTTCGGATGTTAGTATATCCATTCTCAGGAGCTTGTGACTTATTTGTTGAGTTATTTCATGAGTTGTATTGATCTGGTTCGATATGTGTTGGTGCATACGGATACCACACCACCACAGCCAAACCACAACGTAATACCAACACACATCAAACCAGATCAATACAACCCATGAAATAACTCAACAAATAAGTCGCAAGCTACTGATGGATGGATGTATTAACATCCGAAACATGTTGAGCGTTAAATAAAGAAATAATAAAGCAAGTGACATCAAGTTGGTCTCTCTTTACTCAACTATCAAGATGATGCACGGTCCAATAAACATAAGATTCCTGTTAAGCTCATCCATAGCCAACATCATGCTGTCCACTAACTGGCTACACAGCCTGGTTGTGTACTACCAATGTGCAAAACAAGAACTAAATATTGATTCAGATCCTTCACACACACACACACACACCTGTTTCATTCAGTGCAAGGTTTAGGCTTCAAAGACATGAAATGTTACTGACGGTTAGTGTGCTCCACCACCCCTCACTGACAT
>Ga0123357_10011869_pt1 | contig 11202 bp, 11 predicted proteins | sample TergutEmb28metaG_FD_89873 | JGI IMG/M metagenome (GOLD analysis project Ga0123357, IMG submission 89873) | Embiratermes neotenicus P4 segment gut microbial communities from Petit-Saut dam, French Guiana - Emb289 P4 | ecosystem: Host-associated > Arthropoda: Insects > Digestive system > Gut ... | reverse complement strand
TTGCCGCAGCCGAACGCAACGGACTCCTCACACCAGACGCCTCACCGACACCGCCCCCGCCCAACCTCGACGAACCGCCATGTTGACCAAACACGAAAGTCCACCACCAGAGGGGACTTGACCATCCACTAACCAATCAGCGTAGCCTTGTGGCAGATCACCGTCCACGTGTCCACCGCTGTGGTGCACGACTTGTGACCGGATGCCCGATGTTCCCATGGCATCTCCTCTCCACCTGCAATTCTTGCTGACGCCACTGACATTTCTTGGACCAGTCAGTCGATAGCCGACCTCATGCCCATGAATCAGGTGCTCGAGGCCATTCGCGATCATGCTGTCGATCTGGTCACGTACGGCGGACTCCGGCCGGGCGGTGACCATGGCGTTATTCGAGGGGTGTTGTTGTTCTGATGGATCGGCTCACAGCATTCAATCTGGCAGGTTGAACCGAGAACATGTGCTCGCCCCGGTCTCTGATGTCTGGGAGGTCTGTCGTCGACCCCCATTTTCCGGATCCTGGCTGGCCAGCGCGGGACCTTGCCACAGGTCGACGGCGGTGACCGGCTGGGTCGCGGGCAGGCCATCCACCGCCTCCAACTGAAATCCGATCCAGTTGGAGCGTCACAGGCTAGGCGGTGGCGTCGGCTGCTCCCATTTCGTACGGCGAGACCTTTGAAGTAGCTGACTGTGTCCACGAACAATCCGGCCGACGTTGAGTGTCAGTCGGCCGGATTGGACGTGGGTACGGACGTCAGTACCGGACTTACATCACCTGGGATTGCAGGTATTCGTACAGGCCGTGCTTGCCGTCGGCGCCGCCGATGCCGGCCTGGCGCCAACCGGCGTGGAAGCCTTGGATTCCCTCGAGCCTGGCGTCTAGTCTCAGGAAGACGATCATGCGCCGTCGCGATCTGCTTCCATATGTCACACCCCGAGACAGATGACAGACGGAGAAATGTCAGTCGCTGTCGGTACGGTTGTGTCGTGGACCTGGCGTGGCGTTGGCGTCCGGCATAGTGAGGATGATGATGCATGAGGTGGAACGGCCAAGTGGCTATGACAGTCTGCTGAGCGATATTGTCGCGCTGGTGGAGCAGGCTCGCGCCGTTGTCTTGCGCAGCGTCAACACCGTCATGACTGCCGAACATTGGAGTGTGGGCCACCGGAGAGGATTCTCCAATCAGCGATTGGAGAATCCGGGCTGTCTACCATTCTCCAACCGGCGATTGGAGAATCAGCTGTCAGAGTGTCGGAGCCCGTGAGTATCATGGCACCCAGTCTTGACTCGCACGTGTGGGCAACGCTTTTCCCGCTGCCCTGGACAGCGTACGTCAGGCTCATGGCTGTCAAGGACGATCATGTCAGGGCCTTCTATGAGATGGAGGCGCTGCGCAACGGGTGGACGATCACCCAGTTGAAACGCCAGATTGCGTCCCAGCTCTACGAGCGCACTGCCTTGTCGCGCGACAAGGCGACGATGTTAGTACGCGGCCAGCGCGAAGCCGACCAGGCCGATCCTGAGCCACCCGTCAGCGCAGCATTCCGCGATCCGTTCATACTGGAGTTCTTGAACCTGAAGGACGAGTACTCCGAGACCGACCTAGAAGAAGCCTTGCTGGCCCATCTGGCCGACTTTCTCCTGGAGCTTGGCGATGACTTCGCCTTCGTTGGCAGGCAGCGCCGCCTCCGATTGGATGATACATGGTTCCGGGTCGATCTGGTTTTCTTTCACCGTCGGCTGCGCTGCTTGGTGTTGATCGAACTCAAGCAGGGCCGCTTTTCCTACGCCGACGCCGGGCAGATGACTCTCTACCTGAACTATGCGCGCGCCAACTGGGTGAAGGAAGGAGAGAATCCTCCTATCGGATTGATCCTGTGTGCTGAGAAAGGCGCGGACGAGGCTCATTACGCCCTTGACGGGCTGCCCAACCCCGTGCTCGCCGCCGAATACAAACTCGTGCTGCCCGACGTGGCCATCCTCGCCAACGAACTATCCCGCACCCGCGAGCAACTGGAGCAACGGTCATGACCAACAACTCCACGAACAATCCGGCCGACGTTGAGTGTCAGTCGGCCGGATTGGACGTGGGTTACGGACGTCAGTACCGGACGTACATCACCTGGGATTGCAGGTATTCGTACAGGCCGTGCTTGCCGTCGGCGCCGCCGATGCCGGACTGGCGCCAACCGGCGTGGAAGCCCTGGATCCCCTCGAAATGCTCGCGGTTGACGTAGGTCTCACCGAAGTTCAGGTCTTTCTGGGCCTGCATGACGGTGCCGACGTTGCGGGTGAAGATGGAGGATGTCAAGCCGTACTTGCAGTCGTTGGCCATGGCCATGACGTCGTCGTAGTCGTCCCACCGGATGATCGGCAGAACCGGCCCGAAAATCTCGTCCTGCACGATCTCCGAGGACTGTTGGGCGTCGGCGAGAATGGTGGGGGCGTAGAAGTACCCTTGGCCATGATCCTGGGGCGAGCCGCCGGTGACGACCTGCGCGCCAGCCGCTTTGGCCCGCTCGACCATGCCGTCGATCTTCTCCAGTTGGGCCTTGTCGATCTGGCTCGAGTACGCCACGGAACCGTCGGCGGGGTCGCCGAGCTTGGCGGCCTCGAACGCCGCCTTCAGCTTGGAGACGAACTCGTCATAGATGTCGGCGTGGACGTACGCCCGCTCGGCGCAGTTGCACACTTGGCCCGAGAAGATCAGGCGCGAGTCGGCGACGCCCTTCACGGCGAGGTCGATGTCGGCGTCCGGGAAGACGATCGCCGGGGCTTTGCCGCCCAGTTCGAGGGAGGTCTTCATGATCTTGCTGGCCGAGTTCTTGATGATCTCGACGCCTGCGTCGACCGAGCCGGTGAGGGACACCATGTCGGACAATGGGTGCTTCACCAGGGCGTTGCCCAGGGTCGAGCCGCCGCCGGCCACGAAGTTCAGGACGCCAGGGGGCAGGCCCAGCTTGTCGACCAATTCGGCGAAACGCAACGTCAGCAGAGGCGTGGTCGAGCTGGGCTTGATCACCGTCGTGCAACCCGTGAGCAGGGACGGTGCGACCTTGCGGGCCATGACGAAGAACGGGAAGTTCCATGGGCAGATGCCCACGACGACGCCGATCGGCTTCTGGAAGAGGAAGATGTTCTCGCGGGCGTCGTCCGAGTTGATGATCTCGCCCTCGTAGATGCGGGCCCACCCGGCGTAGTAATCAAAGTACGTCGCCGTCACATCGATCTCGACCTGGGCCAGACCGGCCACCTTGGCCTGCTCGTGCATCAACAACTGTGCCAGTTCGACCCGATTGTCACGGATGGCCTGGGCCATCCCTTTCAAGGCTTCGGCGCGGGTCACCGGTGACAGCTTCGCCCAAGCCGGCTGTGCCTTCTTGGCCGCAGTCAACGCTTGGTCCGCTTCTTTCTCGCCGCCCTTGGCGGCAAGCCCGATGATCGTGTTGGTAAAGGGGTTCTCTACCTCGATGTACTCACTGGCAGGCTGAAACTTCCCGTCAATGTAACTCTGGTAGCGTTTGATATCTTCCATGGTGTTCCTTAGATGGTGTGTCCATTGCTGATGCCACTTCCAGGTGGTGGACGTCCCAAACGGTCGGTCTGTCTCGGGAGGGATGGAACGGGTTGGGCCAGCGCCTCGCCGACGGCATCGGCCACGATGTGGACGACACTGTCCGTTCCCTCACCTGTCAGATGGCGTTCATCGATGTACGACCACTTTCGAAGCTATACATTAGTTATAATGATTGTATCAGAATCGATTGGTCGACGATTGTCAAAACATGGTGTGACAAGGCGGCGGAAGGCAGTTCCGCAACGCACCTCTACTACTTATTTCCACGAGTTGGATGCCCGTGATTCCGGCGGAAGGAGCCGATGTGAATCAACCAGGGAAGGGTATGCGGGTCGGGCTGTTCGCGACCTGCGTCAACGACATCATGTTTCCGTCGGCGCCTAAGGCGGTCGCGACGATCCTGGAGCGTCTGGGCTGCGAGGTCATCTTCCCAACAGCGCAAACGTGTTGCGGTCAGATGTTCACCAACACTGGATACTTCTCGGCCGGGTTGGCGACGGTGAGGACGTACGTCGAGGCGTTCGACGGTTTCGATTACGTCGTCTCACCGTCCGCGTCGTGCATCGGCTCGGTGAGAGAGCAGCACCCGATGCTGGCCGAGCAGGGGACGGGATCGACGCACGCGAGTCGCCATGATAGGGCGTTGCTCCAGCGGGCGCGGCGCCTGGCCGAGCGGTCGTACGATCTGAGCGAGTTCCTGATCGACATCCTTGGAGTCGTCGACGTCGGCGCCGTCTTCCCGCATAAGGTGACGTACCACCCGACGTGCCACTCCTTGCGCGTGGCCCATGTCGGCGATCGTCCGCTGCGACTCCTGCGGGCGGTCCGCGGGCTGCAGTTGATCGATCTGCCTGACGCCTACACGTGTTGCGGTTTCGGGGGGACGTTCTGCGTCAAGAATCCAGACGTGTCGGTGGCCATGGCGTCAGCCAAAGCCCACAACATCATCGCCACCGGCGCGGACTACGTGGTCGCCGGGGACAATGCCTGCCTGATGAACTTCGGCGGTTTGCTGCACCGTGACCGAGCGTCCGTCAAGCCGATCCATCTCGCCGAGATCCTCGCAGAAAGCCGGACATCATGAACGCGACCACCACTCGAGTCACCAGCCGGGACGCCGCCAGGTTGACGCCGGCGCCACCGCCGGGCCTCCTGGAGGACTCGCCCGTGTTCCCCATCGCCGCCAAACGTGAGTTGGCGAACTCGCAGTTGCGCAACAACCTGGCCCGGGCGACCGAGACGATCCGCACGAAACGGGCGATCAGAGTGGCGGAGGTCCCGCGGTGGGAGGATCTGCGTACGGCGGCTGAGGCGATCAAGAACGCGACGCTGCGCCACCTGGACGACTATCTGCTGCAGGCCGAGGCTAACCTGATCAAGGCCGGGGCGCACGTGCATTGGGCGCGCGACGCCGCCCAGGCCGATCAGATCGTCGTCGATCTGGTCAAGGCTTCTGGGGTGGACGAGATCGTCAAGGTCAAATCCATGGTGACCCAAGAGATCGAGATGAACGAAGCGCTCGAGGCGGCCGGTGTCGCCGCCTGGGAGACCGACTTGGCTGAGCTGATCGTCCAGCTGGGCCACGACCGTCCCAGCCATGTCTTGGTCCCGGCGATCCACCGCAACCGGGCGGAGATCCGGGACATCTTCGTGGAGGAGATGGGTCGGTACGGCACGCCCGCCCCCGATGGCCTCACCGATGACCCGGCCGAGCTGACGGCGGCCGCCCGACAGCACCTGCGCGACAAGTTCTTGCGTGCGAGGACCTCCACGTCCGGCGGCAACTTCCTGGTGGCCGACACGGGCACCCTGGTCGTCGTCGAGTCCGAAGGCAACGGACGGATGTGCGTGACGCTGCCAGACACCCTCATCTCGGTCGTGGGAATCGAGAAGGTGGTGCCGACGTTCGAGGATCTCGAAGTCTTCATGCAGTTGCTGCCTCGGTCGTCGACCGGCGAGCGGATGAATCCGTACACGTCGATGTGGACGGGTGTCACGCCCGGCGACGGGCCGCAGAATGTCCACGTCGTCTTGGTCGACAATGGTCGGACGAAGGCGTTGGCCGATCCGATCGGACGCCAAGCGTTGCGATGCATCCGCTGTTCGGCGTGCATGAATGTGTGCCCCATCTACGGGCACGTCGGCGGCCATGCGTACGGTTCCGTCTACCCGGGGCCGATCGGCATCATCCTGACGCCCCAACTGCGCGGCATGTCCGCGCCCGTGGACCGGTCCTTGCCGTACGCGTCCACCCTGTGCGGGGCCTGCGTCGACGTGTGCCCGGTGAAGATCAATTTCCCCGAGGTGATCGTCCATCTGCGCCACAAGGCCGCCGACCTGAAGAAGGCGGATCGCCGTCCGCACATGGAGACGCTCGTCATGGGCGTCGTCGGCTGGCTGTTCGGGCGCGAGTCGAGGTACACATGGGTGACGACGGCGTCTGGACTCGTCGGTCGCGTGTTGAAGGCGGGCCTGGACGGGCGCCAGAAGTTCTTCGGCTGGTTGCCCTGGCCGGCCACGCGGTGGAGCCAGGCCCGTGACCTGCCGATACCGGCCAGCCAGCCATTCCGACGACAATGGAAGAAGCGGTCGTCGTCGCCCGGCAGGACGCCCGAGGGCCTGTCGTCGCACGACCGGGACACGGAGGTCCGTCCATGAACGCGCGCGATGAGATCCTCAGACGGATACGGGCTGGGGTGAAGGACGTCAGAAGGGGCGCGCCGGTCGATGTGCCGTGGCGCTACGGGCAGCCGACGCCGATGGTGGATGTCGTCGGCCGGTTCGTCGAGCGTGTCGAGGACTACAAGGCGCGAGTCGAGAGGGTCGCGACGCCAGACGACGTGCCCGCCATGGTGGTGACCGTGCTCGCCGACGCCGGTGTCACGTCCGTGGTCGTGCCGACCGGTGTCGAAGACACGTGGCGCCAGGCGGTGGCCGCGGCTGGGATGCGTGTGGTGGTCGACGATCCGCCCGTCGGCAAAGCCGAGTTGAACGAGATCGGGGCGGTCGTCACGACGGCGAGCGTCGGCGTCGCCGAGACCGGCACCCTCGTGCTGAGCCACGGACCGGGCCAGGGGCGGCGAGTTCTCACCCTCCTGCCCGATGTCCATGCCTGCGTCATCCGCGCCGACGACGTGGTCTCGGATGTGCCTGAGGCGATCGCGCGTCTGCGTCCTGCCATCGACGAGCGTCGACCACTGACATGGATCTCAGGCGGCTCGGCCACCTCGGACATCGAACTCGCCCGAGTCGAGGGCGTCCACGGACCGAGGACGCTGCTGGTCATCGTGGTCGGGTGACACGCCTCACCCGAAGCGTCCCGCGAGGTAGTCGGCGGTGCGTGGGTCGACGGGCCTGGAGAACATGGTCGTCGTGTCCCGGTACTCGACGAGGCGGCCAGGCTGCCCGGCGCCGTCCACGGTGAAGAACGCGGTGGCGTCGGAGACCCGCTGCGCCTGTCCCATGTTGTGGGTGACGATCACCACGGTGTAGTCACGTCGTAGGTTGGCGATCAACTCCTCGATGGCGGCCGTGGAGATCGGGTCGAGCGCGGAGCACGGCTCGTCCATCAACAGCACATCGGGCTTGACGGCGATCGCCCGGGCGATGCAGAGTCGTTGCTGTTGTCCACCCGACAGGCTCCCGCCGGGCTTCGACAGGATCGCCTTCACCGGTTCCCACAGGTTCGCGGCCCGCAGGGACATCTCGACTAGGTCGTCGGCGTCGCTGCGGGAGAGGCGACGACCTTGGAGCCGGACGCCGACGAGGACGTTGTCGCGGATGGACATGGTCGGGAACGGGTTGGGGCGCTGGAACACCATGCCGACCCGGGACCGCACGGCGACCGGGTCGACGCGCCGGTCCAGCACCGACTCTCCGCCCAGTGTGATGGATCCCTCGACACGGGCGCCCGGGATCGTCTCGTGCATCCGGTTGATCGCGCGCAGCATGGTCGACTTCCCGCATCCGGACGGCCCGATGAACGCGGTCACGGCGCGTGGTTCGATGGTCATGCTCACCCCGCTCAGGGCTGTGAAGGACCCGTAGTACGCCGAGACGTCCGCAATCTCGATGCGTTGCGCGGCGATGCTCGTCCGCTCGCTGATGATGGTTGTTGTCATTGTCTATCTCACTTTCCTAGAGGACCACAGTCGTGCGGCGAGGTTCATCGCGAAGACCATGGCGATGAGGACGAGCGCCGCCGTCCACGCGCGGTTCTCGTACGCCACGTGGTCGCGTCCGGCGTTCTGCCACTGGCTGTAGATGAAGACGGGCAACGTGGCCATACGCCCGTCCGCGAGGTCATAGTTCATGGAGTCGGTGAAGCCGGCGACCAGGAGCAGCGGCGCCGTCTCGCCGACGATGCGGCACATGCCGAGCATGACCCCCGACACGAGTCCGGGCGCCGCCGTCGGCAGGACGACCCGCAGGATCGTGCGGTAGACGGGCGATCCGAGGGCCAGGGCGGCCTCGCGGAGGTCGGACGGGACGAGCCTCAGCATCTCCTCCGACGAGCGGACGACCACCGGAACCATGAGCACGCTCAAGGCGAGGGCCCCCGCCAGGCCGCTGCGCGCGCCAGGGCCCAGCAGGGCCGACAGCACGGCGTACGCGAAGAGCCCCGCGACGATCGACGGGATGCCCGTCATGACGTCCACGAGGAACGTGAGCGCCCGCGCCAGGGCGCCACGCCCGTACTCCACGAGGTAGACGGCGGCGGCGATGCCGATGGGCGCGGAGATGACGACGGCGGCGAGGGTGATCAGCAGGGTTCCGACGATGGCGTGGAGAGCGCCGCCACCCGCTCCGACGACGCCCCGCATGGAGGAGGTGAAGAACGTGGGGTCGAGCCGGCTCCAGCCTCGGGAGACGACGGTCACGACGAGCGACGCCAACGGCGCCAGCGCGATCAGGAACAGCCCGAGGATGAGCAGGTGGGCGACATGCGCTGTCACCCGACGAGGCAGGCTGATGGGTGGCAGCGAGGCGGGCCGCGCCGATATGTGGCTCATCAGGCCTCCTTCCTCGGTCGTGCGACGCGTCGGGCGACGGCGTTGACGACGAAGGTGATGGCGAACAGCACGAGTCCGAGCGCGATCAGCGCGCTCACCTGCATGCCGTGAGCCTCCGGGAAGTTCTGGGCGATGAACGCGGCTGTTGTGTTCGGATTGCTTGACGTGAGCACCTGGAGGCTGACCAGGCCGGGCGTGGCCGACAACACCATGGCGACGGCCATCGTCTCGCCGAGCGCGCGGCCCAGGGCGAGCATGCAGCCCGAGATCATCGCGGACCGTCCGTACGGCAACACGGCGAGTCGGATGACCTCCCACGGAGTCGACCCCAGCGCGATCGCCGCCTCACGCAGGGCCTGGGGCGTCTGCGTGAACGCCTCGCGGCACACGGACGCCATGATCGGCGTCATCATGATCGACAAGACGATCGCCGCCGTGAGGATCGTCCTCCCTGTCGCCGACGACTGGCCGGAGAAGAGGGGGAACCACCCCATCTTCGCGGAGAGCCAGGCGTACGGCCCCGCAAGCATCGGGGCCAGCACCATCAAGCCCCACAGGCCGAAGACCACCGATGGGACGGCCGCAAGGACGTCGACGACCGAGCCGAGCACGCGGGCGACCCTTCTGGGGGCGTACTCGCTCAGGAACAGGGCCACGCCCACCGAGATCGGCGCCGTCAACACGAGTGCGATGGCCGACGCCCATACCGAACCGAAGGCCAAGGGGCCAGCCAGGGCCCACAGGCTCGACGCGTTCTGCGGCAGTCCCGAGGCGGCCGTCCACGCCGGCCAGCCTTGAACCGTCAGGAACACGGTGACACCGCCGAGCGCGAGGATCACCACGCCCCCCGCCGCGACGGCCACACCGCGCGAGCCCGTCTCGAAGAATCGGGACACGCGTCGCCCACTCGAACCAAGGGTCCGGGTGGGCGACGCGGTCATATCGGAGAAGGCGATGGTCACTTGATGGCTCCGACGACGCTGGCGTCGCGTGCCGCCAGGGTCTGGGACAGGGGAGCGGAGCCGGCGTTCTGGGCGGCCGCCTGTTGGGCGGACGACGAGACGATGTGGCTCAGGTAGGCGTTCGCCAGCGCGCCGTCGTTCGGGTCGGCGTACTGGCTGCACGCGACCATGTAGCTGACGAGGACGAGCGGGTACGTGGTCGGGTCGGTGAGTGTGCGGTCGAGGTCGATCACCAGATCTGTCGACGCGCGTCCGGCGTCCATGGACGATGCCTCGACGGCGGCTGCCGCCGCCTGTGCCGAGTACGCCACCCAACTGCTGCCCACCTTGATCGACGCCTGGCCGAGGTCGCTGGCCTGGGAGGCGTCGAGGTAGCCGATGGCGCCGGTGGTCGCGCTGAGGGTCTCACGCACGCCCTGGGTGCCTTGTGCGGCTTCGCCCGCGAGATCCGACGGCCACGACTGGGCGGCGGGGTACGGCCATGCCGACGGCGCGGTCTGGGCCAGGTAGTCGGTGAAGTTCTCGGTCGTCCCCGAGGAGTCGGATCGGTGCACCGGGGTGATCGTCGTGCTCGGCAGCGTGACCCCCGGGTTCAGCGCCGCGATCGCCGGGTCGTCCCAGGTCTGGATCTGTCCTGTGAAGATATCCGCGATGGTGGACGAGTCGAGGTTGAGGGCGTCGATGCCCGTGAGGTGGAAGGCGACCGCGATGGGCGAGATGTAGACGGGGACCTCGACGAGGGTCGATCCCGTCGCGCAACTCGCGAAGGCGCCGCTGGCCTCAGCCGCCGTGTAGGGCACATCCGTGCCGGCCACCAGGTAGCCGCCCTGTGAGAAGTTCTGCTTGCCTGTGCCCGAGCCGGTGGCGTCGTAGTTGACGGTCACGTTCGGATTGGCGTTCTGGAATCCGGCGCGCCAGGCCTCCTGGGCGGCCGTCTGTGAGGTGGCCCCTCCTGCGTTCAGGGTGCCGGACAGCGACGTCCCGCCTGTGGTCGCAGCATCGGTCGTCGGGCTATTGCCGGCAGCTTCGTTGGCCGCGCAGCCACCAAGCCCCAGAGTGGCCGCGATCGCGGCCGTCATGATCAGTGCCACTGGCACTTTCTTGTTGAGATGAATCGTCTTCATGGCCACGACGCTACGCACGTCGGATTGCCAGCAGGTAGCGTCATGGTGAACGCCAGGGAAACACTGCGAGAATATATCGGATTCCGGCCAGGGGGAGGTGGGTCGTGGTGGCCGGTGACTGGCTGGGGATATTTCACAATTAATGGCTTCCCCCTGTCTGTGGGAGAGGAGCGAACCCTAGAATAATGAAATCCCCAAGATATCTTCAAGGTATCAATGAAAGGTGGGGAAGCCATCACAGGAGTCATCCAGGGAAGGAAGACAATGAATCGAAAACTAACGAAATATGTCAGCGGTGCGGCGATCGTCGCCGTCGTCACTATGGCGCTCGCTTCGGTCAGCGGCGTCGCGGAGGCTGCTCAGCCCGCCAAAGCGCCCGTCATGACTCCGTCCACCCCGGTCACTGTCACCTTGGTCGAGGGGCAGACCTACGCCTATGTTCTCAATGTGAAGCAGGCCAATCCTGGTCAGATGATGCTCGCTGAGAACGCTGTGCGTGACGCTGGTGGCAGTGTCGTGCAGTCGTGGC
>Ga0123357_10011868_pt1 | contig 11202 bp, 9 predicted proteins | sample TergutEmb28metaG_FD_89873 | JGI IMG/M metagenome (GOLD analysis project Ga0123357, IMG submission 89873) | Embiratermes neotenicus P4 segment gut microbial communities from Petit-Saut dam, French Guiana - Emb289 P4 | ecosystem: Host-associated > Arthropoda: Insects > Digestive system > Gut ... | reverse complement strand
CGGCCCCGCAGTAAGCATGAGAAGCGAACTGCTTGTAGAGCATGAGAAACATGGACAGTTACTGCTGCTGACGGTGTACGTTGTGCCCGTGTAAGGTGAGAAATAAATTTCTTGTTAACTTTTGAAACCGCACCATTCTTTTGTGTATACCCTGTATATAGGTGGATCAATTTTGAAAAGAGAGGAGAGCAAGATGTTCTTCAATACAAAACAAACATAGTGATCATCGCATCATAAACTACACACATGCTAGTGGATGTTCTATTTTCTCGCCCTAGATGTCTGATTCCTTGTATGGAGGCAAATTAGATAACACGCATAAGAAGGGCTGACCGAAATAACTTATGAGGCCTGCTGTCTGAAACTAAATAACCCGTTGAAGACTGATGTTCAACTGAATTATAAAGTGAAACCTGCCTATAAGAGAAACGCAAGGGACTAAATTTTTCCGTTGCACGTAGGTTTCATGTCCTACAGTTATACGACGTTGGGATCCTCTGGATCGCACATCATTCGGACTGAAAACTTTTTCCGCAACAGACTAATTTACGTTATGTTCAGGTTCCGTTTCAAATAGGTTTCACTGTACATATGCACATATAGGTAAGTTCCACCCTCACAGAAGCAGGGCCCCTATCCATTATAAAGGTCAGTTTACGCAGTATAGGAAAATAATAATTTTTGTTGCAATACTCACAAGATAAGTATAAAAAATTGGGGGCAAAATACAGAGTTTTTTTTAGCGTAACTGCAGATGGCATATAGAATTAACACTGGGCTGCAATACGTAATATGGCTTATTATATACTTTCCTGTACATAGGTTTCACGAGTAGGCATACACATTGCAAGTAAGCTTAATTTGTCAAACACAAACTTTGCGTTTTATAGCGTCGGAATTGTGAGGTTAGGGTGAAATATTTCTTACAGTATTTATAAATAGGTTTATATCCTTTCATCAAGAAATTCCACATGGTTTATTAGATAAAGGCATCAAACAAAAAGGTGGTGCCTGCAACACAATCAGTGCAGATGACAATGTTGTTAAATTAACAACAACCAAAAACCGGGCGATCTGCATTTGTCAGTTCAAATATGATGTGTAGTACATTGTGCCATTTTTTGTAGTAAGTTTTTTATAAGGCACAACATGGGTTGCCTATACATCAATCCGCAAAATATTTGATTATTTTCACTCTAGGCTTTTTCTTCACAGTTGTACCGTGCATCTTGATATTACCAAATCTTTTATTTATCCAATTCATTCAGTTGGATAAATAAAAGACTTCATTCTATATGTTAGTTAATTAACTTATGGTATTTACCACCTACAGCACCGTAGAGAGGTGCATTAACTTGCGTTTGAAATATTAGTAATCTGCTCTGTAGTGCACCTTAAGTTTTTTTCCATTGAATAATTAACTTGCTCGCTCATTAACTGCTTGGCTGATTGATTAATTTCATGGGTTCCTTCTCAAAAATAGTAATCATTCTACTATTCAAGAAATTCCGCAACATTTTTGGAAAGCAAAGTTTCATTTTCGTATACACATCGTTATCCTTCAAGTGTGTCACATCTTTAGTTAAACACACAAAGTAAGGAATAAATTGTTAAATAAATTAAAAGTAATATACATAATTTTGTGTTAAACGCGACAGCCCTCAGTGGGCCATTGCCTCCTCATTCACGAGGTTTCTAGATCACAAACAACGACGCATCACATTCGGTAGCACTCCTCTGGACGAGTGATCACCTGTCGCAGAGACCTCTATTGGAAAACAAACAACACTCACAATAGACAAATCCATGTCCCGGTGGGAATCGGAACCACAATCTCAGGAGGCGAGTGGTCGCAGACCCACGCCTTAGACCGTGCGGCCACTGGGACCGGCTAATATACATAATACGAGCCGTTAATACAGAGGGACCTGCCTCCCTGAGCACCTGGTGTTAATTAGTGGGTATCCTCAGAGATGAAGTATCAGATGGTGTAACTGAATTCAAGGAATATCATAATCGTTATTACTACAAAAACACTATCCCGAACCCCACATCGTCACTTCATATTCCTTTAAGTTCAATTTTAATATCGTCCTCCCGTCCACACATATTTATTCCAAGTGTTCTTCTCTCTTCCGGCTTCGTGATATTTATATGGATTTGTCATCTATATTTATACCACGCCCCTCCCCCTCCCTTCTCCTTAATGTGGTCGCCCTAATACTAGTAGGACAGAGTACAAATTACGCGGCTTTTCTATACGCTGTTTTCTCTTGCCTTCTGTGACTTCCTTTCTCTTATGGTCAGTCATACTTCTTTTACAGAAGTGAACCTATTAGTCGTAGGACACAGCCTTTCTCTGACTCGCTAACCGGACCGAACAAGAAGTCCTAAACTGGACTGCAGACACGATCTCTTCTCACGGAGATGGCAAGTAGTTCAATGACGTCAGTAAGGTCACTAATATGCCGAATCGTCGGCTGACCTCTCTTAAGACTCATTCCTCTCTCATCTCGCCCGAGTTTAACTTCTGATGTTTGCTAAATAGCAGTTTCCTGTGGCCGGCCGTTTTTCGCGGTGGGTTGACGGGTTAGGGAGTTCTCCGCTTCCAGCCGCAGTATTGACATGTAATTCCCCGACACAAATTTAGCTTGACCTGGGATAATGTGATTTTAATGTTTATTTGACTCGCATTCTTTGCCATCAGACATCAGTGGGTAAAGACAGGAAACAGTCACTTCTATTATCAACCAACAACTGTACTTACATAACTTTCACATAAAACACTTTAAAAACACTTAAAATCACTCCGACATGTTTCGATCTTGTCAGGTCATCTTCAGGGAGCTTTGTTGTTCCTTGCTAAAGTTATATTACAATATTCACAATTTAATTCATTTTTGCAAACAATGTGATGTGGCAGCATGTCTGTAAATAAATTATACTTATTAAGTATATTGTCAAAACAGGTATATGATGATGATCTGACAAGATCGAAACATGTCGGGGTGATTTTAAGTGTTTTAAAAGTGTTTTATGTGAAACTTATGTAAGTGCAGTTGTTGGCTGATAATAGAAGTGATTCTACAAAATGGACGGTGCAACAATAAGACTTACAGGAAACAGTGTTTCACCACTTAAATTGCTATGAATTCGACTATATGCTTCATTCATTCAATAATTCATGCTGAGTTGAACACAGTGTCCGAGCGGTATGTTTTCTACGTTAGCACACTGCAGTCTTGGGTTAAAATTCAACTCAGCGCGTAAAGGTGTGGGTTTTCCATGTACTTACGTTGTCCTGCATAGGTGGAAGTCTTTTGACGGAATCATTGTTCTTTCCACGATTCCTACCAAATGTCTACCAAAAATAAAGACGGAACAGCTGCGACCATGCCCACAGTGGTTTATAGCGTCTTAGAGGAGTACCTAGATGTAATTTGACACTCCCGTAATATTGGATCATACGCCAACACATCGTACGTCTAGGAGTATCTCAGCCAACATGAACATGACACATATCTTTATTGGGTTCCAAAAATTTTAAGGAAAATCCTTATAAATCGTACGAAGAAAGTTTTTCTTAACGCGGGTGGAGAGGAGGGTGGTGGATTCTCTAAAATAGTTGAGATTTTCTTTGAGGTAATTCATCCCATTGTTAAGCGCGTTCGCAAAATTGCGAAAAGCGGCTATTAGATTCGTCACGTCTGTCTGTCTCTAGGTCTGTCCGAACCCGCTCGCATGGAACGACTCGGATCCACGTGGATGGATTTTCGTGAAATTTTATATTTAAGGACTTTTCGGAATTCTGTTCAGAAAATTCATATTTAATTAAAATTGGAAAAGAATAACGGGTACTTTACATGAATATGTGTGAGAGCGTACTTTTAATGCTTGTACGTTTGTTGGTATTACTTATTAAATTCTTCATTAATGCACGCGTATGAATTTTATTACGATGAACACCTATGTATTTTTATCATTATTTCTCGCTCATTTCTTCTTAAAGTGGGAAACGTTTAAATAAAACAAATATTCCATTCCATATTCACATGTGCTCGAAACATGTAGAGGCATGAAACAAACTTATTGTAAAAAAAAATTTTGTGCATCAAGTTGGTTAATTACTGAGATAAACATTCCATGTTCATTAACTTTTTTTCCGAAAATCGTGCCTTTTATTCAGTAATGTGGAAAAATACAGTACAATCAATCAGGCGACAAAAGGTAATACAATACAGCCCATGGGCATTGCATGCTGTATAACTATGGCTACAGACACACACTCAGAATATGTAATATTTATTGCTTTTTCACGGCAACGTTACATTTCGGTGTTACAGTTACACCATCATCAGGGAGCGCATTAATTTGTGCTTACTAAGGTAACAGTTGTTAAAACAGTCCATTGTATTTTAATGAAGGATTTTAACAACTGTAACTTTAGTATGCACAAATTAATGCACTCCCTGATGATGGTGTAACTGTAACATCGAAATATGTCGGAGCTGTTTTAATGTAAATTTTAATATTGTTTTTTAAGACAACTCACTAGTGCATCTGATGAATAAATAAAACTTTGATAATATCAAAATGCATGGTACGAATGTGAATTAAAAAGACACGCTTCATCTTTGAAAGGTTAAGGCTTATTGCCTTTTCGGTTTGTTGGTTTCATAAAGCGGGTAACGTCATATGGTGGGAGGGTTCATACATTATACAAACGGGCAGTCATTTAAAACTGATAACGTTGGTAAGCCTTTGATTTTGTATAGGGTTATAAATAAACCCCGCAAATTATGATTGATCTTAAGAGTTTGGAATGTCTACCACCGGTGAGAAGTTGTTGCACAAAGCAGGCGGTATCGTGCAGCATCTTGTGTCACGTCTGAAATACCATCACAACTGTCATCGTCGTGGACCAACTTCCTGGATCCGTTGCACGACTCCGCGACATATCTGCGCCTCAGACACTCACGAAACGACACAGCACGCTTTTCGGTTACGGAAATCTGACACAACCTCGCAAACCGCTATATTCACACGAACTTGTTTACTTTGTGAAGTTTTATCTCACTGTACATTTTCTGAACGCTGTTTTAGTGGTTTGTAAAAACTTTGCTCAATAAGCAAAAATTATTTTCGGCTGTCAAATTGTCCTGTTGCTGGAATGAAAAATGTGTTTGTAAAAGGGTATAGGCATTATAAACGTATTTTTCTCTGTAAATGGCTTCCATGTCCGTAACTCTTTAAGTTTTCTTCTTTGGTTATTTACGAAAGACTTAATGACGTTTGCAATGATTTCGGAGAAGGGTTACTTTTCTATAATGGAAGGATTTGTTGTTCAGACAGTCTAAATAAATAAAATGCGAAAATATTTTTTACCATTTTATTTAGAAAATAATGTGATCCCAATGCAACATTCAAGTATTCCTCGATACGACGCCATGTCGATTGGTAGTTTTGTACCAATTGATGTGGTGTCACGTCCAACAAGACTTGAATCTCGATCAGTAATGCTGTGAGAACTTCAGAACCAGCACAGCTCTAGATTTTCTAAATTCCTGAATGCAAGGTTGACTTCCAAATATTTCAGCTATGTTGGTTTGTCTAATTTCCTAGGTTGCTGAAAAACACGGTGATATATGAAGAATAAAAAAACCAACTAGATGCCACTTGATATTTTATTGTACTTCTTATAGGATCAACATGTTTCGAGCATTACTATCCCTATCATCAGAAGTTCGCGACTATGATGTTCTTTACCACATTGGACATGTCATTCTCAGTTTGCTGTATATTGGAGGTGAGGTGCAGTTAGGCTGGAGTGGTGTCCGGATTGCAGGCTTGAGCCTGCAATCCGGACACTACTCCACTACGACACGACCAATGTGGTAAACAACATCATAGTCGCGAACTCCTGATGATGGGCATAGTAATGCTCGTAACATGCTGAGCCTATAAGAAGTACAATAACATATCAAGTGGCATCTAGTTGGTTTTTTTTATTCTTCAGTTATCACAATGATGCACGGTCCAATAAACATCAGATTCACGGTGATATACTGTATATTTGGACGAATCCCTTGAAAAACTATTTATATTCTCATTATTGTGTCTTAATGTCTAAGAAACGAAGTGAATAACAAATTACGTAGCAGTAAGTATACGTGCTGCCAGATTGAATCATTATTAACCAACTACGGGCTAACATCAGCACTATGCTAGCACAATTCGAAAATTCTACACCAATAGCTTCCAATAAAAACGTTCATCATTGGCCACATTCATGACCCTTATTGTCTTATCTAGCTCCGATACTTATAGCTTATATTCATTAATATCCAACTTAATGTCATCCGTATTTTCTTCTCGGTCTTTCAAGTGGGTGCTTTCCAAGACGTTTCCGCATTCGAATTCTCTACACTTTCCTTGTAGCTCCCAAATTGTCCACAGTTTGAGCTCATTGCAATCTCATAGATTTCGTTGTCCAAACAGTGCGAGTTATAATCGAAGAAAATGGCGCACAGAATTAACCTTTCTCGGGTCAAAATGTGTTCCTTGTGATTCCTTTTCAGATACTGATAATTTGTATTCTGCCTTGAGAGTAAAATACCACGTTTCACACCGATACAAAGAAATTGACAGCACTGTTATGTCTTTATATATCATGGGCGATGAAATATTGTAAAACCGTTAGGATTACGCACCTAGTGCTGTTACAAAACGTTTCACATAGTAGTTAATTTTTCATTTTCCAGTGACCAGACAACAGTAGACAAAATATCACGTCCTGCTGTTATAATCCATCTATTTTTAAACATTTACCTATTTAATAATCACGGATATAAAGATCCTTGTCTGACTGTGCATAAGAATTTTCATTTACATCTCACACCACACACGCGTTGATGATGAATGACGTCTTCTGGGATGTGAAGCAGAGACCTTGGCTCTTGAAGATAAAGGCATCAATGACTTTGAAACGTCGAAACCACTAACCCAGAGACAGAAAGTCACATCCCAGAGGACCTGACTCCTCATTTTTCAACTCTTCAATACCTACTGTTGAGTGGAGGAGCCAAACTGTCGGACAAGCTATCTGGTACTCGAATTGTACACAAAAAGTCTTTCTGAATAAAATGTAAATGCATTTTATATGGCATTAATCGAAAAATAACATTAGTCTGTTGAACTTCAAGAAAATGGAAAGTTTTTAGACAGCCCTTTAAAGACGAAGCGCAGACTGCTTTATTTAAAGGCTTAGTCCGTACCGCGCTGTAAACACTTTTCGTCTCGGTTATAAAAACCAATCAGTTTGTGGTGTAAGTGGCATAAGTCGCTGTTTGTTCTCAGGCAAATACAAAACGCATGAATAAAGTGTGAGCAGAGCGTACAATTGTTGAATATTAAACGTTTTGTTACCTCATGTAACCAGTAGGCTTTAAAAGGTTAAGTGGGGAAAGGGTTAATGCTTTGTAATAAAGAAACTGGAATGGATGTGGAAGAAAGCTATCGCGGACTACTTCAGCTTGTATCCCAGTATTTGGATGGCCGGACTGAGCAAATCCACAACAGACCTCAGAATAGCTGGTTCAATGCCGAAATTTGAAGCACCAACCTCCAAAATGCAAGTCAAAAGAGTTAATATTGAGCCAAATTTCATGAAATTTTCTCGAGTTGCCAGTCGACACAGCACAAGTTATTTGATTTTAATATGAGACAACACACTGTGTTATTTGTGACAATGAATAGTACTGCTCACCGTCAACGCAAAGACGGTGAATAGTACTAATCATTATAAGTTATTTGTTTGGAGAATTGTTGATGAACATCAGTTACTACTCCTGGGTCTCTGAGGTATGTTACTTCTGTTCCTGCCAGGGGCATGAGTTATTTCTGTCCTCTAATAAATTGTCCAGACCGGCTGTAATGCCCAACTGGTATCTTATTTAATGGGCATCGGGGGCACTTGCCCTTGGAGTGACGGTGCGGAGGCGTGACGCTGCTTACGTCGTTGTAGTGCCGAGATTGATACTCAACCAGGCCCCCAAATACCTTCATGGAATACGCAGGAACACCTTCACCTTTCATTACGCCTGACCTAGACGTGAAACAATCTTTATACGGCCTTATGTCTGTATTGGTACAACTACAGTAGGAACTTACAATCTATAGTTCTTGTGTTTTGGGTATTGGTTTACAAGTTCGGTTTAAGTGTCTAGCCAATTAAATGGTCTAACCCAACCCCAGTAGACTGTCTGGATGTGGTGGCGGCTGCTGCAGACACCCCCAAGCCGATGAAAGAAGCATCTCTCACACAACAACCGTGACGACACACGCCACACGCAAACCGCAAGGAGCGACAAACATTCTCACCTAAGGGGCGCAGTCCCTAGTATCTTCTACCTTAAAACTGTCGACAGCTTACAAAGAACAACCTCAGTGTTTTGCGCACCCTAAGTTATTTTTGGCATTTAGATGACTGACAGTCAGCAGAAGTTCACTGCAATAGAAATGTAGTGAGGAGTGTGCCTTCTGGCTGGTTGTAACGTCTCCACCGATATACTGCCTTTCTGCTTTCCTGTTGAGAAGAAAGTTTAGGCGGGAGACGTGGTCCAAACAGTTTTAAGTCCTTTACAACGTGTTTTCAATAGAAACAGCAACTTTTGTAAGTAACATTAATTATTTTCCACGGACAGAACGAATACAAACTAGTCGGCTTACAAGACGCTGAAAATTTGTATCTTCACTTGTACGTAGTAAATTCAGTAGTTGCGTGCGTTCCTCCCAGCTCTAAACCAACGGGTGTGAAGCGAAAGGAGTGTAGCAACTTCATTCTGAGAGGATAAAGCTGTAAGGAGTGTAACCTCCACATATCATAAAGTTTCTTGACATGGTTATTGATGAGTAGGAAAGACAAATTTCACCCCAGAACAGACTGAAAGGCCCAGACGGGGAGCAGAGTTATAGCTCCACACTTTCTTTAAGTTCGGCGCTAAATGGGGTGGGTTGTCACCGCCATGCCCCGGGGTAAGAGAGTCGGTACCCCCTGTACGGAGGATGGGTGGGCCCCAGAGTCCGTCTGGTTCTTCTTCTTCTTCTTCTTCTTCTTCTTCTTCTTCTTCTTCTTCTTCTTCTTCTTCTTCGACGGCACTGCAGTCCACTGCGGACTCTCGCCTCCTTAATGGACTTCTCTCAGTCAGCTCGGTTTTTGGTCTTTCTCTTCAGTTTGTAATTTTGCAATTATTAATGTCTGTTTGTACACAATTACGCCATCTGTTTTTTTGTCGTCCTCTTAGCTGATTTCCCCGAGAATTATTTTTAAATGCTTGACCTATTTCTTTTATTATCCATTCTGTTAACACTACCAATCCAATTCAACTGAATTATTCTGACCAATTAAAGTATATCTAACTCTCCAAACACCTGCATTCATAGGGCCCATCTGGACGGGTGTGGAAAAACTCGACCCCGCCGGGGTTTGATTCCCGAGCCGTGCAGCCCGTAGCGTAGTCACTAGGCCGACTGAATTATTCGGGTTTCATTTCTTACGTTCTGTTTGTTATTTTTTACTTTAGCACTGTTTGGATACTCTAGATACATAACGAGTTACTTGCTATGTACATTTCAATTGCAACAACAACAACAACAAAAATGGACATACGCAGATTACCGGAAAACTTCATGTCCGTTCTGATAATAATGCCCTAGATGGCTTGATAAAGATGCAGCCTTCCCGTATACTTGTCCCGCGTTTGTAATATTTTTAGTGTAAATAACACAGATTTACGACGGATTCAAGAATGCTCAGATAATTCTTCGCAAATCTCTTCTGCTGCCCTCGCCCTTTGCTTTAGATCTTCCAACATACTGATACGCACATTCGCAGTACCATCGAATTACCAAAATTGCCACTCCCTCCATACACTGATAATGTGCCAGCATACTCTGCTAACAATCTGACGATTTCCAGTTCCATGTTACTCTATATGCGCTGTTAAGAGTGACACATTAGACTGAGAAATTGTAATGTAGTCCATCTTAATTACCAAGTGAATGATTTAAGGCGAGGGGGATTCGTTACAATGATATCTGTAAAAAGTACTTTGGAAGAACTCAGTTCTGAGAATGCGTTTCGTAATGATATCTGATATATACTACTACAAACAATTATGTAGAAAAACCATATATCACAGTTTTCTACTGCAAGATACAGCTCTACCGCTCACGGAGGCGACTGTAATAATCACTGGAACAAGTTTCGAAAATAGATAAAAAGTTATAAATATCCGTCTGAAGAGAACGTTTTGTTCACAGCCCCTCCGCTATCTTGAGAAGTTTGTGTTGTGCTCCGTCCGAATAATCATAACCAGAGGTTCAAGAGGTCCAATTTTTTTTCTCGAATATTTTGTTCCTCCCCTTAATAACTAAGTAGGAGTGTAAATGTCTAAATATACTAGTATAGACCTACTAGTATGTAAAGGTAAAAAAATTAAAGTGATCCCGTTACAGGCCCGGTGTGGCCCAGAAGGTGGGCAGAGATATAGCTCTACTCTCCCATGACCGCGGCACTAGAAGGGAGTGAGTGGCCAGCAGCACGCCCCGGCCACACTTGATCGCCGGGAAAGACCTGGTACCCATTTTACAGGAGGCTGGGTGACCCACAGGGCCGATCTCGATTGGCGGAAAATCTCGTCCCCACCGGGATTCGATCCCGGACCGTCCAGCCCATAGTCAGTCGCTATACCGACTGAGCTACCCGGCCACCTACTAGTATGAATACACCTAATTTCACGAGAGGAAGATGGGTGATATAATAAAGGCGAGAAATTCTTACAACATTTTAGCTAGAAAATCTGGAAAGAATAATTCACCAGGAAGACCCATGTGAATATATATATTAATAATTAAATAAAAATGATTAAATAAAAAATATGATAATATGTATATCTCTATATTTAGTCAACATAACTATATTTTTTTTCTATGTGTGTTACAACACTACATGTTTCGTCCCTCTGTGTGGGCCATCATCAGGTGTGTCTAGAGTTATAAGTCATACAATTGCATGGAGGGGGTTGGGTGGGGGGGCCGAGATCTCTTTATGTGGGTGTTCTTATTATGTAATGCATTACGTAATATTAGTGTTAACCCTCTTAATCTTAGAGTTGCACGAGGTATTTCGTGCTTCTGTTTTAT
>Ga0123357_10011867_pt1 | contig 11202 bp, 4 predicted proteins | sample TergutEmb28metaG_FD_89873 | JGI IMG/M metagenome (GOLD analysis project Ga0123357, IMG submission 89873) | Embiratermes neotenicus P4 segment gut microbial communities from Petit-Saut dam, French Guiana - Emb289 P4 | ecosystem: Host-associated > Arthropoda: Insects > Digestive system > Gut ... | reverse complement strand
CGGACGCTTGTGAATGCGGTAATGAACTTTCGGGTTCCGTGAAATGCGGGGAATTTCTTGACTAGCTGCAAACCAGTTAGCTTCTCAAGAAGGACTCTGCACCATGGAGTAAGTAAGTAAGTACATGTTGCATCCATTTATGTTGGTACTGAATGACGTCTTCATATATGCTGGGCACTTGTACATTTTCGCAGGTACTTCTTTCCAAATTTCGTTCAAAGTGTAATACGTGAACACTTTTAAAATCTTTCCTAAATGTAGGCGCTGGTAGAATGTCACAGAAAGAAGAAGACAGGTAATGTGTGTACAACGTAAAACTGACGCACGTTCGTGCAACCGTCGTTGCATTGGAAAAGTGATAAGTATTACATGTTCTGAGTTATGTTTGTAGCCTTAGGTATCCAGCATGCAATGCGCGTGAGCCATGTTGTCATCTGTGGCCTGCCTGGCTCTACAGTATTTTACCGCATTATGTTATAAAGGACAAGATTTTATAAAAAAAAATTATTGGAAAAATATTTGTGCTGCGATTCTCTCTACAAATATTTCTGAGACTTTTCTCATTTTACGAAAAATTGAGCGATATTTGATCAAAAATACATATTGATTTTCACGTCAAGTAGCCGTTATTCGAGCACATTTTAATGGAACTCGAATTATCTCGACATATTTTCTAAAAATACTCAAATGTCAAATTTCACGAAAATTCATCCATCATTCATTCCATGCGGACGGACAGACAGACGTTACGAAGCCAATTGTCGCTTTTCGCAATTTTGCTAAAGTGCTTAAAGCAGACTCGCACGTGTTGTGTGAATCTGATGTGTTCTTTTTCACTTTTTAAATGACGGCTAAAAATTTATTTCATAAACGAGGAATTCGGACTTTCGAGTACTTTCATTTATGCAGGGTATTCGTCTTTTAAAATGTAGCTCCCATTCCACCCCCATATTACAAAAAACTGTAGGATTTTTTAAAACGAATTTGTATGCAATTTTTTTCTTTATTTTGCTGTAGGCTGCTTGGTCCCCACTGATATAACTTCTATACACAGAGGCTGTTGTAGGCCTTTACAAAGGGCAAGTGCGGCAGATCCTTTTAACAGTGCACCGTACATTCTAAAAAGTTGTAAAAGTTGCCCATAACGTGCCCCCGGCTTTCTGGGTAACGAAGTGATGGACTGTAGCTAGAGGAAATTAGGTAGCAATTTTTATATAAAATATGAAGCCTCATAAAATATGCGCCCTTGTCAAAAGCATGTGTTATCATGCTACTTTGGGCACCCGAAGCATAGGTTTGTCGTCCGTAAATTAGGGACAAACCCTCGTAAATAATTGATTATCACACGATTATGCACATTCTATAAAAAGTTCCAACACTCTTCGAAGTCTATAATTCCATTATATAGATGGTTTAGGTTATTTTGGTCTGCAGAGCTAGTGGTTACTAGAATAAAGGCCTTTTTCTTTATTCCAGATCTTTGTATTCCTATTGAGTTTTTCAAGTAGGATGGTGTCTTAAGCTTCAGGCTGGCGGGGAATTCGGGTTTCATTCTGTGCAGCACCCAGCTTCCTGCTGTCTGTTTACCGTGGCTTCTTCCTCTGGAATTGAAGCGCCAGTATCCGGAAGCTGACCCATTATCTCCACCTAAATCTCAAGTGACGAACTTATATAGACGTATGGGCACTCCGCCATAAGCCTTTAGGGTGCAGTGCTGTACTGGGCACATGGAAATTTTGCTTTTGTTTTACTTTCGCCTTCAATCCAGATGCTACGAACAGCTTGCGTGGGATAAGAACCCGGAAACAAGGGGGAAAAGTATAAATATACGAATTCGGAAGCCAGCAACTACTTTGTCGTAGAGCAAAACAACATATTAAGACAGATTCTCAACGTTGTTGTAAATAGAGTAAAGAAGGTTTGTTTTTTACAGAACGCCTTCTTAACTTGAGTAACTCCGAGAGACTGAGCAACCAAAGGAGGTCTCTGCTCCATGCAATTGGTTTGTATGCCTATCCAGAATCTCATTCTTCATGCTGACCTGTTAATATATCCAACAAGCGGAACAGACTGCATTAGTGGTGCTTTATAGAGTTTGCCGCTCCATTGTAACAAAGAATGTTATAGTCAGCCTCGGGTCTCGACTGGATGTGCTATAACATGTAACCCGTACTTGTCTTGCCATCATTTACAACTGGCATATTGGTAAATCTTACGCAAGTTAAGGCTCCGCCCATATACTTCGTTACGATTGAACCTACGAAAATATTCCACTGCCTGTTTAGCAAGAAGAGATTCTAGCCGATGCTTATTTGTTTCGTAAGACGAGGTCATTTCTCAGGTACGTCTGATAACCTCAACCAGTATCGTCCATTATTCACTCCACATTATACAGAGTGGTTCAAAAATACCTGCTCACTTGGAGCAACGTACAAATGGAGCACTAGCCTTGATAATTCAACAACCATACTACTTTTTTTATCTTAGTAATTAACCAACTTGATGCACGGGACGGCCACCTATAGGTGTGATGATACCAGCGGCTGTATAATACAATTTTGACCTCCTGATGATGAGCACATGGTGCTCGAAACATGTAGAGCCACGAAATAAAACTTATTGTAAACAAAATTTTGTGCATCAAGTTGGTTAATTACTAAGATAAATGTACTGAGAAGCACGGTCAGCAAAACATAAAAAAAACCATAATATTGTCTATCGCCAGGCGGCCACATTTAGGTTCTGGGCAAAGATTTTGGAATTTCTGTGTTTCACACGTCCGTAGCTGTTCCTAAGCTGCCCCAGGATAAGGTTATTAGAGTTCCTTTTGTTCAAAGAACGCCATGTGATGGGTTGTTTGAATATTTCCAGGCAGTAATATCTCAGATGTTAATAGGCTTGATTACTGACCTGTCTTTTCCGGTAAAGAATTATTTTTTTCTTTCTTGTCCAGAATGGTCTGTAGCTTGTTGAAATTGTTGTTGGAGAATGATGTCTTCCCTCTTAGTGTTAAACAGTAAATGGCGCGAAAATCACCATGTTTTCTGTACCTCGTTACGTAATCTGATAAAAACACAACTTATTTTTAATATATATTGCCTTGGAGTATCGTTACCCCTCGCTGTTAGCTAAATGTGCAGTGTCCAATGACAGATAACCTACATAGAGCCTCAAAGAATAGTGTCCTATACAAAGTGTGTGCATTCGATTTCTCGATGAAGGAAGTATGAATCTTTTCTCTGATATAGCTTCGACCGGTTCATAATTTCAAAGGAAACCCGATTAAAATTGAATGTTATAGACCAGAATGTTCTACGTTTTAATATGTAAGATATAACTACTATACAGACTTTGAGGTTAGGTGCTTGTGATTTCGGTTTAAGTCACATTAGAAGTCTATGCTACATGTAAATGGGCGATGACCTTACATATTTTGATAGAAGATTCTGGTTGTGATTTTTATGATCTGCAAAATAGGATGAATTTGAATTCCTGGAACACTCTGTATAGCTTAAGTATGAAATGTATTATTTTTACAGGATACATCACTCTTCCCCGCGGGAGATACATAGATGTTAGGAAGAAAATTATGCCTAAAAACTTTAGATGGATCAGCGGTATTTTGCAGAATGGCGTTTACAACCACATTCGAAATAACAATTAATCATAACTAAATCGTGGCATGAAGTTTTCCTTGACCATTTGAAAGTAAGTTCTGAGGTCTTATGTGATGTAATGGCGTGTAGTCTGGTAGGTGATTAACTGCGTTTCGGAAGAGCCTACTGACTCGATCTTCAGGATAAAAATGTAGACAGCACTTCACGCAGAATCTCTTATAAGTACGCACAGACTGCATGCCATCACAAGCGGAGAAACTCTTTACTGTCTACTTTCGGCAGAAAGTCAGATATCATATTTAAATCCAACTCACAGTCTTGCGTAATATTTCTCTCATACATTTTAATATTATTAATTCTTGCATCTATGTCTACGTCCATGACGTGGTATTATACCGCAGCGTTCCTTACATCACGATGGAGAAATATCGCAGATAATATTCAATTAAATTAGACAAACGAATTTTATTTAAACTAAAACTCATGAAGGTGTAGCGCAGTGGTTTTCAACCTGCGGTTCGCGACGTAAGTTTTGGTCTCTTATGACTGGGTCATGAATCAGTGGTTTACATTCTGAGTTGAAAATATCTTTCTTATATTAATTTAATTAAATCAATAGAATGTCACATTCATTACGCCGATTTTTTTTGTATTACACCTGTCTTTATTTCTGACTATTAGGGTCGCAAGCACAGTGGTTAAGGTGCTGTGCTACAAATCGAAAGGTCACTGGTTCGATTTAAGATGTTGTCATGGGAATTTTTCATTGACACAATCCTTCCGATCCCACTATGGTCATGGGTCGACTCAGCCTCTAACAGAAATGAGTACCAGGAACATCTCATGGGGGTAAAGGCGGCCGGTGCATAGGGCTGACAACCTTACCACTATCCCGTGCCGTTGTCATGTAAACTTCCTGGAACACTCTGGGCCACTTCAGGCCTGTAACGGGATTGTTTTACCTTTTTGCCTTTAGGGTCGCAAACAAAACTTCTTGGCTTAATCTGGTTCGGTGCTAATCAAGGTTGAGAAAAGCTGGTGTACAGGTAAAAACCTGTGCTTCGTAATCTAGAGATCCAAAACTCAGTTATTCTCTCGGAGAACAGACATCCTGTCTGAGGTATTTTGTAATAGTACTCATCTATTGCAGGTTATGGTAATGTATTTAGACAGGTCACAAGAGTTGAGTCCCTCCTTTTTCGTAAAACTTTCTTCACTACATTTAATAGAGTCTGTAAGTAATTCTGTCATTGCTTTAAGTACCATTAATTCTGTTCTTTAGTGATGTGTAAAAAATTTGATTTTAATCAAGATGACAAGGTATTACTTACGTGTAAGTAGCAGTGTGAAGTTAAGACATTATCATTCCTGTGAACGTAAAATGTCGCGTACGGCAAATTTATTTTAAAGGAAGATCATTTCGGTCTTTGGAGAGGAACAGTCTTGTTCTCTGTGAACATGAGCTCGAACGTTTCGGTGGTACGTGCTGCCTCCATCATAAAGACTGTAACTACATGACAGTAAATTTCAGAAAACCTCAATCTCTCTGAGAACATCAAATATCAACACAAAAAATTTATTTGTAGAGTGGTATAAACCCACTTTTTTTTATTCAGTCGGACACTGGTACATTGAAAATTTAGCTACAGGAATTAAAGAAAAACTGCGGCATTTTTTACAGGCCACAGCATTAGTCTGACTCTCCTGTTCAGCAATAAGAATTCCGATAATTCTCTTCTCAAAAATCCAAACACATAATCCACCATCTAACACGTTAATGTAAAAATGTACAAGTATAGGAAAAGATAACACTCTGCGTGAAGGATATTGCTTAAATAAACTTTGCAAAACTCTACAAGGATGTCGGCTGTCTGTACTTCAAGAAGTTACATACGAAGTCCTCCAGCAGCGAGTTCAGCTCACACCCATCTTATGTGTCACAAGGTCAGCACGTAAATCATAGACCAATATTCAAGGATGGTAACAGTGCTGGATAACCACATTTCGTAGTAATTCGAAAAATTCGCATTTACCGTACGAAGTAATTGTGCGCACTGCATCTGGGAGACGGTTAGTTTGTTTTAATTAAAGAAATAAATTTGAACAAGAGAGGCAGCTTACGTATAACGTAATACTGAGGCGCGTTTCTTCATCCATTGTTGCGGTGGAAGAGCAATAAGAATTGCATATACTGCCTGTGTGCTTGAAGCCGTAGTTATCGAGCTTGCAGTGCGCATGCCTGATGTGGTCATCTGTGGCCTGCCCGGCTGTACGATATTTTTCCGCATTATCTCACAAACGGCACGTTTTTTAAGTTATTAAATATGAAATGTGTGCTCCGATTTTTTCTGGAACTTTTTTCTGAAACATTTCTCAGCTTAAGAAGAAATGATAGAGATATGATCGAAAAGGTGTATGGGTCTTCATTGAAAGAAACTGTTCTTTCTGTCAGATTTTTGGAATTTGAAATTTCTCTGCATATTGTTTCAAAAGTAGTCAAATATTAAATTTCTTGAAAATCCGTCAAATGGGAGCTGAGTTGTTCCATGCGGACGGACGGACTGACAGACAGACAAACAGGCGGACAGACGACGAAGCTAAAAGTCGCTTTTAACAATTTTACAAACGCGCCTAAATAGAGAGCATTATTAAAAAAAAGAATTAATGCTAGTGGAAAAATTCGTATCGTAAACTTAAAAAAATGTGATATTTGTTTAAGAGTCACTCTTATTGCTACCAATATTTGCTGTAAAATATTTTCCAATCACGCTGTGTCTGCCTTGTGTCAATGTTGTCCCCGATTTACGTGATCGTTGTGGTAATAGCAAACATAAATATAATGCTTTTATAATTACACTAATTATTAATAATTACCATCGAATAATTATATCTAAATTATAATTGAGGGAGAATTTCAACCTGTTATCGAATTATACGTCAATGCCATCGGCACAAAAGTGAGTAGTGAACACATACATACGTAATGCAAACACACACACAGACACACATAGGCACACACATACATGCATACATTATTACATACATGCATATACATACATACATATATGCATACATACATTATTACGTACATATATACACATACACACATACATACACACACATTCATACATACATACATACATACATACATACATACATACATACACACATACATACACACATACATACACACATACACACATACATACACACATACATTCACACACATTCGTACATACATACATACATACATACATACATACACACACATACATACATACACACATACATACACACATACACACACATACAAACACACACACACACACACACGCATTGAATTGCGCACATGCTGTAAAGGAATTTACATGTGTTACCGAAAGATACATCGACGCTATTTATCCTAACGATAAATGCAATATGTGAGACACTGACGGTAGTCGAGCCGCTTTAGTTCCACTAAACATTCCACATTTGTTGGTGGAAATATAGACGTGAAAGTCTACACACACATGTTGTCTAGTTGCTGTAGTTACAGCTAACACAGTAGTAGGGTCTAATCACACACACACACACACACACACACACACATATATATATATATATGGTACACTCCTGTCTGGAACACCCTTTCCTAACATTATGCAGCAGAGCACCATGCACTTACCTGAAAGGAAAATATGGTAACTACATTCTCTGTTTAAAAGCAACGCGCGAATAGCAAAGTTTGCCATCTGAAGTTACATATAGTGTAATACTTAATGCGTTGTAGATTAATATCAGTCTAAAGATTTAGATCTAAGCTCACAAAAAACAATGTTTGCTAAAATTAGAAAGAAATTTTTCTCTACTTTTGTGTAGAAAAGTCATGGCTGTTAATTATTATTATATGGAACTTTAAATGAAAACGTGATGACTATAAATATTGTTCAGAAGAAACATGAAAGAACTTGCAAAGTACGCCATTTGAAATTTGCAGTTTATGTAATATTCAACACTTTGAAGCAAGAATAATGCCAAATTATATAAAGATATACTTCGTACTTCAAAGAGAACACAGTTTGATTGAATTAGAGAGAGCATGTGACGAATGGTGTGTACGAAAATTGTTGTTGTATGTTAAATTAATTACATGGAACGCACACATTTTGTATAAAAATGCAGTCTGTTTTAATCTTGGTGTTACGTGCAGTAAGTACTAGGCTTTAAAGGGTTAATAGCTCAACTCCGACAATGCAGAAAACTCGCTGCATCTCCCTTACAAAAGCCAACCAATTAATATTCTTTAGAGAATGAATCGCTGATTATTCTGAGGAAGGTACTAAACATAAAAATATGTAGTTTTCAGTGTTAAAACAGGTGGCGTATCAGAACGTTGGGTTCAAATCCCAGGGATTAATAGACGAACAAGAGAAAAATCTGAAAATTTATGTTTGTCCAAATTAGAATTGCGGTTGATCTTCCTTTAGAATATACCGATAATCTAATTAGGAACAGCTGCGAAATTATATAAAGATAGAACTTTTCGAGATTCACTTCTTCTCTCCAGTTGTGATATTTATTGTGTTCCTGACACGAACGCAGAACATTTCAACTTTTTTCAGTTTGACAAATTTATGGGCCATTAATCTTACATTCTGAAGTCGCATAAAAATGCTTCAGCTCTTCTGCTTCGGGGCGTTTTGTTCTCACTGAAATTTTAATTAAATTTCCTACTAAGTATTGCTTAATGTCCTGTAAGTATGACTGATCAACCGGGAACAGTAGGCCGTCACTCGCTATCTGAACAATCACTGACGCCCTCAAAAAATTGTTCATAATTTTCACTACTGGAGCACTGAATAGGTGATGAGGCAAAAGGGCAGCGATTCGACAGTCAGAAGTTGCTGGACAGTAAGACAGAGGAAGATGTCCACCGTGTTTTACCAGAGCATAAAATTTTCATCAAGGAGGACGGAATATTTTGTAAGTGAACATCCCTTGTCAAGCCTGTTTCAAGTCCGTCCTTGGAAACAGGTTAAATACGAGCAACACGAAACACGTGTCTGGCACATAATTCAACTCCGAGCAATATGCGTTGATCAAACGGGATGCTTGAAGCTTTTATTTTCTCATCCACATAGATATAAGGGAAAAGAACTGGATTAAGGGCTAACTAAACTAAACTCCGTGGCTTTAGTCCGCGAGCGAACCATACCGACAGAGCGGCCGCCGCCGGTAGGCGAAGTTAGTGAATTCGAAAGAAGAGTTGTTGAACAAGGGAAAGGGTTACATTATCTTTAAATTGTACACTTGAACATTAAAGGCTGCAATTCGTTTATTGGTAAAGCCTAATGCACTGTGCTAATTTGGCTTGAAAATTTAAAGTACCTCAGGTAGTTAGAAGGTTGAAAGAGAAAAAAGTCCGCTCAAACATTACCTACATTTGCTAAAGAAATTATTATTCCTGGCAGGCAGAAGAACTTGAATCCATCGTTTATGATACAACCAACAAAGGAAGTCGCAAGCTTGGCACCGAGTAAAAGTTACAAAAATGACATATGCCCGATTACCGTTCAAATTCGTACAGAGTTCAAGCAAACTTTCATGTGAGTTGCAATTGAAGAGTGTAATTTTACTAATGTAACATCTCCCAAATGCATTAAAAGTGTTACATTTCTGCCGGCAATATAATAAATTAAGAAATTTGTTTAATTTTGGTTACTCTTTGAAAAGTTTTTAACAAATCAGACGTGCTACAAAATGTGTCATAAAACTATAACTTTACAAAAGTATTTGGTTAATTTTTGAATCCATAAAATGGCTGCGATCCTCAATGTTTATTGTGTGGTAAATTGCAGTAAAATATGACACAAAACGAACAACTGATTCCAGATGCCCACTCTTTATTCCTGAAGACATAATCTACTTGAGCTAACCCCGACAAAGCACGCGCGGATGTCTAGACGTTGATGATGATAAAAATATCTCAAATGGCACCTCACACGCCCCAGGATCAAAGTGAGGAAGTCCTATTTTACTTTTCTTCGTTAATGCGTAAGGTTATGACATGAAACCAACAGTAAATTTTTAAACATTCCTTCATACTACTAAAGTGTTTTTTTTTTTTTGGTCATCATCAATCCGAGCCCATGCCGTTAAGGTCCTGCAGAGAATGTGCCCTTCACATCTTGAGCTACGCAGCGTACTTCGACTCCTTAACCTTTCCACCTATCATAATTAACTAACAGCGCCCATCTTTGCGAGAAGAAACATAAGCTGTGCTGGACAGGTATTAGTTGCAGCGGACACAGTGAGTCTTAATAAGGACATAGGGCGGACGCGAAGTTAGTATCAGCAGAGTGGCCACTGTGTGTAAGTGATTAATCTAAGTTGTTGTTACATGTAAAGTTTAGAACAAGGAGAGGGCCGTGCAATTGTTTTACCATAAGTACTGATTGTTTGAGGAACTTCCTGTGACCTACACATTCCCATTCGGTGACTTCATCCGTCCAATAAAGGCAGGATGTCACAGAGATCTCTTCTTGTCTGGAGGAGTGGCTCTTCGAGGCAGATGTAAAGTTTTCAATGCGTCGTGTCCCCACGCTTTGGATACGAGTCGAGTGGCTCGCCTTGAATTCGAATCCAAGAATGAAGCAGATTTTAATTAAACTAAAGAGCAATTAACTGCTTAATATTATGTCTGGGGTTCTTACTGCAATTACTATTGAAATTAAAGCATTCTCGAATTTAACTCAGTGTGGTTTGGTGCAGATTGCAGAGACGTTTGGGGCATTCTCCGCCTCCAGGCTTTGGAAGCTGTGATATTTGTAGGGTACCTCATAAACTCTCTTGGAAAATCAGTAGTTGTTCATATACTTAACAAATTAGCTTATGTAATTGAATTCGAAATATGATGTCTTGCTTATAAGAGGTCGTCTGACCCCATTCTGAGCCACTCTGAATCCAGTCAATATTTCTATACACAATTTTCTTTAAGTAAATTTTGTGATTAGATTTTTCGAACCCTCTTTTGCCTTCAAATTTTCATATTAAAATTTGCATTTTTTTTCCATCTGTATTATGTGTGCTATGCGCCCTGTACATCCAGGACTGGTCTAATAATTATAATACTATTTGGTGAATAAAACCAAAGTATAGATTGCGATGATCTCCTGCTCTCTTCCTTCACTGCACCATATCACATAGCAACTTAAAAAGTCTTAGAGCATGGGTGTCCAACCTTTTAATGACAAAAGGAAACACCCGTAATTGTGAGGTGGTTCATGGGCGGCACGTGAAAAAATAACAATAAATGTTAAAATTAACTACCTAAATAATTTGGTGATTTTATAGCATACACATAACTTACAAATGTGGTCGCAGGCCATACAACACAACCTGGTGGGCCGCGGGTTGGAGCATGGGTAAATTAAAAGTCAATATTATCTGTAGGCGGAGTTCACAATGAATGGAGCTACGAATAAGAACACCCCAAACAATCTGCAGAAATTCTAAATTTACGGTGTAAGATATAATATAATATAATATAATATAATATAATATAATATAATATAATATAATATAATATAATATAATATAATAT
>Ga0123357_10011866_pt1 | contig 11203 bp, 10 predicted proteins | sample TergutEmb28metaG_FD_89873 | JGI IMG/M metagenome (GOLD analysis project Ga0123357, IMG submission 89873) | Embiratermes neotenicus P4 segment gut microbial communities from Petit-Saut dam, French Guiana - Emb289 P4 | ecosystem: Host-associated > Arthropoda: Insects > Digestive system > Gut ... | reverse complement strand
GCTGATGCGCACACCTCGGCTGCCAGTAGTCGACTGAACTGACGCCCCCGCCGATTTAAATAGACTCGTCCGTTTCGCCGAAAGACGAAATCTGGTTTCTGCGCGTGTGCCATCACTTTTCAACTGGCCTCTACCGTGGTCGCTTTCTTTGGGGTTAAAGCGGCCGGACCCGAAGTTAACCATTTACTTCCTTGTAGTGCCGAGGTTAATAATAAGTGGAACTGTATCTCTACTGTTTATACGTTTTCATGGCGTAAACAGACATTTTACCTATACCTTTACCTTTACCTCTGTCTTGTTTCTGAAAGGACATTCTGCCCTTTCGAAGCAACATATATCTGCATATTGCTCCCTTGGAACCAGACAACCACATTACATGAAGTAATGGGGTCTGACGCCTTATGTTAAAACGTACACGTGCGACGCCAAGAATTCAATTTGGGATCCCGACAATGCCTCCACGGCATCTTGTCATGTTATGTTCCGCGTGAACTCTGAAGCCTGAGGGCAAGACTGCATTCAGGAGCGTCCACACTGCTCGTGTGCGCGCTACTGAAAATCATAGCCTTTGTTACCGGCTGTGTACAGGTTACTCATTCTTTGGCTTGAAATATCCCAACTGCAATGCGCTTTCACGAGGCTGTCTTTGAAGTACCGCCTCTGCGCCGAGCCGCTGGAGCCCCAGGGCTTCGGTGAAGCGCAATGCTTGGGCTCGGGCTCGTGAAACCGTCCACATCTATGGAAATGGCAAATCGGAGCGCAAGTCTGTGGCCGATCACGACTACTCTGGATGCACCTTTACAAGAGAAACTGGATAAACTGCCGTGGGAAGCACGCGTAATTGCTGTTTATTGTGAATCATACGAAGCACATTTGTTTACACATTCACTGCACGTGGTAGAGTGGAAACGGAATCTGGTGGCACACGGAAACGCGCGGGAGGAGAAGTGAAGGGGAAATAGGCGAATGGAGTGGGTACCCAGCAGTCTTGCACTGTATCGGACACGGTCTATCTAGCATTACTACCGCTGATGCGCACACCTCGGCTGCCAGCAGTCGACTGAACTGACACCCCCACCGATATAAATGGACCGTTTCGCTGGAAGACCAAATCTCGTTTCTGCGCGTGTGCCATCACGCACCGTTTTCACTCTACATACAGTAGCCAGCGTACTGACAGTTTGTAGGCGCGTTCGCAAAATTGTTTGAAGCGACTATTAGCATCCTCATGTCTGTCTATCTGTCCATCTGTCTGTCTGTGTGTCTGTCCTCAATGAACAACTCGACTCCCATTAGTTAATGAAACACTGTATTTGAGCATTTTTAGAGAATCTGTTGAGGAATTTCAAGTTGCATGAAAAAGTGACAAGAATAATGGGTACTTTACGTGAAGATCTATGTACATGTATGATATCTCGCCCAATTCTTCTCGGAAGAGAAATGTTTCAGACAAAGTTGTAAAAAAATCAAAACACTTATTTTGTATTCAATAACTTATTCTGCAAATCGTATCGTTTTTGAGATAATGTAGAAGAGCATGGTACAGCCAGACAGGCCACAGATGCCAATACGATGCGTCGCATGCGCTTTGCATGGTGTGTAACTCAGGCTACACACACTCGGAGTATGCAATATTTACTGCGTTTCCACGAAAACAATGGTTACGCGAACGCGCCTCAGTATTATGTTATAAGTACATTGACTGTCTTGCCGTGGGTAGTGACGTCACGTTAAGTAGGACGCAAGTTTTAAAAGCCCAAGTCCACCCAATCTATTTACGTGCCTCTTGTGCGTTTGGACTTGACGTCAGTATTATCAAGCGTATGGAAATTGGCTTTTATTAGGTCGAAACTTTTCCAGTGACGTTTGTTTTGCAGTTCTACTGGGGCACGTGTCTCTAGCTGCTTAGCACATGCAAATCAGCGTACGATTACGTTATGGAGCCTTTAATGAAGGACTGTGGTGTTTGCGGGACTTGCCACCGGGAAAGTAACCTGTAAATAGTATCAATACAACAACAGCTCAACATGTACGTGTGTTGTGTTGACAGATTGGCTGTTGGTTTTTAGGCGCTTTCGCAAAATTGCGCGAAGCGACTATTAGCTTCGTCTTGTCCGTCCGTCCGCAATCCGCCCGCAAGGAACAACTCGGCTCCCACTAGACGGAATGTCAAAAAAATTGATATTTGAGGATTTTTCGAAAATCTGACGCGAAAATTCAAGTTTCATTACAACCGGACAAGATCAAATGGGACTTTACATGAAGACCAGTATACATTTTTATCATATTTATTGTTAGAATGAGAAATGTTGCAGACAGAAATTGTAGAGAAAAAAAAAACATCTTTTTGTTCAGTGACATTTTTTTCGAAAATTGTTTATCGTTTATGATACAACGTGGAAAAATATTGCAGAGCGGGAGAGCGGGGCAGACCACAGATGGCAATATGGTGCATGCGCATTGCATGCTGGGTACCTAAGGCTACAAACACAAACACACACACAGGATGTGTAATACTTATTGCTTTTCCACTGCAACAATGTTTGCACGAACGTGTCCCAATGTTACGTTATACGCACATTGACTATCGTGTAATGACTGAAAACACAACGGGGATGTAATATAATTCGTATCGATGCTGGATTTTGAGTTGTACAGTCAAAACAAAGGAGATTTGGTTTTACTCCATTCATATAATCACCTGGAACACCATTTCTAAAACACAGAGACGGGATAGCGTAGTTAGAGGGGTGATTCGGCTAGGGGCTGGGTGAGCCGGGGTTCAAATTTTTTTGCGTTTGGAGCTTCGAGGAAGAAAGTGAAACGCAGTGGAAACATATCGTCATGTACATGTGAAAGGAAAGCGCCCTTGTTCAGAGCTGTGCTGTGTGGTGTTCTGTTTACTGTCTCTGTGCTCGAGAGTCAAACGCTAGTCTTTCGTCCTACGATGGATGGCCCCTTCCCGATAAGGAGCTCAATTCGACAAGGATGCCTTATGTGCATGCTATTTGTTGTTCACTCCAGCTTCGAACCTGCTGTTGATCTTGTCAAGTCGACATCTCGCAAGCATTAAGCGTGGACATAGGACCCATGGCACAGACATTGGCGGTGTTTGACGGCGACCGCACTTTCTTCCTCGGGGGGTTAACGAGAATCCGTAGTAGCGTTCGATCTCTTCAGGAGTTATAAGGAACCACGGCAGGTCGATTCAACGTTCAGAAGTCCGAAGGTTAGCAATTGAATCGTGACGTACTTCGATACCTCAAACATTCCATATTAGCAGGAAATAACTATCCTTGGCTTTTGTTTTGAACAGATGGTAGTCAGTTCTGGAAACATAACGTGGACTTTGGCAGTGAGGAGGAATGAAAGAACGGCGACGGACTCATGCAATGGAGATCAGTACCTCCAGCAGCAGGTGCTGCATACTCGTATGCTTCTCCTTTCTCGGACTGGTATATGGCATGTTGGCATGTTTCCCATACTGCATGAACAACTGATGCAGAGTGTGTCTCCGACATCATGGTTCATATGGTATGGAGCAATATCTAAGGTAGGACTACATTACAGGTTCGGGCCAGAGAGGGACGGATGGATCTCACTGACTTTGCGGCGAAATGTATCTGCATTTTTCTTCTAAGATGTAAGACGTAAACTGACATGATTCGATTGTTGACTACCACAAGTTTTGGAGTCTGGGGTGCCCCGTCCCCCATAGCAACCCTCCGTATTGCAATTATCCTGAGGCCCTTATCTATTTTCAGGAATGGGCCTACATTGAGCCGCAAAATGTAGAAACATTCAAACTAGTCCACAGCACTGCTCGGTGCCCTATTCACGGGATCACCAGTGTGGTGGTGTGGATGTAGATTACCAATACCTACTTACGTTACATATACACACTACAATTTATTTACGTCTTGGTGTAAAATTTCTGCAGCAGTTCGGGTGCGTGATAACAGTTTGTTCCGTGTCTCAAAGGGAAACTTATTCTACTAGTTAGAGGACGCCCCTTATGGTGCTCGGACGGCAGATATCCCACCTGGGCAGGAAAAAATTCCTCCCATACCAACCTGCATTAGTGGCTGCCAAACGGCTACTGGTCACTGATTTTCAGCGTGGGGAAAGGTACCGTGAAGTTGTGACGGATACGATAATTTCGGTGTGGTATATGGATCCCGCTGACTGGATACATGTCCACATTATGGATCCTTGGACACGCTCATGCACCGACTCATGGAATGTGGAGAGGGTGGAGATCTGGAACTAAACTCGTGTAAGGCTCGACATGATACAGCGCACAGTCCCTCGACAGGCTCCTCGGGAGTGGCTGCTTTGTCCATGCTTTACATCTTGGCATCGCCCGAAACGTCAGGCGGCAGTATGTTTGTGGCATATATGGTGCTTTCTTATGATCACTTACTATAGGGCTTTATCGGATACTACTCATGTAGACTTCAGGCGTCGCGCTAGGTGTAAGGTTTATCAGAGCAGTACCTGGTTTCTTTCTAAGTATGACTGGTGGCGAACCTTATGACATGGATTTGAGTTGTTGTTAGGTAGAGTTTGGCTATGGAGGATGCTGTGTTGTTGTGACTTGCTGGACAATTGTTATGGTTTGTAATTTGCAGTTGTATTAATAAAGAACAACAACAACAACAAATCCATGCAGGTGCAGGAGTCTTTTCTTGCCTGCAAAACGTCCAGGCCGCCTGTGGAGCCCAGCCGGCCGCCAGGTTTATGCATCGAGGGGACTCTTTCTCCGGCTGTAAAGTGGCGGGGGTGTGACGCTGACCATTCATCTGCATCTAGTGCGGAGGTTAAATATGAGTGGAGCTATACCTCCACCCCAATATAACTTACTGGCTTGTTTACGGACAACTTAAGCTTCTACCTTCTTGTCACCATATTGGACACTACAGTAACGTTTTCAAACACGAATTCCATATAAATGGATTCCTCCTACTTCATGGAAAACGCTCGATTTTCCATTATACAGTATACTAAAGACCTAACGGGTGATGCTGTTCATTGAAATAATCGCTTTTTGTTGGAGAATCATGGCGAATGAATATGAAATTTAAAATACCACACTTACTTGATTTAACGTTTTAATGGACAATGGCAGTTACACTTGTCACCAGGTTTAACACTAACGAACTGAACACGTTTCCCAGAGAGACATTTTATTAGTTTCAGTTGGCTCTAAAAAAATTTTTCACTGAACTAACTTAATAATGGGCGTGTTGTTGGTTGTCTGTGGGGTTGACCCAAACATATACGAATATCACTGAGATCTGCTTCGCTTTAGTAAAGGGTGAGAGCACAACTCTTCATGTCCCAGGCCAAACATCACCCACATTCACTGACCCGTAATACAAAATACGCAGACAAATATGAAATGTGAACATAACGTGACAGTTCTGCTACTTTGGCAGTTTTTGCCACCACATTTTTAATTCGTCCTATGTAAATTAGCACGTACATTACCCCAATTTTGTACCTTCTATATGGTTACAAACATTTGTGTAAGGACAACACATAAATATTTTGAGCAAAGTAAGTCCAGGTTTTTTCTTTTCCTGTGATTTACGTGACGTAACGTAACCCTCTCTCACCTCTGCATAAACCTTAGCAAATTTATACCATAACTATACTATTATACTCTACGGGTTACTGATAACATTTCAGCAGAACTAATTCAAGCAAGATGTAGAACAGTAGGGTTATTCATTCTACTGGGAATGGGTAATAATTGCTTTAACAGTGAAAGGGGCAGATCATTGTTGTTCTTTACAAGAAGCTCGATCAAAAAGACTGGTAATTATTTATACAGATAACTCTTGTCAACTACGCCAAAACTTTATCCATCATTTTTCCGCCAAGGTTAGCTTAATGTGTAGACGCAAATACTGATAGCCATTTGTAGAATCTTACGTTTATTGGACCGTGCATCATTGTGATAGTTGAAGAATGAAATACCAGCTTGATGTCACTTGCTATTTTGAGAAAAGTAACAATAAAATAGGGCGGTGCATCAACTACGAATTCATAGACTTTAAGATAGCCTATTATTCCTGTATGAACGAGGTTTTGTATACTATTTTCCTGGAGTTTTGGTATCCCCATGGAACCAGTTCGGTTAATGAAAATGTGTTCATATGAAACCTGTATTCATATCCAAATAAAAAATATCCCCCCCCCCCTAATAGATTTCCTCTTCATGATAGTATGAAATACAGAGACGCTGTATCACTATTTCTTTTTATCTGCTTTAGAATATCATTAGGAAGGTTAAAGACAACTAGCATTGATTGAAACTGAACTGGATACACACATTTATGATTTATGCTGAGCGGAAGCCCTCATACTTTAAAGCAAAACGCAGACACTTTATCAATGGCTAGTAGAGAGGTTTGTCTATGAGTAAATGCTGAATAAACTGAGTACATGTTCGTGTCTTGCGGACAGAATGCAGAACATCTAAAAGAGCGCTAATAAATCCTTCAAAATATGTAGCAAATTTCAAATAATTGTCAACGATAACAACAAATCAAATTCTCTTTCACGAAGAAATTAAAAGCAAACTGAACTCTACCGGAAGGCAGACTACAATTAAGTCCAGACTATTTCTTCCTAATATTTATATCTAAAAACAGAGAAGTATATGGAACTACGGAAACTATAATGTCATATTTTTATATGGGTGCATGTCTGGCTGAGAATGTTGGCGATTTCGGTGTTTAGAAAGACAATAACAGTATGCTGGCCATAATTTTGTACTGAGCAGCGCCATGAATTTTACTCCTCACCAGTGACTATTATACAAATCCAGTGGACGAGGTGGTTATGACATCTGACACTTGTGAGGGATAGGAGAGGTGCCTACAGGATATTCGTTGGGAAACGTGAGGGAAAGAGACCATTTGGGAGACCTAGGCTTAGGTGGGAGGATAATATTAAAATGAATCATCGAGATATAGGATGGGAGGGCGTAGACTGTATTTATCTACCTCAGGCTGTGTAGAAGCTGCGGAATCTTGTGACCACTGTAACGAACCTTCAGCTTTCATAAAATGCAGGGAATACGTTGACTAAGTGTGAAAATTCTTAAGAAGGCCTTTGCTTCATGGGACTATTTATTAACTTATTTATTTAGCTGTAGTATACCTTACTACGTACTACTAGCTACGATGGTATGATTACTGCTTAGATTATGATTAGCGCACCTTACAAAACAAAATGCTGCATGTTTTGTGGTTCTTCCCCCACATTTCCGCCAGGGTCCCTTGCGAATATATTAGAGTGCCGTATACCAGTAACATGTTAGAATTTTTTGTAAACTATATGTCTACCAAAAATGCCGATATAGACTTCTGTTTGTGCAGGAGTAAAACCAGTACCACAAAGAGTATTGCGCTTCATGAGTGTCGCAAAGAAGCAGGAATTCCAAAGAAGTGGACCCTTAGTGATGTACAGTGGGTGACAGCGGTCATTAACCACTTTTATATATACACTAGAAAACCACAGTTTGTTAGAACTCATTCAAAAAATGTGACTTGAAAGACAAACGTTTGCCTTCAACCTTTGAAAGGCTGCCAGGAAATTTAAGTACCACCAGGTTCAACATTTCAAAATTCTACATGGTGATTACATTCCGTTTATGTGTTCTCAGAACAAACAGCGACTTTTACCTTATACAACATTAACAGTTTGGTTGTTATAACCGACGTGCAGAGTGTTTACAGCGCGGTACGGACTGAGCCATAACACATACGTTTCGTATTTAAAGGATTAATTACGAACATAACAACAAAGTCATTTCTTATAAAACACCTGTCAGGTTTCGCTCATCAAGACTCATGCACTGATGCACTCGGTTAATAATATTTTCTATTAAGTGAAGTAAGGTGAGAAGTGATATTGCATTGCTTTATGTTTTGCTGACCGTGCTTCCTGGTATGACTCTGGGTAAATGAACAACTTGATGCACAATTACGTTATATAATACGTTTATTATTATAATCCTCTACATGTTTCGAGCAACTCTGTGCTCATCATCAGGAGGTCAAACTGTATTAACACAGCATCTGGTATAGTATTCTGTGTAAGTGACCGTCCGGTGTGCACACAGGACAGTCACTTACACAGAATACTATACCAGACGCTGTATTAATACAATTTAACCTCCTGATGATGAGCACAGAGTTGCTCGAAACATGTAGAGTATAATAATAATAATAATAATAAACTATTATATAACGTAATTGTGCATCAAGTTGGTCATTTACTCAAAGTGATATTGCATTTATTATTATTATTATTATTATTATATATTCTGTGTTTGAGATTGTATAATTCTGCCGGACGTGTCTGAAACACATTGCTCTACATGTAGTCCCATAAAAAGAAATCACGCGTCGACAGATGGGGCCAACAGGCTGGCCAAGAAATGTCACCATAGCGAGAAATTATAAGATGTTTTAACACAGACCTTGAAGAGATCAGGCGATTGCCGATCAGTAGGTGTTGTAACTACATCTAGTGAGCACGAAACGGTGGCAAAGTCGATGTCACGACGGCGTATCATATATCAATTAATGTCTGGCATTTGGCGCGTATGGGTGAGGAGAGGGAGGTGTATAAGGTCTTGGTGGGGAAATCGGAGGGAAAGAGACCACTGGGGAGACGTAGGCGTAGATGGGTGGATAATATTAGGATGGATCTCCAGGAGGTGGGATGTGGGTATATGGACTGGATTGGGCTGGTCCAGGATACAGGCAGGTGGCGGACGCTTGTGAGTGCGGTAATGAACCTTCGGGTTCCGTGAAATGCGGAGAATTTCTTGACTGGCTGCAAACCAGTTAGCTTCTCACCATGCACCATGCAGTAAGTAAGTAAGGATGCTGCTCTTTTGGGGTAACGGCCGACGGAAGCTCCTCTGCATTGTCCTCACTGTTCTGACACAGGCTGTAGGCTTTTTCATTTGTTCCAGAAACCGCGGTTCGAAACTCTCCACCCAGTTCTTGAGAACGCTAGCGTCAGGAACCGCTGTTGGTTTCGCGCTGTTAATACGTCATCTGATTATTCGTCAAATTACTATAACGAGCCGTTAATTTTTTAACAGTGTCAATGAAAAACGCACGGCGGACGGCTGAACACAGAGTCATGTTTTTACTAAATGGCGTCCAATGCTGAAGGCTATAGCCCACTTCATTATATACTTTCTCCAGGGCTGTCAGAGTACAACGTAAATCAAAATGATGAGTGAGAACTATTTGTTAATTAAATTTATTTCCTAAATTCACCTTTGCAGTCAGCTCAGTACATGTTCAAAAGAATTCATAGAGCAATATATAAGTATCATCTTATTTTGAGGTGTCAGAATAGGAGGAATTTGACTTCTGATGCCATTTCAACACTAAATGCTGCGTACCGCAAGTATTAACAGATGCCATCGGAACAAACTGCAAACATTTAATTAATTACGGAATAATTGATCTGAAATTAGAGCAAAGAAAATATTAGTAAATGATGTTATTCTACAAGCAAGCAATGTTTCCAGCGGCGTGAGTTTTAGGCCTATATGTCTTGTGTAAATGTAAGAGCTATCCCATTACAAACGCTAATCAATAATGATAATGGCGTGGAAAAAGAAATACAAAGACGTATTTTGGCCGGCAATAGACCTTATTTTGCCCCTATAAGTCTCTTCAGGAGTCCACTTTTATCCAGAGCTACTAAAATTATATTATATAAGACACTATAAGACCGGTAGTGTCGTATGGAGCGGAAGCATGGACGTTGACGAAGAAAGAAGAACAAGCTCTGCTAATTTTTGAAAGGAAAATATTTAGAACAATTTATGGTCCTAAATATGAAAATGGGGAATGGAAAAGTCGAACGAATCGAGAACTGGAAGAGATGAGCAAAGGAGGAATTATAGTAAAATGTATAAAAGGGCAAAGGATAAGCTGGTTAAGTCACCTAGAGAGAATGGAGGAGGATAGGATGCCCATAAAGATCTTCACTCAAGAAATGGAAGGCACGAGAAGAAAGGGATGACCCAGGAAAAGCTGGAAAGAGGAAGTAGAAAGTGCTGGGAGCGAGAAGATGGAGACATGGAGACAGTTGGTGGCAGATAGGAAAAAAATGGAAGGACATTGTTCGACAGGCCAAAGCCCACAGGGGGCTGCAGTGCCAATGGAAGAAGAAGAAGAAGAAGAAGAAGAAGAAGAAGAAGAGGCTCTTAGGGCTCCAGGAGTTTGAAGCTCCCTGAATTTCTAGTCAATCGGCACATGAAGGTGGTAAGTTTATCAGCCCTATGCACCTGGCCGCCTTTACCCCCACAGGAGATATTCCTGGTACTCATTTCTGTCAGAAGCTGAGTCGACCCCAGAGACATAGTGAGGCCGGAAGAATTAAGTAACTGAAAAATCTCAATGACCCCATCGGGAATTGAACCCGCGACCTTCAGGCCTGTAGCGCAGTGTCTCAACCAACTGCGCCAAGCCTTATGTCAACCTAGTAATTATTATTCTATTTATAATATTGTCAACTGTAGTTCCAAAAGATTTTTTTTTGCAAGTTGCAATGATTTCGCAGCGGCATAGTTGTGGTATATATATTCTTATGTGACGTGGCGCCACGTCACTAGGTTATTGGCTCCCGACGTTTTGAGTCTCAGTTTCAAGGGTCACAATGTCTCGGACATATTGACCCTTGAATAATGTTGCTACAGCTTCGTCTCGGAACAGAATGGGGACCTCCACTTTGTTAGTCGTATTTCCTTTTCCAGGGACAAGGGTAGCTGAAAGATGAGGCGCGCAGTAACGTTCCAAATACTATCCAAGAGCTGCATCTTGTAGGCGATATTCCGTAATTAACTTAATTAATAGTCTGCACGGTAGGAACTGAACCTTTCACTATTAATCCGATGAAGAGTACAAGTATGTTAAACGTAGTTGGAATGATTAAAGACAGGGCGTCAAGACAGATGTATCATAGAACACTGCAAGCACAGGAGTTAAGATACATACTGGAAAGTTATAGTTGCACAATCTGGCCAGAGAAACCAGGTAGAAGACAGTGGGCGGAAGGGTACGGCCTGTTTTCGAAAGACTTTCACAAACATGGTAATCAACCCTCCGGCTCTGTATCAACCTCCTGTATATTACTTCAGTAGCTGAGCGATAATGGTTTC
>Ga0123357_10011865_pt1 | contig 11203 bp, 7 predicted proteins | sample TergutEmb28metaG_FD_89873 | JGI IMG/M metagenome (GOLD analysis project Ga0123357, IMG submission 89873) | Embiratermes neotenicus P4 segment gut microbial communities from Petit-Saut dam, French Guiana - Emb289 P4 | ecosystem: Host-associated > Arthropoda: Insects > Digestive system > Gut ... | reverse complement strand
TAATTTCTTCCGAAATAGAATTTTTATTTGTTAAAGTTGTTCCCAAATATTTAAACTCTTCCACCCTCTCGAAGGTACTAGTATCAATCCTCACACTGTGAATTCGTCCTGCATTCTGATCTCGAGACATGACCATGTACTTAGTTTTATCAGCACTTAGCCTATGTAATTACCTTGTGTAATAAAAACAGTTGTGCTGACGCACACTATTAGTACGATAAAATGGAGTTTAAGGGCTGTTATTCACAAGTGGGACGATAAGTCTTCTGTTTTAATGTTAGGAGCATAATTGTAATATTACGTTCATACGTAGAGTTTGAACCAGATAAATATGCCGCCATGTGCGCATGCGAAAGTTGGAAGTGGGAAGCAGCTGTGAAAGAGGTACTGAGATCGTAGCAGCATAATAACGCGGTGTTCACATTAGAATGTCAGTGAAAGCTGGGAACAGCATGCTCATGTAAAGATCTGTGTTGGAGCAGGAACTTTCCTGTTTGAAAACGATGTGGGACGTAAATTTCACGTTAGCTTTATTGTCTCTATAGTGTCCATACTGGAAATATAATTTGAATGCAGTCAAATCTGTCTATAACGGAACCACAAGGGACCGAATGTTTTCCCCATTGCAGGCTGGTTCCATTTCATACAGGTACTTGGAGTTTGGATCCTTGGGACTAGAAGTTTTCCGCTTAAGACAGGTACCCTTTATGCCCAGTTTCTGCTGATGAGACACTCGTCACAGTATTGTGTTTTAACGAAACTTGCATTGCGTTTCTCAGGAGGTGGAAAGGGCGCTTTTTGAGCATTGATCAATATAACGCGGTTCTTTAGGGCAGCTGTGCCATGTGGATGCGGAAGGAGTACCTCTGAGGCATGTGCGCAGCGGATATTGTGAAGAGCGCCGTCTTGTGAGCAGACTATGGGAGAAGTGCATTAATGGGGACTGTTCGCTGGGTGTTCTTCGCAGCATATTCATTTGAAGCACATTCTACAACAAAAACAGGAATCCACATATTTTTCAATTTTCTAGGAGCCACCTCCTAATTGTAGACGCCAGAAAGGTGACATGAAGCAAGTTCTATACTGAGGCCCCACAGTGTTGGGGTAATCTGAGCATTACTGCTATCTGGCGCTTTCTACTCGGTGCATGTGAATTGATACATATTTTTATACGTAAGGGGGTGGGAGGGGGGGGGGGAAAGTGAAATAATTACGCTGAATATATTAGGCCCCACCTATCACCCTATCACACTGATTAAAACTGTCGTTTTCGCAGACAATTTACATATGTTCCGCACAGACTGGGTTGACTTTAGTAGTAGATAGGCGCACTGTATAACATGCAAAATAAATTTGATTTGATACATAAATCTGGCCAGTAGACTATTAGGTTTCCTCTGCCATGGGTGATTTCAAGCTCCCGTCGCGACGTGCTTGAGATCCGCGATCTTCTAGGGCATTACCCAGCCAATAGTGATAATTCTAGGATTCTTGACCCTTGAAGGTGGGACCGATTAGTTGTCCCGAAACGTCGGTAAGGAATTACCACTATACACTGTATAATATCCCGAAAGAGCACGGATCTCTTCCTCTACCAGTTCCTTCACTTACTGATCCTGGTAAAATTGTGGATCAGGGTTTTGCTACAGCGAAGGCACTTTATACGAATTTTCAGTAAGTAAAGTCTCGCAGTATATTCCTAACTTACAGCATGAACACAAGTTTCACATATTTATGCTACATTTTTATTACTAGCTGCCTCCACCACTCCTTCGCCAGTAATTACTAGCCCTAAGATGGAAGGCAAGGTTGTCAGTAATGATATAGTTGTGTAATCCAGTGCAGATGGAGTACGCTGACAACTATGCGTCACGCAAGTAGTACTGTACACGAGGACTGATCCAGAATCCTCGTTATTTCAAGGCTGGGCGGTATAAAGACAGGATTTTACGCTGGAGGGAGGAAGTCGCTTAGCTGCAAGAAATTTTACGCTCCATGTAGAACCCGAGGATTCATTTCCCTGACAAGAGCCTGTCATTGGGCGATATTTCGAGCTAACTGAATCTAGTTCATATCCGGACACAATTATCGTCTAATTTGGATGAACTTTAGGCGCGTTTGCAAAATAGCAAAAAGAGGCTGTTAGCATCTTCTCCTATGTCCGTCCGCGTTGAACAACTTGGCTCCCACTGGACGGATTTTCATTAAATTTGATATTTGAGCATTTTTCGAAAATCTGTCGAGAAAATTCAGGCTTCACTAAAATCTGACAAGAATAACGGACAATTTGCATGAAAACCAATATACATTTAGATTATCTCGCTGAATTCTTATTAGAATGAGAAACGTTTCGGATAAAAGTTGTAGAAAAAATCAAAACACACATATCATGTCCAGTAACCCTTTTCCGGAAATCATACCGTTTAGGAGATAATGTGGAAAAATATTGTGCAGCCAGACAGGCCACAGATTGCAGTGTAATACGGCGCTTGTGTGTTGTATGCTGGATGACCAAGACGATAGACATACAAAACATGTAATAATTTCTGGTTTGCAATAAAATAATGAAACTGCGTGACTTAATTTGGTACCTTGAAACCACTCGTATTATGTATTATCAAGTTGTTATAATGTTCTGTATTTCCTACGAAAACAAAATTACTTCCTGCCACACTAAATAACATAAATCGTCTGGGCGCAAAATCGTAGTTTCGTAGCAGCATCTCTAACAGTTCCGGCGTCTTCCACTGCGCTGCGGCACCTAACCTCATAAAAATTGCGACTTACCTTGCTGCCCGCACATTTCATGATACACTATTCGTTATTTTGATGTGTTTATTTTTTATATTTTAGCTTTTGACTGCGATTGACTTTCAAGAAGTGGCATGGGAAGATGGGCATGAACTGGTTGATCTGGCTCATGACACGGACAGGTGGCGGGTGGGATTTTTTGACTAGCTAAGGACCTGCTAACTTCTGAAGGACCCTGCTGTACGGAGTTAAATTAAGATTGACTTGAAGTGTTGAAAAGTAATCTTCGCAATAACATTTTGTGTTCTGAAGGCGGAAGGCAGTGCGTTTCGTTTCAAGGCTTTGCACGCGGCCTAGTTTCCCTTGCCATGAGCACTTATGTCCTTGATTAAGTCGTATGTGATTTTAACTTATCTTTTATTATACTTCACATTATTTCGCATAAATTGAAACTCTTGGAAGTTGTTTACATCATGAGTGAGGTCTATATTTTCTGCACGGCGAGTCCTAAAAAAATACATACGAGCGGGTTGAACTTCACATGAAGAAGAGTTTATGCTGGAGCAGTGTCGACAGAAATTCTGACAGTCGTCTTTTAGTGCAGACCACCAAGACAAATTCCTATGAAGGAGAAGTATTTTGGTTGCTGTGCCAGCCAGTCATGCATCGCTTCCGTTACCTTCCTCCTTAATGAGACGCAGGGCGTGCTGTGTGGAAGGAACAGGTTTATACTCTGAGAATGTTCAAATAAACCTTTGTCAGATGAGTTACCTGTAAGTGTGGAATCGCTGTTTGTAAATATACAGCGTCTGTAGGCAGGTTTATACTATGTTTTATCCTTCCATAACAAAATCACCCGTAACTCAAAAACGAAACGTTGAAGGGCCCATATTTACTTCTGTTTTTTTTCATTTTACCTGTACTTAGAACACGGTTGTAAAGCATTGCGTGCATTGTAGAAACACCCTGTATACTCTGTGATATTATACTACTGTTCTGTAAGGTTTTGGATGTTAAGTATGACGTGTCACCTAATTAATTGTATGGACTTTTTCCATAGTAAAACGTTATTACCTGCCTCAGCCTATCAGTCGTTTCACACGTCATAATCTCAGGGAATCAATGTGTTTATAATAGCAAGAGTGTAATGTCATAAATAATTGGCTACGATAAAATATTTTTCTTTGTATTATTTCACCTAATTTTTTAAAGTTTACAGATATTTGTGTGTATGGATGCGACGTTGAGACGTTATGCAGTTCTTGTCTTGGTGTAACTTAAGTGCAACTTACCTCATTCTGGGTGCAAAGCAGACTAGTCGCTTGCGTTAGGTTTGCGAACTCGCACAGTTCCAAATTCACCCCGCTTTAAATTGTCTTACTGTTCCCAGTTGGCTGACTGTTGTTCAATGCAGACGGGCGGACAGACATGACGAACGCTTTTCGAACCTTTGCTGGCGCGCCTAAAAGGGATAAAAATGTTAACAAGTTAAACATAAGGGACACGTGTTTGTTAACACGCAACATTGCTGGCACAATTATGTAATTCGTCCCCGCTGTCAGCCAGTCTTTCTATATTCAGATTCTTCAAATCTCTGGAAGCGTGTCCACTTTAGTTGACTGATCGGTCATGATCTCATATAGAATTGGTCAACCTGATGTCCAGACTTAACATTTCTATCTTTGGGGGCGTGTGAAAGATCTTGGGTGCCAACTGTGTCAACACGAGATACGTTGCTGGAACGCATTTATGATGCTGCAACCCGTGCAAAGTACTCACGAACTGATGCAAGGTACACACTCAATTTATAGACGTGCCAGGTGTGCGTATTGAATGTAAGGGTGGTCATTTTGAAATTATTGCGAATATGGCAAGAAAGTGAAAGTGCTTATTTGCTTGGTCCTTTTCCTTACTCTGCGATTATAAATCCTGAACCCTGAGAAGCAGACTGGTATTTGTATCACATTTCTGACGAGGGATGATCTCTATTAAGATACATCCGTGTATAGACTGTGTTTGTAGGCACAATAACTCTTAGGGGCACACCACAAGCAGCGCAGTCGGGCCCTACGTTTGCTACGGCTGGTACTGCTTCAAGTAAATCAGTAAAGAAATTCCAGAAACAAAGTGCGAGTAATAACACGTGCCATGAAAACATAAGCACATTTGAAATATGAAATGATAATCTCTGGGTTATTATACCGCGTAGGATGATGTATGTGTCAAGGTTTCGGAGGAACACGATGCCTCCATCTTCAGGGTTAGTAAATTAGATTCAGCTACCGAGCCTTTACGAATTCAGTTCCATTGACTCTGTACAAGATATATTCCCTATCCCGTTTCCTTAGCTGAAACTGCTCACAATCCTTACAATCTATTATCGATATATTTCTCCATGATGGAAAATTGACTTTGTTATTTTACTATTATTTTTTATGGCTACTCTTTAGCATTAGGACTTACGAGTATATTTACTTTGAATGTTTCTTTTTTTTAAAAGTGTAAATTTTTTTTCTGTTTCACTTTTATCGGTCGCATAGGTCAACGATAAACACTCAATGTACCTGCCATTAGTAAAATAAAATAAAATATTTCTCCAAGCCATTCTGGGTTCAAATCCCAGACAACCATCCATCCAACAAAGCGTCCCCCCACCACCCCCCACCCCCCGCCTGCAAGGATATATTACGATCTGCAGCAGAACACAACCCTCAGCCGTTAACGTAGGCCAGCTCCCCCCCTATACTCTATGTGTAGTTATATGGTTTGCTTGTCGCAGCCCAGCAATGCTCTTCGTGCTTAAACGGACCAAGGGACGTCGAATTGTCATTGCGTTAGTCTCAGCCCGTAGTTACCTTGTTCTTTGGTTGGTATCGCAATCATTTCAGCATTCACCTATACCTAATGCAGTCACCCTAAGATATGGGGTAGCAAGCTTCTCCGAAACGTCGGAAGAAATTCACCCAACACTGTGTAATAACCCAGGTCATGATTATTTGAGCCACTTTTACCGTCAAAGCCTGACAGCTCACAAGTCTACAATATGTTAGTAAAATCTGGGTATTGAAATGAAGAATTTTTGGAAGCAGCAGCAGCCTCATCATTACAGGTTATTACAAAAGTAGATAACCTACGGAACACAGGCACCACACCAAAAGAAAGATGCTTCTAATACTATCCGGTGTCATGTACAATATAAGGAGCATCTTTCTTTTTGTGGTGCCTGTATTCCTTAGGCGATCTACTTTTATAATAACCTGTAATGATGAAGTAACTGGCCACAACACACAGAATGATTACAACGAGAATACAATTTCGAATGCACAACACTGGGATGCATAAATCCCGAGCGCCGAACGATTGAGAGACTGCTGCACCTAGAGGTTTTATTAACGGGAACTTCATGGGGAGCGCAATAACATATAACACTGTCTTCTGTATTGCCGGGGGTGCAGGAGAAAAGTGGCCTTCGATTCAGTTTGAAATTTGAAAATTTGTCTAAAATATTTTATTCATGCACTGTAGTTTCGTTGGCCTAGTCGAAAGTTACTGTGGCCACCTAATTTTCCGTCATTCTCCTGTGGCCCCCTGGGGGGGGGGGGACACCATATGGCCCATTTTGAGAACCACTCCTCTAAAGTACAATAGTTATCAGACTACAAGTAAGCCTTATCATGTGCTTCAAAATACAGAAATTCTGCATCCTTCCTTCAGCGTGCATTAATGGCTTTTTCATAATTCTCAGAATATGATTATGTTAACAGCGTTAATCAGTTGGTCTTTGTGACGAAGACTCAGTATCTTCCACGGGGCAGAAACTAGATTCATAAAAAGATTAATATGGGGTCACGACGGGGTAATAGGACGAAGCCTCGACGATTGGAAAGAGTCAGAAATGTCCTCTAACATCTCGGAACAGGGGTGACGAAACTTTTGATGGCGAAGCCCAAATTGTCTACAAATTTCGAAGTAATCCTTTCGCGTGCCCATGAGAATTTTGAAGAGCAAAACACGGTCTTGGAGTTTTCTATAATTAGTATTAATTTATTCATTATTATTAATGCATATCATAATTATATAATTAATGCCTAGTATAATTATTATATTTCTTATAAAGTCCTCCTCAATGAATGCGATGAGAAAATGCCGAAGTGACTGGATTTGCTTCTGCTTCCTGTTTCAAAAGAAGACCGTGAAACGTTTTGTCCAATGTCACGTATTCGCCCAGTCACCGCCAGGGCAGCGCCCCAATGATAAATATCCACCCAACACTTCGCACCGCTCCCGATTTGTGTAAAAGTGTTTCACTCGCAGTGTTATTTGGTAGCAACGGTAGTTCATATACAGTGTCTACGCAGTCAAACATCTGTATGTATACACATTCTTCACATTATAGAGACGCTGTTCGGGCAAAAGAAATACAAAATTGGGACAGCAGTAAATACCAAGTGCCAAGGAAATCCTCCCGCGTACCATAGGTTTGCCAGCCCTGCCTCGGAAGCTTGCGCCTTATACCCAGCGTCACAAAGCAGACCAGTTTTTAGGTGCGTTCGCAAAATTGCGAAAAGCGACTATTAGCGTCGTCATGTCTGTCCGTCCTCATGGAACAACTCGGCTTCCACTGGACAAGTTTTAATGAAATTTGATGTTTGATGATTGAGTCATTGCGGAGAAAAGGGAGACGCGCCGCAAAGTCGCGCATGTTTCCCTGTCAGATAGCGGCAGTCAAAGGGTCGACCTCATCTAACTGCGACATTGACCGTCCTCGTCCTCGCAATACCACAGATAACGTTTTGGGTTTGATTAACAGCCGTTTATCGGGCCAGTAGCTTTCCGGTTCTTGCATCACGGTCCCACGAGAGGTAAATAAGTTGCAATCCCATCTGAGCAGAATTCTTACTTAGAAAAACGGTCATTTCTAAAGTACCTCTGTTTTATTAGGCGCTTTTCGCAAAGTTGAGAGAAGCTACTATTAGCTTCATCATGTCTGTCCATCCGCATTGAACGATTCTTCTACCACTGGGCGGACTTTCTTCAAGTATGACATTTGAGTATTTTTAGAAAATATGTCGAGAAAATACAAGTTTCATTACAATCTGACAGGAATAACGGGTACCTTACATAAATACCTAACTAACTGTTGACTAACATGGACCGTAAGAGTCCCAGAAAATGGTGAGGTCACCTGCTTCGTATTCGATAGGTCCCGGTTGTAAATCTCAATCCCGATGTTGACCATACTGGAACTTTGTGCGTTTACTCAGTCCCTGCATGCAAATGTCACGATTTATCTTAAATCAGTCTCTAGCCGCAACTTTTCAAATTCCTTCCACATCATTGTTCACTAATTAAACTACCACTCGGTACTATATAACCCGAGCAGTCGAAAGATCGTTTTTAATAAAATAAAAAAAATAACGAACATTGAAAAGATATCCGATCATAGGCTCGGAAAAGAAGGTGGTGAACTCTAGTATTCCATATACGGATAAAGTACGTTATTTGTCTAATGATACGTTCATGTTTTACTGGCGTTACGTTACTCGGTTCGACTGTCAGCCATTCGAAATTTTTCAAGCAAATGCTGGTATAGTGAGTATCTATTAAAGCACAGGGATATTATTTTATGTGACAACTGTCGCTATTCACTCCCCATCAGCTTGCTTAACACATGAAACTTTGACGTGAAGTGAAGAACTGGTTTGTTAGGTGTTGCTTGCGAACCAAAGACAAACATCTCCAGCGCCTCCTTTAAACATGGCGAGTAAAAAGCTAATTTTTATACTGCCATGACCAGACTGCTTGTACGGATGCATGAGAGAAATACCATACAACTGCATGTACAAGTCTTCGTGAGGATGAGCACATGTCGAAGACACTATAATTAAATTAAAACATTAAAGTAAAAAGTGTGCATTTCGTTGGTTCTTATTACACAGGCACAAAAACCTAATATTATCCGCAATATATTCAACGTGCGAACCCCGACTCACGGCAGACTGGAATAGCGGCGAACGCTGGGCTGTATGCCATAACGCGAAAAAGTCGCAGTGATTGAATAGTGTTGTGAGTTGTCAGATGACGTAACACCCTTGGACGTCATGACCAATTTCTCCCCTCTCCCTGACCAGAAGCTTCTCAAAAGTGCGCAGTTTATTCAGAAATCCGCGTAAAGACATCCGCGAAAGTTCGCTTTTTTTCCGTTTCGATTCGACCGAACTCTGGGTCACTGGAATGCGAACCTCATCTTTTATACAGACCTGCATTCTGTAGAATATTTTCGACGAGTCACAGGTTATCGTTATCACAGATGGTTCAGTGTCTCAACACCACTTCCATTAGCAGTAATGTTGTCATTCATTAAAAGTGACCAGAAGTTCATGACTTCTATCAGTAATGATAAAAATAAATCCAGCGCAACTTTATTACGCATTATGAAAATTTTGTCGTAAAGAGGTGTGAAGTTGGTAATGTTTATAGGAAATTATGTCATGGCTTGGGGGACCGCGGTGGCACAGTGGTTAAGGTGCTGTGCTACAAATCGGAAGGTCGCTGGTTCGTCTCCAGATGGTGTAATTGGAATTTTTCATTGACATAATCCTTCCGATCGCACTATGGCCCTGGGGTCGACTCAGCCTCTAACAGAAATGAGTACCAGGAGCATTTCCTGGGGGTAAAGGCGGTCGGTACGTAGGGCTGACAACCTTACCACCATCCTGTGCTATCGTCATGCAATCTGGGAACCTTAACTTCCTGGAACCCTCTGGGCCACTCCAGGCCTGTAACGGGACATCTTTACCTTTAACTTTTTATGTCATGGCTTGCAGAATTTCTTAGAAATTAAGTCAAACATCTTAGAGAACATATGGTCTGATTGTGATGTAAAGCACTCACTGGACAGGCCCGGAGGGTTCCAGGAGGTTGAGGCTCCCAGATTTCCAGAAAATCAACAGACGAAGGTGGTAAGGTTGTCAGCCCTACCCACCAGCTGCCTTTGCCCCCCGGGGAAATGGTGCGGCCAGAAGGATTAGGTCATCATCGGAATGGAACCTGCGACCTTCCGACTTGTAGCTCAGTGTCTCAACCAACTGCGCCACCGCATGCCCCCGGTTATGAAGCAGAATAAACGTATGTGAGGGTGTTGAAGCTGATTTTGTTGTTGTGAGTACTCTGTAGCACAGATCATGCTCTGTAGTTACAGCGTTTCAGAGGTTCATCCATCGTCCCTTTCCACGTGATTCTAGTACCCAAAAACCGGATCAAAAACGTGTAGTTCAGTACATAAGACCAACAACTTGTCTGCTTGCTATGGGCTTGTCACTGGTGTACCGAGGGGGTGGTTTGGGGGGTTCAAACCCCCCCCCCGAAATTCTGAAGGCCCTCCAAAATCGTGCCAAACTCAACCTGATTTGAAAACTGTTAAAAATTGCTGAATTTAGGATGCCAACACCCCAAGATTTTCGGAAAAAAGGCAGTAAAATTCTAAAACTACCTAGGTTCGTAATTGTTTTACATTAGCAATGACAAATAAATTGATTGTCATCATAAATAGTCTTAAAATACCAAAAATTAAGAAAATTTTACTATATGAAATGAAAGTTCTTGTACCAAATTACAGCTGCCTCCAGAACCCCTGACTAGGGGGCTACCACCCCCCAGATCTCCGTTCTCTCTGTCCTCGGTCCTTAACTGAATTTGTTGAAACCCCCTCCCCCAAACAAAATTCCTGGGTATGCCACTGGGGCTTGTATACTTATTTCAGTTCATAACAGCGTTTTGTTCCAACAAGCCACCTTCAGGCTCTTAATGTATATAAAACAACCGAAGTAGTTACATACTGCTGCACAGCTTAATATTTCATGGTGGAAATATAGTAAAGTGTTTTATTTTGGGTCAGTAATAAACAGATGCAGCATCCTCTTAATTCCTACATACAGGGAGGATGGGAGGGGTGTAGGGAAGGATAATTTTAAAAGGGATCTTAAATAAATAAGATGGAAGGGTGGTGAGGTAGATGAATTTGGCGGAGTGTAGGGACAGGTGGCAAGCCGTTGTGAAGACAGTAGTGAATCTGTTGGTTCCATAAAATGTGCAGAATTTCTTGACTAACTGAGGATGTATTAGACCCTCATGAACGACTCTGTTGCATAGAGTTGGTTGGTTTGTTGGTAGCTTGATTGCGTGGTTACTGGGCTAGTTGCTTGGCTGGTTTCTTGGACGGTCGGTTAGCGAATCAGCATAATTTTTATTATTTATGTAGTTGATGAATGTGCTTTATCATTTCCAGATATGTTACTAATTGTAGGAATGTCTCACAACAAGTATACTGCTAAATCTTATGTTTATGGGTCCGTGCATCATCTTGATAGTTGAATAAAGAGAAACCAACTTGATGCCACTTATTTTATTATATATTCAATACTCATTGAATGCTCAACATGTTTCGGCCGTT
>Ga0123357_10011864_pt1 | contig 11203 bp, 6 predicted proteins | sample TergutEmb28metaG_FD_89873 | JGI IMG/M metagenome (GOLD analysis project Ga0123357, IMG submission 89873) | Embiratermes neotenicus P4 segment gut microbial communities from Petit-Saut dam, French Guiana - Emb289 P4 | ecosystem: Host-associated > Arthropoda: Insects > Digestive system > Gut ... | reverse complement strand
TTTTTTTCTAATGCTTCTGCAAGCCATTTTCCTGTACGTTTTTGCTCTACAAGCACAACTTTTAATCTATTAATTTGCTCCATTCGTTTAATTATTGATATAATTTGCAAAGATATTGATTTTTTCTTATATGTAGATAATGTTTTCTCGTAAAGTTTTCAACAATGTTACGTTCATTGTCCGTACTGCGCTCCCCGCATGACGGCTAACGTTTTTTTATGCGTCAAAAGGTGCAATTATACTTTCCATATTTGTTTATTGATAAAACTTATCTAAGCTTTTTCTGAAAAATGCGTGTTTCTGAAAAAATAATTCCCCATCACCAAGCCGTCCATTTCAGTATTCATAAAGCAACGGTAAGCATCGTCGGGGGAACAGACTATCGGTTCGTCGCGAACATTGAAACTGGTGTTGACCAGCATGCCGCATCCCGTAAGATCTTTAAATACTTGAAGCAAAGCGTGGAATCGCGGATTGGTACGGTAAGAAACAGATTGTACCCGCGCCGAAAAATCGACATGCGTGATTGCTTGAAAAGAAGAACGAGGGGTATATAACTTGTCGAAATAAGGTAACTCGTCGTAACCGGCGGGCAAAGGCAACCGGTATTTTTCTGCAAGGGGCGCCGTTAGCAGCATATAAGGCGATGATACTCCCAATTCAAAACAGGTTGAAACATCTTCTTCCAGAACAGCAGGCGCAAACGGACGGAAACTCTCGCGGAACTTGATTTTCATGTTTAACCTTTTCTGCATGTCCTTATTCCTGGGGTCTGCGATAATGGAACGATTGCCCAAGGCTCGCGGACCAAATTCCATCCTTCCCTGAAACCATCCTATGATGTGTCCTTCATTCAACAACCGCGCTACATGCCTGTATAATTCATCATCAGGAAAAAAGACGGCATCGGCATTCTCCCTGCGTATCAGGTTTTCAATATCCTTATCCGAAAACTCCGGTCCGAGGTAAGCGCCGTTCATGGAATCTGTTTCCGCAGGTTTACGTTCCATGTCGCGGAAGATATGCCATGCCGACAAAGCGGCGCCTATCGCTCCTCCCGCGTCGCCTGCAGCAGGCTGAATCCAGATGCGGTCGAAATATCCCGATGTTTGTATTTTTGCGTTGGCTACGCAGTTGAGCGCTACGCCGCCGGCAATTGCCAGATTTGGAGAACCTGTAATTTGACGTGCAGTGGCAGCCAAGCGAAGCATTATTTTTTCGACGACCTGTTGCGCAGCGAATGCCAAATCGATATATTCGGAAGTAATAGCGCTTTCCGGAGCTCGCTTCGGCAACCCGAACAACCGTTGCCATCGTTTATTATGAGTCATTTCCAAACCGGAAGCGTAATTAAAATAATCCATGTTAAGCAGAATGGAACCATCTTCGCGTATATCGACCAACTCGCCGGTGATCTTTTGAACATAGCGCTGCGTCCTTGCAGAGCCCTGCGTCGCGTAGGGCGCCAACCCCATCAGCTTATATTCGCCGTCGTTGACCTTAAAGCCGCAGTAGTAAGTGAATGCCGAATAAAGCAACCCGACGGAATGAGGAAAATGGTTTTCACGGAGGGTAGTAATCGTATTTCCTTTACCACGGCAGATTGTAGCAGTCGCCCATTCGCCCACTCCGTCTACGGTCAGTATGGCAGCCTCCTCAAACGGCGAAGGATAAAAAGCGGATGCGGCATGAGAAAGATGGTGTTCAGTAAATAACACTTGACAACTGATGCCGTGCTGTAAAAGCGCTTTTTGCAGGTTTGATTTGAGAAACAACTTGTCTTTCATCCAGACGGGAGCCGCTTTTGCAAAACTCATGAACCCTTTAGGAGCGAAGGCATGGTAAGTTTCAAGCAGCCGTTCGAATTTGATAAACGGTTTTTCATAAAATACAACAAGGTGAATATCCTTTCCTTGCAGTCCCGCTTCTTTCAACGCATAACCGACGGCATTCGCCGGATAGGAAGCATCGTGTTTGATCCGCGTGAATCGTTCTTCCTGAGCGGCTGCAACAATTTTGCCGTCAATAAGCAACGCGGCGGCGCTGTCGTGATAAAAAGCGGATATGCCAAGTATCGTTTCCACCGGCGTTTAGAAAATGGAATAAATGAATGGCGCCAGTGCGGTTCCTTGCGTCAATACAATCAGTAGCGAGAACAGCAAAAAAATGAAAATGAGCGGTATCAACCAGTATTTTTTCCGTTCGCGCAGAAATAACCAAAATTCTTTCAAAAAATCCATATTCTTATGATTTAGAGTTTTACATTAGAACTGCTTTTCCATATCTTTTTGCGTATAGCGACGTTCTGTTTTTTCAAATACGCTCCGCTTGTCGTGATGAAAGCGTTTCAATTGCAGCGTGTCTTTTCCTGTGAGGCGACGAACGATTCCAACCGGGGTAATGACAAGAAAAAAAATCAGGAACACGATCATATTTGATGTCGTTTGCTCCAATAGTTTTGTCATCCGAAACCAAAGCCATGCAAAAGGAGTGTACAAAACCGGAAAGAGCATAGCCGCCGCAAGCGTAGCGATGGCATATATATACCAATCGTTTCTTTTCCAGAGCATAATAATCAACAATACGAGTGTGACCATCATCCCAAATTCGATATTTTTTGCTTTCTGCGATCTCATATAATCGTTTTTATGGCGGGCTATTTTGTTGGATCCTGTTTTTCAACTGTTGGAAATCCTGTCTTTGAGGACTGTATTTCAAAGCAGTATCAATAAAAGTCAGCGCCTTGGCCGGTTGATTTAGTTTTAATAAAGTGATGGCGAGGTTAGCGGCTGTGTCGGCAGACTTCGATAATTCAAATTCTTTCAATAAATAGAAATAGGCTTTTTTGTTTTCCTCCATTTTCATGCACAGTTTTGCCGTCTGGCTGATAAATGTAGAATTGTGCGGCAATTCGAGGCACATGCCTTCCAGTATCTTAAGTGCATTTGTATCATTGTTTTCGTGCAAATATCCTATGTATAGCTGTCTCATGGCATCATTCCAGTTTATTTTCTTTTCTATATACGCTGCGGCTAACCTGCTTTCCATCGTATTGGGCAGCGTCCTTGAAATCTCCTCGTTGAAGGGCCATAGCGATTTCAAGATCCTGACCGATAAATCGCCATAGATGGTGTCGAAAGAAGTGAGCGGATAATCGTTGCGGCTTATTGCAGGACATAGCTCCGCATCTTTGACCGGAGGAAGAATTTCTTTCAGACTGAGATAAAAAGCGTCTGCCATCAACCGGTATCCTTCAAGATCGGGATGAACATGCTCCAGAATCAGTTCCCTGCCAATGATTCCATCCGGCGAAGACGCTTCAAAAGCGTTTTTTACATCCACTATCCTGACATTTGAAAAAGCTGGCGCATATCCGCGTATTTTCTCATTCATGGCTTCCGGAGCTCTGAAACGCAAGTTGTCTCGTTCTTTTGCAAGAAAAAAATGTTGACGGGCGCTTTCAATATTTCCCTGTAAACGCGCTTCTTCGCCGGCATGAAATTCTACTTGGGCAATACTGTCGTTTCCCAATGGTTTCTGTCCTCCGGTACTGCTTGCCAAGGTCCCGATAAAAACGGGAATATGCTTCTCCTGAAAAACCCGGAGCATAGACTGCATATTTTGGTCGAACTGCTTAACGCCGGCAAAAAACAGATTCGACTGATAATTAACTTCTTTCCCTGCCGCCATTCGCTGCATCAAAGTCAGATTGGGGTCGCTCAGTTGCTGTTCCGGTTTACTGAATGAGGCTATGGCGCTTGCCAACCACTGCACCAATTTCAGATTCTTTGCCATCAGCATTGTACGGATGATTGCCGGATTGCCGCCTAACCGGCTGGTTGAGGCTACGCCCAATGCCCCGTAGTATTCGTTGTGTCCGGCATACGCCAATATGGCGTCGGGTTGCCGTTCGGAGACCTGACGGGCAAAATCAGCCAAAGTATATGAATTGATTGCCGTGAGCGAAAGGTTGATAATTTCGATGGTTGCCTCCGGATATTCAAATTGCAGGCGGTATTTCAGCATTCGCGGAAAGGCTCCGTTGTGCCCATACGGATATCCGATGGTTGATGATTCGCCCAATACGAAAAACCGTAGCGTTCCCGGTTTCTTCCGACTGTAAAATTCATCCCTGTTGCCTATGGTTGCGTTTTTTTCGATGGTGAAATACTTTTTAGAAATATCGGGATTCATCACCGACAAGCTTTCATCGTTCTCGCTGGGGATAAATAATCGTGTGTCGTATCCATAGTTGAACAAACGCAACATGCCTTCTATCATTGCTAAAATGATGACAGGCAGTAGGATTGCCATGATTTTAAACCAGAGCTGCCGGCGCTTTTTTACATTGTTATTCTGATTGGTCACTTTCTCTGATTGTGTTTTAGCCACAAAAAACCGGCCGGCTACACATTAACCGGCCGGTCATTTCGCAGCAATGATGATGCTATTTTGAGCTGTTAATTATATCCCGGATTTTGATCCCCAGGTTTTATTGCGCTGTTGGTTTCCATTTCAAGCATCGGAATCGGGAAAAGCATCATATAATCAAAAAACTCGGTAGGACGATAGGTATGAATATTATTTTCATCTTGCGGTATGCTATTCTGCGGATATTCCGCATCTAAGAAATCTTTTACGACTCCCATGCGGCAGAGGTCTTGCCAGAACGAATATTCGCCGAGAAACTCATGCCTGCGTTCCGTAATCAGCGCTACTTTCCATGGATCGAGCGTATAAGGTTTATACTGATAAGACAGCGTGACTTTCTTTTTTTCGTACAAACCTACTTTCAGCGTCGTACCTCCACTGGAGATGGTCGAATCGCCGCCGGCGCTTTTTTGCATCCAACCGTCGAATACGCTAACCATGCCACCATTGTTTCCGGCAACTCTTTTATAGTTTTTGTAATAGGTTTCCGCATCGGGCGCCGAGAGATTCGGGTCGGTATTATACGGAAGTTGAAGAGCGGCGTTCGGTTGCGCATTCGGTTCCAATTTGCCCCAGGCGCGGTCGCGGACGATGTTGATGTATTTCCATCCTTCCGCCATGTCGCCGGTTTGAAAACAACATTCGGCATAATTCAGCATCACTCCTGCCAAACGCATATAGAGCAGCGACATGGAACTATAAGGATCGGAACTGAGCGATTTCCACATCTTAATCAAATAATTATTGGGTGTGTTGTCGCCGCCATAGAATGGGTGGGCTTTATCATCACCTGCCGATCCTGTCTGAGCAGAACCCGGCGCTCCGAGTTGTTGTGAAAAACTGGGATGCAGGTCGCCATATTGAACGACCGAATACGGCAAGCGTTTATCTCCGGGTTCGAACGACCAACAAAGTTCATACGAAACGCAAGCAGGTCCCCAGCCTCCGAAATCGGGAGATTTTAGCATCGGACCCCACCAAAGCACGGCGTCAGTCGAACTCTCAGCGCCCCAACCCATATAAGACCAGGTCGGGAAGGCTACTTCCCATACGCTTTCCTTTTGCCACACTTGTCCCTGAGTATAGAGGTTAAAGAAACAAGGATTCAGATCATATTTGCCGCAATCAATCACATCCTTCAACTCTTTTTTAGCGTCGGCATAACGTTCATTGTACATATACGCTAATCCCAAATAAGCCTTAGCCATCCCTTTGGTGACACGTCCAACATTACCTTTCCATGGGTCCCAATCCAAATTGTCCCGGGCATATTCCAAGTCCGCAATGACGACATTCCAAGCGTCTTCTTTGGTACCTCTCGGCTTACTGGGCGTATTGGAGTAAGTTTCGCCGGTGAGCAGCATCGGAACGCCACCCCAACTTTGACATAAGAATGTATAATAAAAAGCGCGGATAGCGCGAGCTTCAGCCGTGATTTCATTTTTTGTTTGTTCCCCGTTGTCAAAAATATTCACGTCGGCATTTTCCAAATTGGCAAGGAAACGGTTGACACGGTCAATGGTTCTGTAGCAACGTTTCCATGTAGCGCCAAACATATAAAAATCAGACGCCCATTCATGGGTATTCATTGTAATATCCCAGCCTGTGGCTTGAAGGTCAAGGGAAGGATAATTGCATAGCGCTAAGAAGGGTTTTAATCCCCAATTATTATAGATATCAACTTCCTGGCTGTTACCGGTGGCTTGTTTTTCCGGATAAAACAAGTCGTAGAGACCATTTAATCCCTGTTCGACGTATGCCTGACTGGTCAGTAAGACTTCCGGCGTTACAATATCAGTACGGTCTATTTCTAAAAACTTTTCGCTACACGATATGAATCCGGCTATGAACAATATCGCCGGTACAATATATAAATATTTCTTTTTCATATTATTATATTTTATTAAGCTTGTAATACATTGATAAACAATAAAATTAAATCAGAAACTGAATGAAAGTCCAAGAACGAATACCCTTGGATAAGGATAACGTCCTGAGTCCAAACCGGTTTGCAATACACCATTACCTGAGGTCAGATTTCCTCCAATTTCCGGATCGCCGCCCTTATATCCTGTCAGGGTTAAAAGGTTTTCAACGCTTGCATATACTCGGGCATTTTCCATTTTTAATGAACTAATCGATTTTTTTGGGAAAGTATATCCGATTTGTATATTATGGATCTTTAAAAAGTCGCCATTCATCACATAAAAATCCGAAAGACGTTGATTTCCATTATTATCTCTATCCTTATTGGAGATAAGTGGAAACTTGGCATTTGGATTATCCGGTCTCCAAGCGTCGTTGTAAGCTTCTTGTAATATATTATGGAATCCTAGTCCATCGCAGCTTGTTAGTTGCTGGTAGGAATAGGAAAGTATCGTCTGTCCGGCAATGCCGTATAAAAAGATATTGAGATCCCAGTTCTTATAAGAAACGCTTGCATTTAAGCCATAGTTCAACTTTGGAAAACCATTGCCGAGGATTTCCCTATCAGCATCTGTGACATAACCATTTCCATCCAAATCTTTAAATTTGAAGTCGCCCGGTCTGACGGACTGTCCCTGGTAAGTTCCATTGGATGAACCTGCTGCAGCGGCTGCTGCATTTGCGGCATCAATTTCCGCCTGATTATGGAAAATGCCTGCTACCCGATATCCATAAAATGAAGCGATAGGATATCCGTTCTGCGTGCGCGACCAGTCGTTCCAGCCTATATTGGCTCCGACTCCATCCGTACTGATAATAGGATCGCCCACATCAATGACTTTGTTTTTCAATGTGGAGCCGTTCAATTTGAAATTAAGCAGCCAGTCGCCTACTTTCTTTTGGTAAGTGGCAAAAAATTCAAATCCCTGATTTCGAATTTGTCCGGCATTGGTATAAATATTGTCGTATCCGGTTGATGGACGGAGCGTACGGTATAGCAATAAGTCCTTAGCGTCGCGCACAAAGTATTCAACGCTCAGCGTGAGGCTGTTTTTCAGGAATCCCATTTCCAGGCTGGCATTTTTAGTCTCGTTGGTTTCCCATCTTAAATTGGTGTCGATTTCTCTTGTTTGAGCTAAACCGGGAGCTATGATGGAAGCCGGAGCTTGTCCGCCTTGATTGTAAAAATAGTAGGCAATTCTTGCGGAGTTGAGCTGGTCGACCGATAAATTAGTTGAATTACCGGCGTTACCTACCTTTCCCCAACCCAGACGCAGATTCATTTTACTGAAAATGTCCTGACTTTTCATAAACTTTTCTTCCGAGATACGCCATAACACAGATGCCGAAGGGAAAGTACCATAACGATTACCCGCTCCGAAATTGGAAGAACCGTCGCGGCGAATCGTTCCTGTGAATACATACCTGTCGAGCAATGAATAGATGGCGCGTCCGAAAAAGGATTGCGTTTTGTCTTGACGATTCAATGCGCCGTCTCCGTTAAGCGTCGATAAATCTTGCGACATACTGATATAGCGAACAGTCGGGACAGGGAAATTCTTTGAACTGACATTTTCCCGTTGTCCTCTCGATGCGGAAACAGACCAGCCCGCCATCAAATTGAGCCGGTTGGATTTATTGATTTTCCAATTATAGGTCAAGTAATTTTCTATCGAAAGGCCTCTTGAATAACTGTCGTTAAGATAGAATTGATCGTATGGCGAACTCAAAGAGTTAAATGTACGTTGGTTGAGCGCTGTGTAATTATTGTTAAAGCCATTGGAATAGTCAAACCCGCCAACGCTTCTCCAAGTCAGGTTTTTCAATAGATTGATCTCTAAATAGAGGTTAGTGGAAATCCTGCCGCCTCCACTGTAATTCTGCGCTGTACGAGCTGCAGCTACAAGGTTGTCTTGTCCCGGAGGCACGCTTCCTAATCCTTCCCGCTGGTAGTGTCCCCAAATACCTGTACCATAAGGATTATCGGATTCATTATCCCATTGAATAGGAACATTATACAATTGCCCGTTCACAATAGCATCCATGGTAGGAATAGCCGTTGCTATACTAACCATATTATTGCCGCCGCCTCTACCGGTTCCGTAATTATCCGTTTGGGTAAAATTAATACTGAGTCCGGTACGGATAAAGTCCTTAATTTTGTGGTCAATATTAGCGCGGGCGGTGAACCGCTTGAAGTTGGAGCAAATCACGAGCCCGTCGTTGTCTCTGTAGCCTACGGACAAAAGGGCTTGCGTATTCTCGCTTCCTCCCGAAGCGCTAAAGTTATAGTTTTGCTGCAAAGCCGTATGCGTCATCTCCTTCTGCCAGTTGATACTGTTTAATGTATTGTCGTACTGAATCCAAGCAGGGTCGGTTAAGACGGTACCGTCATTCGCTACACTTTCCCGAGCCATGTGTACGAAGTCGGTTGCATTCAACATATCAAATGCTTTGGGCCGGGTCAGAATGTTGAAATCGGCGCTGAAATTTACCCGGGTCATTCCTTTTAACCCTTTCTTGGTAGTGATCAAAATCACGCCGTTAGCTCCCCTGGCGCCATAGATAGCCGTAGCCGAAGCATCTTTCAATATTTCGATATTCTCTATGTCGTTGGGGTTTAAGAAACTGATATCCGTTCCGACCTGAATGCCGTCCACTACGAATAAGGGGTCGGCAGAGTTATTGACCGTAGCGATACCGCGAATACGAATGGTTACGTCTCCCGTAGGGTCGCCGGAGTTACGATAGACTTGTACGCCTGCCGCCACGCCTTGCAGCCCTTCTCCCACAGTCATAGGATTGCGCTTCATCATCTCATCCGAATTGACGGAGACAATAGAGCCGGTTACATCACTCCGCTTTACGGCGCCATAACCAATGACGACTACTTCGTCCATTTGCTGGACGTTTTCCATTAGTTTCACATTGATTGTCGTTTGGTTTCCAACCGTAACTTCTTTAGTCGTGTAGCCAAGAAATGAGAATACCAGCACGGAATTTCTATTGGGAACGGTAATGGCGTAAGTGCCGTCGACATCCGACGCAACGCCTTCAGAAGTGCCTTTCACCAATATTGTTACTCCCGGCATTGAATTGCCCGCTTCATCGGTTACTTTTCCCGATATTTTAGCTTCTCCCTGTGCAAAAATAGTAGCTGCACACATAGTTGCCGCGAAAATGAATAATGTTTTCCGCAGCAAAGACCAATTAATCATTCTTAGTTTCTTTTTGTTCATTGTTGTTTTTTTTTAAGGAATAACTTAATTATAATTTGCAAATGAATTTTAACGCGTATGTATTAATAACACTTATTTATTCGTGCATTTTCTGCACGAATAAATAAAGTTTGTTATTTCGGATGCAAATATAATAATCTATTTTGTATTTTTAAAATATTTTCATGTTTTTTTATGGAAAAAATACGCAGATTCTTTTATAATCGCATTCCGCCCTCCTGAGAGATGTTGTCATAATGTCAAATAAGGGAACAGTAGGGGAGGAATAGGGGAACAGTAGAGGGACAATAAAAATACAAAAAGAAATAGAAAAAGGCCAATTTCATTCTAAAAAGAAAGATTTTAGTAAAAAATAGCTATCTTTACGAAATTTATTATATCAATTCTAAAAAATGAAAAACAGTTGCACTAATTCTACGATTTGCGATAACCGTCGTGTAAAGAAATTATTGACGATCGCTTTTTGCTTTTGCTCGCTCTTGCTTTTTGCACAGCAGGAAGGACGAACGGTCATCCCTCTGAATGGCGAATGGGAATTTGACCAGACAAAAACAGCTTTTCCGCCGGCGAAATATACACGGAAAATACCTGTTCCGGGATTGATCCACCTGGCTGTCCCACGGATTGCGGATTATGACAAGTTTTTCCGGCGTCCTGAAAAAGACGCCGTAACTGAGGAAAACCACAACTTTCTGGAAAGTATGGATTATACTCCCATGTATAATTGGTACCGGCGGAAAATAAAAGTGGATAAGAACCTGAGCGACCGCCAACTCTTTCTGACTATCAAGAAAAGCCAGTACGTGACTGTGGTATATGTGAACGGGATGCTGATGGGTCGTTCGATAGCGTGCTATACCCCCATTGATCTCAACATCACCGGCGCCGTTAAGTTTGGCGAAGAAAATGAAATTCTGATTCAGGTAGGCGACCGCGCCTGGCTTCCAAGTGAAGCTGCCGGCAGCACCGACAAAGAAAAAGTGCATTATTTGCCCGGTATATGGGACGATGTTTTTATTTCGGCAACCGGAAAACTTAAAGTGGACAAGGTATTGTTTCTACCTTCCTTATCCAAACAGTCAGTTACGGCGAAACTCCTTGTCGGAAGCGCTTATCCGCCGCAGATGACATACGGGGCTACGATGGTAGATTCTTGCCGGATGGAGTTCACGATTAAAGAAAAGGAAAGTGGAAAGACTGTGGCAGAGCAAACGATGGAAGGATTGGCAAAACGGGATAATAAGACCTTTTTTGAAGTGGAAATTCCCGTCAAAAATCCGGTCGCATGGTCGCCCGAAAATCCTTTCCTTTATGAAGGCGAAGTCAGGATATACGATCGCGGCAGGCTTACCGATGATTATACCGTAAAGTTCGGAATGAGGGATTTTTATGCCGATGGTCGATCTTTTATGCTCAATGGTAGCCGCTATTTTTTAAGAGGTACGAACATTACCCTTCAACGATTTTTTGAAGATCCGGATTGCGGAAATCTGGTATGGGATAAGGAATGGGTGAAAAAATTACTGATTGATATTCCTAAATCCATCGATTGGAATGCCATGCGGATATGCGTGGGCATCGTGCCCGATTTTTGGTACGACCTGTGC
>Ga0123357_10011863_pt1 | contig 11203 bp, 7 predicted proteins | sample TergutEmb28metaG_FD_89873 | JGI IMG/M metagenome (GOLD analysis project Ga0123357, IMG submission 89873) | Embiratermes neotenicus P4 segment gut microbial communities from Petit-Saut dam, French Guiana - Emb289 P4 | ecosystem: Host-associated > Arthropoda: Insects > Digestive system > Gut ... | reverse complement strand
GTTGGTTGCCGACGCATGGCGTGTCTGTGGGCAGGTTGCCATGGCTCAATACGCTTTGCCTGGCTCTCAGCAGTTGGTTGGCAACGTTGTCGCACAGTTTACAAGTGGCTTTGACATTGTTCTACTTGAGAATCACGGCGTCGTTGTTGGCGCCAGCAACCTTGAGAATGCCTATCTGAAATGCGAAACCTGCGAGAGCACAGTAAGGATTGAAATCCTGGCGCGACGCCTAGCCAAGCCGGTCAGCGCGTCTGATGAGGATCTAGAGCTATCGTTGACGCCTGAGCAGTCGACCATGGAAGAGTTCTCCAGCGGTCAACGCTGCGCGGAAGAAACGGAAGCTCGCCGTAACCTGCTGGCGTTCGTTCGGCGGGCCTACCAAAAAGGCCTGTTTTCGAGCGGCCAAGGTGCCTACTCGGTGCGGCTCAGTGACGACAGTTTCCTTATCACGCCTTGTGGTACTAGCCCGGAGTCGATCGATGAGGATGACCTCGTGCTAGTGCGAAACGGACAAACAGAGCGGGGCAAAACCCCGTCTGACAGAGTTTTCCTACACAAAGCCGTCTACGACCAGCATTTGGGCGTTCGCTCGGTGGTGTGCGCAAACCCGCCCCATGCGATGGCGTTTGCCGTCACCGATGAGCCCTTTGATCCCCGCACGATTCCAGAGAGCTACATAATCTTGCGCAATATCGACAAGATACCGTTCGCAGGCTTTCACCCCGTGCGCGCAGATGTGGTTGCGCAGATTTCCGGAAACAAGCCCGCAATGGTATGCCAGAATGACACCATACTTGTCACTGGAACCTCGCTCGTGAACGCTTTCGATCGTCTTGAGGTCATGGAAGCAACGGCGCACTCCATTATTGACGCGCGCGCGATTGGCGCGGTGGCGCACATTTCTGGACGTCAGATCCTTGATATCGAGAATGCGTATCCTCTGGCGTAGATCGCCGGTGTGCTGTTACTTTACGGCGCTGTCAACCATGCCTTGGATGAAGAAGCGTTGGAACACAAGGAACAGTACGACAGCCGGCGCGATCGCTATCAGTGCGGCCGCGGTGGCGGCATAGACGTTGCTTGTGGTCTGCGAGAAAAACGACGCCACCGCAAGTGGCAGCGATCGCATCTGTGGTTTCTGCAACAGATACAGCGAGAACTGATAGTCGTTCCAGGCATGCATGCCGGTGAGAATGACCACCGAAGCGGTGACGGGTTTCAGCTGGGGCAAAATGATAGAAAAGAACGTGCGGACGGAACCGGCCCCGTCGATTGCGGCAGCCTCATCAAGGGCCGACGGAATCGCGGCGATGAAGTTGGTGTACAGAAAGATTGACAAAGGCAGTTCGAATGCTGCGATCGTCAGTACAATGCCCCAGTACTGCGACACTCCGTGCAGTTGGGCCATGGTGATGTACAACGAAACCAGAATCGACAACGGTGGCACCATCATGACGCCGAGCACGAACCCCTTGATGCCGGAGTTGACGCGCGTTCGACGCCGAGCCAATGGGTACGCCGCGAAGGCGCCTACCAAGGTAATGAGGACGATGCAGCAGGACGTAATGATCAAAGAGTTGATCATCGCCCGGCCGACTCCGCCCTTCTGAAAAGCGTCGACGAAGTTTTGCCAATAGAGCGAATGCGGAGGGATCCAAAGTGACTGAGTGTCAGTGGAAGGTCGCAAGGCAACGTTGATTGCGATGTAGATGGGCATCAGATAGAAAGCCGAGATGCCGACAACCAAAACTGTCTTCCACCACTGCTGCGAGTGCGCGGATGTCGAGCTCATTGCTGAACCTCCTTCCTCGCCAAGAAGTGCTGAGCGAATGCGGAGACAACCATGATGAACACGAACAGGACGATTCCGATGGCAGAGGCATAGCCGGCCTCCTGGGTCGAGAAGTACGTTCTGTTGATCAGCGTGGACAGCGAGTTTGTCGGATACTGCCCGCCAACCAGCGCCATGACGACGTCGAACAGTTTGAGCCCCCCGATCAGGTTGATCATGATGGACGACGTGATGGCCGGAATCAGCAGCGGCAGCGTAACGTGCCAGAACTCTTGCCATTTGTTGGCACCGTCAAGAGCCGCGGCCTCACCGAACATCGCCGGTATGGCCTGTAACCCTGCCAGATAGATGACCATCGAGACTCCCACAAACTGCAAGGTGTTTGTGAGCGTAATTAGGACGACCGCTCGCGTCCCATTGCCCAACCAGTCGACAGGGGCGTGGCCAAACACGCCAATGATGTCGTTCAGCGCGCCGTTCTCGAAGCGGAAGAAGAAGTACATGATATAGCCCATAATCAGCGGGGCAATCATCACGGGCAAGTATATGAGGGTACGCCCAACCGTGCGTCCGCGGAATCGTGAATTGAGCAGCAGCGCGAAGGCCAACCCGATCACGTTTTGCAGCAGTGTGCTGCCGCAGCCGTAAATGATCGTGTTGACAAAGGCGCTAAAGACGTGCGGATCGCTGAACAAGTGGGCATAATTGGCAAGACCCACGTCGCGGTATGTCGGCGAATAGCCATTCCAGTTCGTCGTTGATACCCACAGGCCGCGCACCAGCGGATAAGCAACCAGCCCGAGAAACAACAAGATCGCCGGGACATAGAACAAATTGATGTGAGCGCCCGCAGCTCCGGTGCCACGGTGTCGACGTCGATGCGGTGATATCTCAGCATGGGTTGAGGAGCTGGCAGGGGCCAGCTCCTCAACCCACGAAGCAGAGACACTCATGTCGGCGTTTCTTGGTGTTTACGTATCTATCCCTGGAACTTGTCCTTAAAGTTCGAGGCCATTGTAGCAGCGGCCTGCGTCACCGCATTTGGGGCCTGCGTCAGAATATCGGCACCAGTCGAGCACATGATGTCCCACATACCGTTGGGCAGGTAGGCCCGATCGAAGTACGGGAACGTGCGGATGGATGAGTATTGGTCGATATAGGTTTGCAACGAACCAAGATCAGGCGTTACGCCAGTCAGGCCGGCTGAGCTTCCAGATGCCTGGGCCAACGTCTTGATGTTTGCGTCCTGTGCTATGAAATTCAGGAACTGGAACGCTGCGTCCTTTTGGGTTGAATCCTTCCAAACACCAATGGCCAGCTTCTCACCGGCAGCGAAGCTTGGGGTATCTGAGTCGGTTGCCGCCGGAATCGGCATGAGACCCAGGTTGGCGTTGGGGTTGACGGTGTGTGCGTCGACCATGAACGAGTTGCCGTAGAAACCAAACGCTGACGTACCCTGGGCGATGGAGGCTGCGTCCGAGTTGTAGTCCGCTGTCATGGCGTCCTGATTGAAGTAGCCGGCGGATACCCAGTCCGACATCAACTGAGCGACCTGCTGCCAGGTGGCTTGGTCAAAGGTGCCGCTGGTCAGTGCCGCGCGCTGGTTGTTTGCATCATTGGTGATGAAGTACGACGGCGCAATCCAGTCACCAAATTGCCCGATAGTCCAAGTATCCTTGCCGCCAACGTGTAACGGGGTGACTCCCGACGCCTTGATCTTTGCCAGCGCGTCCGTAAACTTCGCCCACGTGGTCAGCGTCGAAGGATCGATGTTGGCGGTTTTCAGCACATCAACGTTGTAGACAAGGCCGGCGACATCCTGATCAACCGGCAGCACATAGACGTTCCCATTGGCGTCTGTGATGACCGGTTTGATTTGCGGTGTGATCTTGGAGAACCATGGCTGATCGTTCACCGTGGCGAGGAACGGCGAATAGCGAAGAACGCTCCAACCATGTGTGGTGAACACGTCGGGCATGTCATTGGCAGCCATCTTGGTGGCCATAAGGGTCTCGTAATTGGCGCCGGGGGCAGAGTAATCAACCTTGATGCCAGTCTGAGCTGTGAAATCGTTTATCACTTGCTGCAGTGCGTCGGCTTGTGTGCCGACAATGTTGCTCATGAAGCTGATCGTAACGTTCGATTGTGACTGCGATCCTCCAGATGATGGTGTGGAGCTCGGAGTCCCCGAGCACGCAGAGAGCACCAAAGTGCAGGCAACCGCCGCCGCCGCAAGTAACCGTATCTTGAATTTGTTCATCGGATACTCCTTCTTGGTCTGTTTCCGTTTTCAGTTAGCAGGGTGGACTCGCTGCGATGGACAGACATCACCACAGTCGAACAGCTGCCAATGTGCCGTGTCATGATGCGCATTTCGCTGCCATACGTCTCTTGTGGAGTGTCCATCGGGGAGTCAGTCTTTGCTTCCAGATACTCGGCTCTCACTTGGGCTGATCGCTGCCTGTTGAGACCTGTCGAGTAGTCTTGATATTAGCGCTCACATTACCAGGTTGGCAACTGCTGCACCGACCTAGTCTAGTAACGATTTGATAACGATGAATCGGCTGCTACCATGGATGTGAGCGCGTCCAAACAGCCGGTAGTGCAAGGACAAAGTCGGCATGGTGGTAGCCCTGTTTTGCTTGGTGTGTGAGCGCGTCCATGAATGAGACAGGACAACGGAATGAGGTTGTGGCTGTGGAGATCCCCAGGACCAATCCGACGATGGCGGACGTTGCCACTGCGGCCGGCGTGTCGCATCAGACCGTGTCTCGAGTACTGAACAATCCGGCCTCTGTGCCGCCTAGAACGCGCGATCGCGTCCAAGATGCCGTTGCCCGGCTGGGCTACCACCGCAACATGACCGCACGAGCGTTGGCGACAGGCAATACCCATACCATCGGGGTGCTCATTACCAGTGCGACCTTTGCTGGGCCGTCAGGGACCCTGATGGGAATCGAGAAGACCGCGCGAGCAGCTGGATATTGGGTGTCAATGGCCGGGCTAGATAGCGATAATCCACGCGAGGCTCAAGACGCCTTTTCGCACTTCATTAACCAGGGTGTGACTGGAATAATCGCAATCATTCAGACTCAGTCCGCTCTTGATGCCACCCTGGATGCCTCTTTACCGATGCCAGTGGCGTTTGTCACATCGGGTTTCGTTCCGGATTCCCAGCCTTGCGTTGACTTCGACCAGGCTGACGCCGTCCGTCAGGTGATGTCAATCCTGCGAGGTCTCGGTCATACTCAGGTGGCTCACATTTCTGGCCCGCTTGATGACTTGCACGCGGCCATCCGAAAAACCGTCTGGCAAGAGTCGCTTGTGAAGGGCCTGGACAACCAAGCTATGTGCCAGATCGGAGATTGGTCTGCCGCGTCGGGATATCGGGCCACCCTGGACCTATTGGCCGCCAACCAAATGCTGACAGCGATTTTTGCGGGCAACGACCAGATGGCCCTTGGGGCCTTGCGAGCGTTAGGGGACGCGGGCTTGGATGTGCCACGTGACATGTCGATCGTCGGTTTCGATGACAGTGTCGGCTCAGACAACTCGATTCCACCGCTGACCACCATTCGGCAAAACCGTCACGCGCTTGGCCAAGTGGCCGTCGAGCTGCTGCTGGCCGCAATTGAGGGGCAGCCCGCGCAGCATCTCAGAATACCGGCCGAGTTGGTGCTGCGGGCCTCGACGGGAGCGCCCAACAACTAGAAAGGGCCTCAGTTTGGATAGATACTATTTGGCCGTGGATGTCGGAGCCTCCAGCGGGCGGCTTATCCTGGGCAAGCGGAATGATACAGGCACCTTGGATATTGAGGAAGTCCATAGGTTTGCCAACAGATCGGTCATGCGCGGTTCACGTCAGTGCTGGGATTTGGACCGCATTCTCGAAGAGATTTTGGTTGGTATGCGCAAGTGCGCACATCGTGGCATAGTGCCTGTCAGTGTGGGTATTGACGCATGGGGGGTAGATTTTGTTCTGTTGGACGCAGAAGGGCGTGTCATCGGCGATAGCGTCTCGTACAGGGATACCCGAACCCAGTTCGCGCCTGCCGACGTCCACTCTTGCGTGTCAGAATCAGTGTTGTACGCGCGAACTGGCATTCAGCAGCAGTCCATTAACACCATCTATCAGCTCTGGACCGTGCGCGAACAGCTGGACAAGGCGGACGCCATTCTTATGGTGCCGGACTATTTGCATTATCTGCTTACGGGTGTGATGGCTAACGAATACACCGAGGCCAGTACGACTGGCCTCCTTAACGTCACCACGCGAACCTGGGACCGTGAACTGCTTGATGATCTGGGATATCCGCAGCATCCGTTCACAGCGTTGCGTATGCCCGGCGACAAGCTAGGCAACTTGAAACCGCAGATCGCCGATAGAGTGGGATTTCAGTGCCTAGTGGTTCTACCGGCCACGCACGACACCAGTTCCGCGGTGGTGGCCGCACCGCTCAAAGACGATTCCATCTATGTCAGCAGCGGCACTTGGAGTCTTCTGGGGGTTGAGAACACTGTTCCCATTACATCTGAGGCCAGTCGTTTGCGGAACCTTACCAATGAGGGTGGCGCTCAAGGCCGCTACTGTTTCCTGAAAAACATTGCCGGTCTGTGGATGGTCCAAGAGACGCGAAGAGAACTGGGATCAACGCATAGTTTCGGCGACCTGAATCTCCTTGCGGAAGACGAGCCTGACTTTGTCTCGACCGTGGACGTGACGGACCCGCGCTTTCTGTCCCCGGTCAGCATGACGGAAGCCATACGGCAAGCATGCATGGAAACCGGCCAGCGAGTGCCGGACACTCCCGGGAAACTAGTCCGCTGTATTCTTCAAAGCCTGGCTAAAAGCTACAGTCAAACGATTGAGGAGTTGGTTGAGGTTACGGGGCGGAGCTTCGGTGGTGTGTGCATCGTGGGCGGCGGCAGCAAAAATGGGCTTCTTAATCGTCTGACTGCGGAAGAATCCGGCCTCGACATGACCGTCGGACCCGCCGAGGCCACCGCCTTGGGTAACGTTGCACTGCAAATGATCGCCGATGGCGCGGTGGAAGACATTGAAGCAGCTCGCACACTAATTGCCAGCAGCAGCCTGTGACTCAGCAGCTCTAGCTCGTCTTTCAATGAGCGCCTGAACGGTCGATCTCGTCGGGGACCTACCGGTATAGCGCTCCATACGTCCGGCACGCAGCATAATCAGCCGCCTCAGCGCCTTCGGTGCCGAATGCGCCCCAGGCGTGCGGACGGAAGATTTCAGCTTCGGGTACATTGTGCATGGCGACGGGAATTCGCAGCATACTCGCCAACGTGATGAGCAGCCCCCCAACGTGTCCGTACACTGTGACGCCGTGATTAGCTCCCCAGCTGGCCATGACGCTGTAGACATCTGTGAATGCACCATGGCCGGTCAAATCCGGGGCGAACCACGTCGTGGGCCAAGTGGGATCGCTACGTTGGTCCAAAACCTGGTGTACACGATCGTCCAGAACCACTGTTGCGCCCTGGGCAATCTGTAGTACGGGCCCAATGCCATCCACAATGTTGACGCGAAGCAACGTCACTGGCATCTCGGCCGAACACCGAAAGTGACTGGAAAACCCGCCACCTCGGAAATAGCCATAGTCAGCACGGCACCAATCGGTTGCCGCAAGACAACGTTCGATGTCGTCACCGGACATCTCCCACCAAGGCTTCATCACGCCTTCGTCTTTTTCATTCCTCGCGGCGCCTGTGCCGTCAAGAGCAGTCGCACCGGAATTGATGAGATGGATGAACCCGTGCGCCGCACTGCCGGTCGGTTTAATGCCGGAAACGCGCTCGACGGCCTCTGGATCCCAATATGTGCGCACATCATGGAAGCAGGGTGCCCGATCAGAAACGAGTGTTCCCAACAGCATGGATACACCATTTAGGGTGTCGTTCTCAGTTGCGAAGGCAGTGGGAGCTTTAGGTCCGTTCCAGTCGAAAGTCGAGGCAAGCACCGTCTCCGTGAAATCTCCGTTGGGAAGCCAGTCTGTCCATTGGCGCTGCCCTTGGAAACCTCCAGCAACAGCATGTTTCCCTAAGGACTCTTCATGCCAACCGATGTCTTTGAGGTTGGGATTTCCAAAAAGGATATCGCGGACGATGCATGTCATTGTCGCGACGAACTCCCAGTCCGCGTCTGGCGGGACGACCTTTGACTTGACGCAAATATCGGGAATTGGGTGCCCGGCATTCTTGTCGTATCCTTCACGGCAGTAATTCTTAATCCAGCCAAGTGCCTTATCGACTTCGGCTTGGTCGAAGATGCCTAGCTTCATACGGCGCAGAATCTCCGTCAGGTCGACGTATTCCGCCCGGATGCCGAGGTAGTCCTGGAGAAACAACTCATTGCAGTAGCTGCCCGCTATCCCCATGGCGACAGCGCCAAGGTTGACGTAGGATTTGCCTTTCATCCATCCCACCGCAACAGCACACTTGGAGAATGCCAGGATTTTTTCAGCGACATCCAATGGGATCGAGTTATCGTCGGCGTCTTGCACCTGTCGGCCGTAGATACTGAATGCCGGCAGACCACGTTGTGCGTGGGCCGCCATGACGGCTGCCAGGTAGACGGCGCCTGGCCTTTCGGTGCCATTGAACCCCCACACGGCCTTTATTGTATTCGGATTCATGTCGAACGTCTCTGAACCGTAGCACCAACAGGGGGTGACAGATAGCGTGGCTATGACATTCTGGCCTAAGAACGCGTCTTCGCAGATGGCCGCTTCGGCGCCTCCTCCAATTGTGGTGGGGCTGACGACGCACTGCACTGGCGTACCATCTGGATAACGTAGTGTGGAGATGAGTTCGGCCGCTGCTGTGGCCATGCCCATGGTTTTGTCTTCTAGACTTTCTCGCACCCCACCCCAGCGTCCATCGATAACGGGTCGAATGCCAATTTTCGGATACATACCAATACACCTCGTCCCATCGTGTGTTTGGCCAATAAACGCCAGGCACTTTACCACAACTGGAAACGATTGGAGCGGGCTCGGCCTGCGACAAAACTGTCGTGTGTAGTGAGCAGACGGCGATGCGCGGCTTTTGTCGTCCGCTCCTGCGCGTGTCCGGCGTCACGCGGATGTGAATTGCCGGAGGCGATGTCAGCGTCGTTTCGCACTTTGCTGATTGGCGCTTGACGAACCGTCGCGTCCATTGTGCGGGTCAATGATCGCTAATGTGACCTAGGCCCCGGTTACAGTGGATCAAACGACGGATATGTCGATTTATCCACGACTTTTCGACGCATCCGTGGTTCGTCAAATGATAAGCAGGGAATCATGGTGACAATTCGTAGATTTTCGGTCGTCGGTTTTGCGGCGGCAGCGGTCTTTACGACCACCAACCTGGACGCAACCCAAGAGTTCGAGCCGGGATCAAGATCTAATGTCATGGCCGCGCCCACTTGAAACCGACGTGATTGTATTTGATGTTTTGCAGTGATTATGCCATTGGCTGCTTGAAGGCCGATTTGCTTATCGGTGCATATGGTCTTAAACAAACACCTGGTTGTTAACTGAATGTGCAGTGCGGGGTGTGGGGAATTACATGGGGGGTGATGGGGATAACGGGCGTCCTATCGTTTGCACGACTTGGAAGCGTGCCCAATTTGCAAGAAAGGTTTTCTTATGTTGTCTAATCACTACACCCGTCTTATTAAGGGTTTATCTATTGCCGCGTCCATCGTTGTCACTATGGGGGTTGGCGCCATGGCGGCGCCAGCCTGGGGCACTATACCCAGCCCATCAAGCTCTGAGATCGTGGTGCACTTTCCGGTACAAAGCGATCGAATGCCTGACGGCAATATTGGGGCGGCGCCCGTCGGTGTCACCTTGGATTTGGTCGCGTCCGGTGTGCCGTTCACGCAGTCGTGGGCAAAATGCGTTGTCGACGCGCAGGGTGACTGCTCATTTGTTGTGCCGGTGGCCGAGATCACAATCCCGGGCACATACACGGTGGCGGTCGACCCGTCATCTGCCGACTGGAAAGTTCCGCCGGTTGCGGCGTCGTCAATCATTATCCCTGCTAGCACCAGCGGTGGGGCGACGATCAACGCGTCCCGGCCTTTGACTCTTGAGCGTGTCAATCCGCCCCTGCCCGCCACTTGCGGCATGGGCGGTTTGAAGATCGCCATGGTTGTGGACTTGTCCGGGTCGATGGACGGTTACCCTTTGATGCAGCTGAAGTCGGCGGCAACTGGTTTCGTTAATGCGATGGCCGGGACGAACACGCAGATTCAATTGTTCACCTTCGCGTCCCAGGCACCAGCCAACACCAATGAGGACATTAATCGTCCATTGACGTCAATACAGACGCAGGCTGGGGCTGACCAGGTGAACGGGTGGATCAACGGCTGGAGGATAGTTGATTACACCAATTGGGATGCCGGCTTGGCACAGGTGGCGGTTGCGGGCGAGCGCTACGACTTCGTCATTTTCATCACTGACGGGGTGCCCAATATGACCTCTAAGTCGTCGGCGCCGAACAATATTGACCTGGTGGCAGAAAACACCGCATCGGCCAACGCGATCAAAGCCATGGGTACCAGAATTCTGGTGTTCGGTGTAAACCTGAGTGGTTCTGATTTGACTACAGCGGGTGACCAAATCAGCGCTATTGCGGGTGGCGTTTCCGGCAAGTCCGATGCGTCGCAGAATGACTATTTCTTGGCTGATTGGACCAACGTGGCGCCATTGTTGTTGAGCATCACTCAGTTGTGTGCGGCGGTGATCCAGACGGTGAATATCCAGTACGTCGATGACGATAACAGCCAAGCTGTCGTGCAGCCGGCTGCTGGAACTGAAACGACGTTGTATGGCCCGTCGAATTCGCCTGTCGGTTTCACGGACAACGATGCGAAGGCTGGGGTGCCCGCTAATTATGTATATGCGTCCATCGACAATGTTGACAATTATGACGACGACTTGGCTGTTGATCAGACGATCACTGTACATGTTAAGCATGTGATGGTTTCAGTTGATGTGCCGGTAACGCGGACGGTTCACTATGTGGGGTCGCCGAGCCCGATTGCTGATGATGTGGCGACGATCACGTGGACGAAGACTACTGACCAGGTGACGAGTATAAGTTCGTGCGCGACGAGTAGCACGGGATATCCGGCGGTGGCGTCACCGGTTGTGGCCGGGTATCAACCTGATGTTGTGACGGTGCCGGCTGCGTCGGTAACATCGCCGGTGGCGGTGTGTCCAGCTAATTCGAATGTCACAGTGACGTATTCGGCGGGGACGCAACGCGTTGACGTTGTTTATGTTGATGATGATGCGGCCGGCGCTGTTGTGGCGGGTGCAGGTAAGTCGTTGACTGGCCCGTCTGGTAGTGCTGTTGGTTTCACAGAGGACAATGCAAAGACTGGCGTGCCTGCCAACT
>Ga0123357_10011862_pt1 | contig 11203 bp, 9 predicted proteins | sample TergutEmb28metaG_FD_89873 | JGI IMG/M metagenome (GOLD analysis project Ga0123357, IMG submission 89873) | Embiratermes neotenicus P4 segment gut microbial communities from Petit-Saut dam, French Guiana - Emb289 P4 | ecosystem: Host-associated > Arthropoda: Insects > Digestive system > Gut ... | reverse complement strand
GCCACAAAGGCGACCTGCGACGGCTCTTGCAGCCGCGCGAGGGCCTGGCAAGTGCGCGCAACGTCGTGGACACGCAGAAAGGCCGCGCCCGCCGCGGCGCTGGCGGCGGCAAGCTCGGCGCTTGCCCGGTCGCGGTCCTGCGCCCAGGCGGGCGGCGCGCCAAAGAGCGTGGCAAGAAAGCGCTTGCGCGACAGGCCGATATAGCTGTCGTAGCCCGCCGCGCGCAGGCGGGCGATCAGGTGGGGCAAGCGTCCAAAGAGCCGGATGTCGTCATCGCGACTGCCCTGAAAACCAAAGCCCGGGTCAAGCGCAATGCGTCCGGGGGCGACGCCCTCCTGCTCAAGCAACGCCACCTGTCCCAGCAGGAAACGGATCGTCTCTTCAAGGCTCTGGGGCGCGTCTGTTGGCCGCGCGTCCGCGGGGCCGCACATCACCACGCAGCGCGCCTGGGTCTGCGCCGCACAGGCGCGCATCGCCGGGTCGCGAAAGCCCGTGACATCGTTGATCCCCTCCGCGCCCGCGGCAAGCGCCGCGCGAGCAACCAGCGCGCTGGTCGTGTCGACGCTGAGAGGCGCCGTGACACCCGCCGCGCGCAGAGCGTTTATGACCGGCACGACGCGCGCGCACTCCTCCTGCGCGCTGACTGGTGGCGCGCCCGGACGGGTAGACTGGCCGCCGATATCAAACTCGTCTGCGCCCGCGTCCAGGAGCTCGCGCGCATGGCGCAACGCGCGGGCGGGATCCAGAAAGCGGCCGCCGTCAGAAAAGGAGTCAGGGGTGACGTTGATGATCCCGACAATGCGGGGGGCGGGGGCGGAGGTTAAAGAGCAGCCGGACGCACGCTCCGGATCTTTGTCCCTCTTGTCGCCCGGCTCTGCGCGCAACCCGACGCCCATGGTAAACGGAGGGCTCCGCGTTTAGCGGGGGCCGATCAGCGCCATGGCCTCAGCGCGTGTGCGGGCGTCTGTCTGGAAGGTGCCGCGCACCGCAGAAGTCACGGTTTTTGAGCCTGGTTTTTTCACGCCGCGCATCGACATACAGAGGTGCTCCGCCTCGACGACCACCAGCACCCCTAAGGGGTGCAGATACTCAACGACGCTGTCAGCTATCTGAGAGGTCAGGCGCTCCTGAATCTGCAGGCGCTTGGCAAACAGATCGACCACCCGCGCAAGCTTTGACAGGCCGCAGATCTTTCCGTCGTGTCCCGGGATGTAGGCGATGTGCGCCACGCCAAAAAATGGCGCCAGATGATGCTCGCAAAGCGAATACAGAGGGATGTCACGCACCAGCACCATCTCCTGGTGGTCTTCGTCAAAGGTGACGGAAAACAGCTCAGCCGGCGACTGCCACATGCCTGCGCAGATCTCCTCATACATGTGTGCCACACGCCCGGGGGTTTTCTGCAGGCCCTCGCGATCCGGGTCCTCGCCTATCCCCTCAAGGATGAGCCGTACGCCGGCGGCTATTTTGTCTTTGTCGACCGGCATTGCCTTACGCCCCGGCAGGGGCTATCGTCGAGCTATTAGGCAGCGGCAGGTCATGGATGCCCTCGGCCTGCGCCTGAGGGGGATCGCTTGGGGTATCCTGCGGAGCTTCCTTCTGCGCCGTCTTGTTCGCCTGTTCGCTGGCCAGATAAGCCTCCCACTGACCGTCGAAGATCGCCTTGAGCTCTTCGCTTTCCAGCGTCTCGCGCTCGATAAGCAGTTGCGCCATCAGGTCAAGCGTGTCGCGATCCTTATCCAGAATCTCATGGGACTTCGCAAAACCCTCGTCAATGATGCGCGATACTTCGGCGTCGATGATCGAGGCGGTCTCGTTGCCATAGTCGCTCTGTTGCGTAAGGTCACGGCCCAAGAAAACGTCGTGGCTTTGCTCGCTAAAGGCCCGGGGGCCTAGGGCCTCGCTCATGCCAAAGCGGGTCACCATGTCGCGCGCCAACTTGCTGGCCCGTTCAATATCATTGGAAGCGCCGGTCGTGATGTCGCCGATGGCCATCTCCTCTGAGGCGCGCCCCGCCAGGAGCACCGCGATGTCATCGAGCATCTCTGCCTTGGACTGCAGGAAGCGGTCCTCGGTGGGCAACGACCAGGTCGAGCCAAGGCTTCCGCCGCGGGGGATGATCGTCACCTTGTGGACCGGGTCTGAGTTGGGTAGGCGATGCCCAACGATGGCATGACCCGACTCGTGATAGGCGATCGTGCGCTTTTCTGCGTCAGAGATCAGGCGGCTCTTGCGCTCGGGGCCCATCATGACCCGGTCGCTGCCCTCTTCGATCTCTGTCTGGGTAATCGCTTTTTTGCCCCCGCGCGCCGCGAGAAGAGCGGCCTCGTTAAGCAGGTTGGACAGATCAGCACCCGTAAAACCGGGCGTGCGTCGCGCAATGACGCCCAGATCGACCTCCGGGGCAAGCGGTTTGTTTGCCGCATGGATCTTTAATATCTCTTCACGTCCGCGCAAGTCGGGGCGATCCACAATGATCTGGCGATCAAAGCGTCCTGGACGCAACAGCGCGGGGTCAAGCACGTCGGGGCGGTTAGTCGCCGCGATCATGATGACGTTATCCTGCGGATCAAAGCCGTCCATCTCGACCAGCAAGGCGTTCAGGGTCTGCTCGCGCTCGTCATGACCGCCGCCCAAACCCGTGCCGCGCTGACGGCCGACCGCGTCGATCTCGTCAACAAAGATGATCGCCGGAGAGGCCGCTTTGGCCTGCTCAAATAAGTCACGGACACGCGAAGCGCCGACGCCGACAAACATCTCGACAAAGTCAGAACCGCTGATGCTGAAGAACGGCACATCCGCTTCGCCGGCAACCGCGCGCGCTAAAAGCGTCTTTCCGGTACCCGGAGGGCCCACCAACAGGACGCCCTTTGGGATCCTTGCCCCGAGAGCCTGGAAGTGCTCCGGCGCAGACAGGAAGTCCTTGATCTCGCCCAGCTCCGCGACCGCCTCGTTTTCTCCGGCGACGTCGGCAAAAGTCACCTTCTGCTTCTGGGGATCGGTGAGCTTTGCCCGCGCGCGTCCGAAGTTCATCATGCGCGCGTTGCCCCCCTGCATCCGATAGAGCACAAAGAGCAGAATGCCGCCCAGCGCGACCAGAAGAACTACGTTGCCGATGATCGACCACAAAGCGCTGGAATCCGAGTTATTGATCGTAAACTTGCCGCCCAGGCGCTTTTGCGCGAACTCCGTAAATGAATCGGCGCCCGCCCAGGTCGAGGTATATTTCTTTGGCGCTTTTTTCGCCTTCATGTCCTTGACGCTTGCCCAGTACTGGCCCGAGAGCGTTCCTGAGCTGGTCTTGTACTCCGCGCTCTTGATGCGGCCATGCTCGGCCGCCGTGATGAACGCGCCCGTCGAGAGCTGTTTTGGCGCTTCGTTGGCGGTGCCCATACGATTAGCGATGATAACCGCCACCACGGCCAATACGACGATATAGAGGAAGGCTACTCCAAGATTTTTTTTCTTACTGTCCAACGACGTGACTCCTTTGTAAAACAAGCACCCGCCCTGGTGGGCGGCGCAGAGGTGGGCTACTTATTATACAGCTCAGGCTTCAGCACCCCGATGTAGGGCAGGTTGCGATAATGTTGTGCATAGTCAAGTCCATATCCTACAACAAAAGCGTTTGGAATCGTGAAACCTACATATTGAACGTCAAGCGCAGCAGCCTGCATGCCCTCTTTGAGCAGCAGCGTCGCGATCGCAATGCTGGCCGCGCCGCGCCCATGGAAGTTGCGAGCGAGATACTTGAGCGTAAGGCCGGTGTCTAAAATATCCTCGATGATGATGACGTGGCGATCGGTCATCGACTCGTTGAGGTCCTTGATGATACGCACAACGCCGGAGCTTTTATGCGCGTCCCCATAACTGGAAACCGCCATGAAGTCGAAGGTGAGCGGCGTCGATATCGCGCGCGTCAGGTCGGTCATGAAGTAGACCGCGCCTTTAAGGACGCACACCAGCAGAGGGTCCTTGTCCGCGTAGTCCCGGCTGATCTCTGCGCCCAGTTGAGCGATCCGTGCCTTGAGCTCCTCTTCTGTGATGAGCACGCTTTCCAGGTCCGGATGCGAAGAAGGTCTCCGATCGAAAGCGAGTAACGACTGCGGGGAATCAATGAACTGCGGAGAATCGGTTGGCACAAGAACTCCTTAGATGCTGATGGCAGGGATTACTCTTCTACCTTAGCACAGCGCGGGGTCCATGAGAGCCGCAAGACGCGCCTCGTTGCGGAGCTGAGTTTGTGCGCGTCATCGATGCTGTGCCCCGCAACCCAGACCGCCTGTCCCCGGTCGCGCACGACAGGGGTCAGGGCACGCGCAGCGGCGGGGGTCTTCGCGTCTATGAACAAGTCGCTGAGCTTCTTTGAGCCGCCCAGCCCCAGGGGAGCAATGCGCTCGCCTGCCTGCGGCGGACCACAGCTGAGCGTCGCAAGTTCCAAGGTATCGGCGTCTAGCCAGGCGCGGTTCTGGTCGGGCGGAAAGGTGGAACGCAGGAGCACGAGATCGGTGGCCGCGCGGCCCTCCACAAGCTCGACCTCGATGCGACCAGCATCGAAGAGCTCGGTGATGCCGTCGGACAACAGAGGGGTTTCTGCAAAGCGCAGCGCTGCAGCGGCAGAGTCGCCGGTTGTTTGCCCCAGGAGGTCCGTCGCTTCGACGATAAGCGCGCCACCCGTGCGACGGGCCTGCAAGCCTGCGCCGATGTCAGCGCGATAGTTCTGCGCGGTCAGGGCGTCTGCGAGCTCCCGGTAGCGAGCCTGAGGCAGACGCGAGGCCTGAGGAAAAGTGTCAAGCAGCGCGCGACGCAGAGTCCTGCGCGCCATGACCGCGTCAAGCGTGGCCAGCAGATCGGCATTCATCACCAGGCGCTGCTGAGAGGCCCGCTCGTCGCAGAAGTCGCGCGCAAAGGAAGCCGCCAGCTCATCAAGCAGCGCGTCGTCTTCTGCGAGCAAGTCCATTGTGCGTTCAAGATTGGCCCGGAAGGTCGGGGCGAGATTGGCCGCCACCGGGATCAGGCGCGCACGAATCGCCGCGCGGGTCCGGGTAACGTCCTCATTGGTGGCATCCTCACGCCAGCTTTGCTGCTGCGCGCCGAGGTACTCGCGCAACGCCGCGCGATCACAGCGCAGCAGGGGCCGGATAATGCGGCCACGTGAGGTGCGGATCGAGGCTAAGGCGCCCGGCCCGGCGCCAAAGAGCGCCCGCTCGAAAAAGGTCTCGATCCGGTCGTCACGGGTATGAGCGGTCAGGACGCGCCCCCTGCTGGGGTCAACTTCTGCGGCAGCGCAAAGCTCATCGCAGAGCGCCTCCGCCGCCTCGTAGCGCATCTGGCGGCCCACATCCTCGACGTTGCGCTTCTCTGTTGCGGCCTGTTGCGCGACATCGCAGCGCTTTACGACGCAGCCATAACCCAGCTGAGCGCAGAGTTCCTGGACAAAAGCCTCATCCGCGTCGGCCTCAGCGCCACGCAAGCCATGATTGACATGCAGGACCCGCACAAGCGCAGGCGGCGGGGTCGCCTCAGTAAAAACACCGCTCGCAAGCAGGTGAAGCAGCGCAACCGAGTCGCCACCGCCGCTCACCATCACCACCAGCGGTGTCGTAGCGTCAAACAGATCAGTAAGTATCGGGAGCCCTTGTGCCATACTACGAGTGTAGCCGATTTGTGCGCATTGTAAAATCAGACAATCAATTTATCTGGGATAGGCAGAGGAGTCGTCTCGCTCTGTTTGGCTAGGCGGATGCAGACCCAAGTATCGATTTATTGGGGATAGGTAAAGGGGCCATCGATTTATCTGGGATAGGTAAAGGAGTCGCCTCACTTTGTTTGGCTAGGCGGACAAGTAAAATATATGGCCCTCGGGCTTCAGCCCTTGGGCCATATATTTTACGCAGTCCAACAACGCCAAACAAAGCGAGACGACCCCGTAACTTCTATCCTTCGCCGAGGTACGCCTTGCGCACGTCTTCGTTTGCCATGAGTTCGGCGCCGGTGCCCTTCAGCTTGACGGAGCCGGTTTCGAGCACAAAGCCGAAGTCTGCGATGGCCAGGGCCAGGTTGGCGTTCTGCTCGATCAGCAGGATCGTCACCCCTTCGTCATGGAGCTTCTTGATGATCGAGAAGATGATCTCGACGACCACGGGGGCAAGCCCCATCGAGGGCTCGTCAAGCATCAGCAGCTTGGGCTGCGACATCAGGCCGCGCCCCATCGCAAGCATCTGCTGCTCGCCGCCAGACAGCGTGCCGCCTTTTTGTCCCAGGCGCTCCTCAAGACGGGGGAACAGGCTCATGACCCAATCAAAGTCGGTCTTGATACCAGCCGCGTCCTTGCGCAGGTACGCGCCCATCTCAAGGTTCTCGCGCACGGTCAGCTCCGGAAAGATCCGGCGGCCTTCTGGTATCTGGATGACGTGGCGGGCGGTGACTTTTGAAGGCGCCATGCCAGCGATCTCTTCATCCATGAACTTGATCGAGCCCGAATGAGGGGCGATCAAACCAGAGATCGTACGCAGGGTCGTTGTCTTACCGGCGCCGTTAGCGCCGATGATCGTGACCAGTTCGCCTTCGTTGACCGCAAAATCGATGCCCTTTAAGGCCTCGATCTTGCCGTAGTTGGTATGCAGGCCTTCTACCTTTAGCACGTTAGCCATAGCGCTACGCCTCCTTTGCTTCATCAGAGGCGCTGGCCTCACGGGACGCGTCGGCCTCAGGCGCCGCACCGGCCTCGCCTGCCGTAGCAGCCGCAGCGGTCTTATCGGCTGCGGAAGAAGCGCCAGCCTCGCCAGCCTCATCCTTCTGGCCAGCGATGATAGCTTCTGCGCCCTTGCCCAGATAGGCTTCAATGACCTGCGGGTTGTGCTGGATCTCTTCCGGATTACCTTGAGCGATCAGCTTGCCAAAGTCGAGCACATAGATGCGCTCGGCCAGATTCATGACGACCTTCATGTCGTGCTCGATCAAAAGCACCGTCAGCCCTCGGTCACGCAAGCCAAAGATCAGATCGTTAAGCTGCCTTGACTCGGTCGTGTTCATACCAGCCGCAGGCTCATCCAGACAGATAAGCTTGGGGTCGGTCGCCAGAGCGCGCGCGATCTCAAGACGGCGCTGCGCGCCGTACGGCAGCGAGCTGGAGATCTCGTTGGCCCAGGGAAGCAGGCCGCAGAAGTCCAGGCATTCCTCCGCATAGCGTTGCGACTCGCGCTCCTCGCGCATGAACGCAGGCGTATGAAAACTCGCGCCTAACGCGGTCTGCTTTGTGCGGATATGGCGCCCGATCATCACGTTTTCCAGCGCGGTCATCGATTTGAATAGGCGGATGTTCTGGAAGGTACGCGAGATACCCCACTCGGCGATCTTGTCAGGCTTCACGCCCGAGACCGACCGGCCTTCGAAGAGGATTTCGCCCTCGGTTGGCTTATAGATGCCCGTCAGCAGGTTGAAGAACGTGGTCTTGCCCGCCCCGTTGGGCCCGATCAAAGAGACGATCTCGCCCGTGTCAATATACATATTTACGCTGTCAACAGCGCGCAGGCCGCCAAACGCAATGGTGGCGTCCTTTGCCTCTACTAAGTGCTCGCTCATGCCGCATCACCCGCTTCCAGAGGCTCGACGCCTACTATGGGTGGCTCTTCAGAGTCTACCGCACCGCTCTCGTCCCCCACTTTTTTCTGCGCTTCAGAGCTCAACGCGCGATGAGGTCGCACCATGGGGATAATCCCATCCGGTCTAAGCGCCATCATAACAACCATCAATAAGCCCAGCACCAGGTTACGATAGTTCGCGATCGTCTCGACTACAGATGATGAGAGCGGCAACTGCCACATAATAAAGGGCAGGCCTGAGGGTCCTGCAAAAGCGCGGATAAGCTCCGGCGTGCCGTAGATGACGATGGCGCCGATGATAACGCCCTTCGTCGAACCCATGCCGCCGATGACCACGATGGACAGGACCAGAATCGAGCCAAAGAACGCGAAGGTCTCTGGCGACACCACGCCCTGGACGTAGGCAAAGAGCGCGCCGGCCACGCCGCCCCAGATCGCGCTCATCATGATGGCTGAGGTCTTGGTCTTTGTGGTATTAATGCCCATTGCGCGCGCCGCGATGTCGTCGTCTTTGAGCGCCGCCCAGGCACGCCCGGTACGGGAGTTCTCCTGGCGCCGCGTGACAACGATAGCGATGATGACGAACAGCAGGATAAGCAGATACCAATAGATGTTCGCCGAGAACGTCAAGCTGTAACTGCTGTTCCCAAAGGGAATATAAATAACTCTCTGCAGCCACTGCAGGCCGATCGGCGAAGGAAGGTTCTGGCCCGCGGCGGGGATGCCCGCCGATCCACCGGTCAGCTTTAAGATGTTGTTCTGGGCGCTCACACGGATAATCTCTGCCAGGCCCAGCGTTACGATCGTCAGATAGTCCCCGCGCAGCCTGAGCACCGCCAGGCTTAAGACGCCGCCAAGCACCGCCGCACCGGCAACACCCGCCAGGATCGCAACAATAAAAGACGCGCCCGCCAGCCACACGGGTAAATGGGTTGCAACCAGTAGACCGATGATCATACCGGCATAAGCGCCGGCCGCATAAAACGCGATACGACCAAAGTCAAGCTGGCCCGCATAGCCGACCAGGATATTAAGGCCCAGCGCCAAAATGAGATAGAGCCCGATGATCGTCAGAATTCGCGTGTAGATCTCCTGGCTCAGCGCCGCGAACACGAACGGCACAATCGCCATGACGACCACCAGTACAATCAGAAGTATGGTCGTCCGCTTGCTGGTCTTGCGCATGTGAGCAGGCACTTTTTTACTCTTTTTTGCGTCAGAAGGCGTCGTCATCTCTTTGATTTCATCTGCCATGATCACACCTTCTCTACGACTGAACTGCCGAGCAGACCGCCCGGACGGAATACCAGGATCACGATCAGGACCACAAAGGTAATGACGTCCTTGTACGCCGCAGGTCCGTAGCCCTGGGCAAATGATTCGAGCAACCCGAGCATGAAGCCTCCGAGCATTGCGCCGCGCAGATTGCCGATACCGCCGATAACCGCTGCGGTAAAGCTTTTAATGCCCGGCATAAAGCCCATGTTATAGGTCACGGTCCCGTAGTAAACGCCAGAGAACACACCGGCGACAGCGCCAAGGGCCGGGCCGATGAAGAACGTCAGCGCAATGACTGAATTCACATTGATGCCCATGAGGCCCGCGGCGTCCTGGTCCTGACTGGTAGCGCGCATCGCCTTACCCACCCGTGTGCGCGCGATAAACAGGTCCAGTACGATCAGCAGGACGACCGACGTCGCCACGATGATAATACGTACCGGGGTGATACCAAGGCCCATCTTCCCACTCAGATCTTTCACGGGGATCAGCGAGGGGAACGGCTTATTGGGAGCGATCCACAGCAGAACCGCGTTCTGCAAAAAGATCGAAACGCCCAAAGCCGAGATCAACGGGGCCAGGCGCGGCGCATGGCGCAACGGCCGATAGGCAAAACGCTCTGTCAGCATACCGAGACAGCCGGTCAAGCCCGCGGCAACCGCCAAAATGATAACAAAGAGCATGACCAAGCCCACTGTCGAGCCCGTGAAGAAACTTCGAAGACTTTTCAGAAACGAAAGAAACGGGAGCACCTTGCAGAGCGCGTTTTGTGTCCCCGCGTTTGAGAGGAGGAGCAGTGTCCCCAGGCCAATATAAGCGCCCGACATGAACATCTCTGAATGAGCAAAGTTGATCATAAGAAGGACGCCGTAGACCATGGTGTAACCAAGAGCGATGAGCGCATACATGCCGCCCAACGTAATCCCGTTCACCAACTGCGCAAGAAAGTAATTCATATAAATTGGTTCCTTTGCCCGCGTCTACCTGACATAACGCGGAGGGAGCACCGGGTCCCGGCGCCCCCTCGCGTATCAAACAACTACACTATTTGATCGACTACACAGAGCACTAGTCTGGCTGAACTACCCATGCGCCACTGACAACTTTATACAGCGAGATAACCCTGTTATTGTTGTCGCCCTTGGAGTCGAAGGAGACCTTGCCCGTCACGCCATCAAAATCAGAAGCAGCAACGGCTTTGATCATAGCGTCGCGACCAGCAGGTGAGGTGACCTTATTCACACCCATGTCCTTGGCAACCGAGTACGTCGCATTGATGATAGCCATCGCCGCGTCGTAAGCATAAGCGTCGAACGGAGCCGGCTCTTTGCCAGGGAACATCGCCTTATAGTCAGTAGCGAACTGCTTACCATTCGGCAGGTTCTCGACCGGTACGCCCGGGCACGTAGCAAAACTGCCCTCGGCAGAATCGGCGCCCGCGCCAGTGATGAACTCTGGAGCATACAGACCGTCGCCGCCCATGATCGGGACCGTCACGCCACCGCTCTTGAGCTGCTTGCACAGCAGAGCGCCCGCGCCGGTGTCAGGAGCATAGGTGCCGCCAAAGTAAACGAAGTCCGGCTTAACAGAAGCGATCTTGGTGACCACTGCGGTGAAGTCGTTCTGCTTCTGCTGAGTCGAGGCCTGATAAAGAACTGTGCCGCTCTTGGCAACGAACTCATCTTTGAAGGCCGCGACCAGACCCTGCCCATAAGGGCTGGAGTCGTCGATGATAGCCACAGACTTAAAGCCCAGCTTGATCGCGTCATCTGCGGCGGTCGGGCCTTGCAGGTCGTCAGTTGCGCAGGTGCGGAATACATCATTGAAGCCCTGCTGCGTCAGCGCGGGGTTCGTTGAACCATAGCTGATCTGAACAAAATTGTTCTGGTGATATACCTTCGAAGCCGCAATAGAGACGGTCGAATTGAAGTGCGCGACAGCGCCGACCATCTTTTTGTCAGAGACAAACTGGTTGGCTACGGTCGTACCAACATCGGCGAGACTCTGGTCGTCGCCCGAGATAACCTTGAACTGGATCTTGAGATCCTTGGCGTCCTGGCTCGCGTTGGCGTTCTTCACCGCCAGCTGGACAGCACGCTGACCACCCTGACCAAAGGATACGTCGCCCTGCGTAATGGGGCCTCCAAATCCGATGTTCAAGGTCGTTGTGCCGCTGCTGCTGCTTCCGCCGGAGCCACTATTCCCGGAGCCGCACCCAGTGAGTACCAGGGCGAGCACCAGCAAGCTTGAAAGCGCAGCGAAAATAATCCTACGATTCCTTTTCATGTACATCCTCCTCTGCTGATTTTGATTCTCCTCTT
>Ga0123357_10011861_pt1 | contig 11204 bp, 7 predicted proteins | sample TergutEmb28metaG_FD_89873 | JGI IMG/M metagenome (GOLD analysis project Ga0123357, IMG submission 89873) | Embiratermes neotenicus P4 segment gut microbial communities from Petit-Saut dam, French Guiana - Emb289 P4 | ecosystem: Host-associated > Arthropoda: Insects > Digestive system > Gut ... | reverse complement strand
GCAATGTCACTCTGCTCCATACAGTTAGCAGGCATGGTCAGTTGACAGCAGCAATGTCACTCTGCTCCATACAGTTAGCAGGCACAGTCTGCTGACAGCAGCAATGTAACTCTGCTCCATACATTTAGCAGGTATGGTCTGCTGACAGCAGCAATGTCACATGCACTAACAAACAAAATGCAGCCAAGCAAGGTACAAAGGGCAAGTGTCCACAACTAAGTGTCAAAGCATGAAGACGTGTGAGGGGAGGGATGAAAGTACAGCACCACCCATGGCACTGAGGTGAGTGTGCAGCGCCATACCTCACACATCTTACCCACAGGAGGCCGGGTGAGATCCCAAGCCAGTCTGGATATTGCAGAGGTGGGAACACTGTTGACAACTGCCAGGAGTGACGGGAAGTTCAAAAAATAAGAGCACAAGGAGGGTGTGGCTTGTCACTAATTACTCAGTAGTAAAAGGGCTATCCCAGCTCCATTTTAAACTGTCTTAGCAGTTTGATCTCACTGTAATATGTGAATATATAACATTATTATTATTATTAATCAAATTTCAAGAATCTATTCCCGAGGGATGTGACTGCTGACAGCGGATTTTGGGCAGTTTATGTCCCTTATATTGTGCCCCATGTTCTAAATCCATATGTGTGCATCATGATTACAGCTCTCAAATTCATGCTCGCTAGATCCATAAGCACATCAAACAAGAAGAAAACTACTCAGCTCAAACATCTGCTCAGCTCGCCACAACTTGCTTTTCTTATGGAAGCACATTCTGGTCTCAGCGCTCGCATTGTGCAGGAAGCAGGTACCTGTTTAAACATATAGCAAACTGCTGAGCTAACCTGCCATGATAATATAGCATGCAATAAGAGACAATGGAATGCCCTGCACTGCATAAAAGTATGGTTCAAAGCTTCAGAAGTAATTCAGATACAGTGGACACTGACATACAACATCCACTGCCTGACACAACAATTTGTCAAGCAATCTTTACAATGTAAACAGGAATACCTTACTCACAGGTTATGTCTGTCTGTCTAGCTGGCTTTTATTACTGACTAAAGTGTTACAGAGATTTTTATAAAATTTGAAATGGTGTACATTTGATAAAAGTTTACAGGATAATTCCAGTTTTCTTACCAAAGTCCACTTCTCATATGGCCATACACAGACTTGTTAAAGTACACATTACAAGCTGTTCAGCAGATTTCATGAAACACCATAAGCTTAAAAAGTTGTAAGGAATCCTACTGGCAGTGTTGAGTTGAAGCTCTCCAACCTTCTGTTTATTTTCAAAACTCCTTAAAACTGGTAGCATTTCAGGGTTTCCTGGCATATGGGCCAGTGGGCTGTCTATCTCAGCCCAACTGGGTGTGCGGGACAGCAATGAGGCTTCATGGACACAGGTACTGGAAGTGGTGGAGTTTATGGCTGATGCAACAGACATTCCTATACTCCTGGATGCAGACACTGGCTATGGGAATTTTAACAATGCACGAAGACTTGTGCGTAAGTTAGAAGACCGTGGCATAGCAGGTACGACTCTGAAAAAATTATTGCTTTTCCCCTTTAATATCGCGTTGTCTGTTTTGCTGCATGTGGGATTGCTGCTAGGTTACTGCAAGTGGCTATACGTGTATACTGCAAAACTGATGTAGGTCCACTACTTCTTCAGTGTTTAGCAGAAGTTCCACTCACACAGTGATCCTTATGCAGCAGCATGACAGTACACTGTTTCCTGCACAAGAAATTATTCAATGGACCACTGAAAAGAAACTTTGTAAGATGGTAAAACTACTTCAGCTTTTTCACACAATTTAGTATTGTGATCTCAAGCAATTTTTTCATAATACTTCTGTTATAAAGATCACAAATATATATCACCAGGGCAACATGGATACAGTGTTACTTTAGCACTAAAGAAAAATTCATAAAACATGAGTCAAAACAGACTAAGTATGCCCAAAGTTATTTGTTGGTAGTACAAGTGCACTTCCTCCATTAACCTCACTCGTGTCCCCCACCTCAATTTCTCATTTAACACATCTTATGTGCTTATAAAGTCACAGGACATTACACTGTACTGCAAAACTGGTCTTCACATTTATGCTTAGAATTCAAATCTTGCTGCAACATCTCTATCATATGCTTCAGTCAGTAATCAATCAATGATAAAAAAAACAGAACCGGAAGCAACCAGTCCAAAGATCATGTGCAGGCCATGCAGTGGTACAGAGTTGATTAAAGCCTCTGGCAGAGTTCAACCATAAAGATATGAAGAATGGATGTAAAGTATATTGAATGGGACATACCTGAATAAAAATATGAAGGAAATGAACTTGTAAAGTGGGCAAACTTCCTAACTGAGAATCTTGTGTTCAGCTGAATGTAACATAATGCATATGGGAGATTTGGTACGACTTCAAACATCTAAATTCTTATGTGGGAAAACTCTGAACTCTAGGCAATACTAATAAACGGAACTTATCTAAAGGAACATATACTGTATATATATATGTGTGTGTGTGTGTGTGTGTGTCTGTCATTAACTACGCCATCATAACAAGAAGCAACTGCATTTTTTTAGAAGAGTTTTATTTAAAGAAAATACTTGGCAAAGAACAGACACTTGCATCAGTACTGCAGTGTGAGATCGCTCGCTCTGATGGCACCATGAACAATGGGTTTCATGTTTCACATTTATGTAAGTAACTTTGCACTGTAACACACAAAATGTTCCACAACTACAAAATGTCACACCAAAAACTGAGATATTATACTTAGATATCAACCAGGCTTCTTGCAATCTGTTATTATTCAGAAGAGTTCTGGTTTCCAGAAATGCATTACTGTCCACAACATTTCACATTCTGTTGACAAAATGTATCCATTATTCAAAACAACTTATTTTTCTGAGGGTTCAGGCTGCTGTATCGAGGATAAATGCTTCCCAAAGACAAACTCTTTATTAGATGGAAGACAACAACCACTAGCAGATATTGAAGAATTTTCACTTAAAATCAAGGTAAGTGAAATCCTCTGCCAGCTGTGCGAGGCCTAAGGCTGTCACATTACTCAAGCTGTATGTCTCAAATACAATTACAAAGGCATACTGGTACGACTTTATACATTTTTACATTTCTGCTGTTTTTTATTTTATAATAATTTAAAAGACAATACAAATTTGAAACCTGTCACAATTCTTTTCCAAATACTGTACCCAGCATACAACTGAAATTTCCTTACTTCAATTGACAGGCAACCGAACACATTCCCAGGTCTTGTGGAATGAAACGCCATGTAGTTTCATAGACAAGTACAGACTTTTGGGAAAGTACTGCCTCTATCTTCTAGGTTGACTGTGAATATTTAAATAATAGATTCATCTACCACATTGGTACCTATCTACCAAACTACACAAAATACTTTCATATTTACTATTAAAACTGGGGCAAGACTATTATGGTTTGCATGAATCAATATAGCAATGCAGATCTGGCTACTTGCAAAGCAGAAGGGAAGAACATTAGCAACAGTACTTAACCAAGCCATTTACACTTAACACTACACAGTTCTGAACTGTGCCCAAAGGACTCAGGTACCTTCCCACCTTTTCACCTGAATATAAAAATGTATCCATTTTCTGATCTGCCACGTTGTTCTAAATGTTAGACAACAGATGAAGAGCAGCAACCTTATAATACCAACTGCAATGCATCATTGTCAGAACCTTTACAACTGACTTAGTTTGGTATGGAGTGTTATGTCAACACTTGGATTGCAAGCACAAGGTCAAAAAATGAGGTCACAAGATGGTGGAAAGTTTTATTCTCCTTCAAAGTAATCTCACTTGACTGCAGCACCTCAGTACATTTTCTAGAAACTGCACAGTCACTGAAGGTATCCAAAGGAACTTTTTTTTAATTTAGTGGATACGCTCTTCTTCATGATCTTGTCCTGAACTCTTCTTCACTGAGGGAAGTTATCACATTGGGGACTAGAAGAGCTAGTGCAAGGTCAGGTGACTAACATGGTCGCTAATCTACACCATGCTGCAATGAGGTCTTTGAAAGTTGTGACTGTGTGCTCTATATGCCAAACACCGAGACTGTATTGATCAACTAAATGCAGCTCATTGTCTTCCCAAAATATTCGTAAATAATAAGATTAGCAGGTTCCCAGTTAGTGTGCAGTTGGTCCTCCATCAGTTTTAGGGTCATTCAACGGTTTCTGGCTACAAGTTCAAAAAATTTTCGAACATTGCTGGATCTCAAGCAGACGATGGATGCCCAACACTCAGCTCATCTTCAAGGTCATATCTTCTCTTTCTGATCCTTTCAGACCACTTGAAAACGCGTACAAGACAGGGCTACAGCTACAGCTGCATTGCATAAACAGTTTTAAGCATCTCTGAAACATAATTTTTTTTAACTGGCTGCTCCATGACAACAAAGGACTAGACAGGCAATGTACACATTACATAACATTGAGCGCATTTGTGCAACCATTGTTGCAGTGGAAAAACAATAAGTATTACATATTCTGAGTGTATGTTTGTAGCCTTAGGTATCCAGTACGCAGTGCGCGTGTGGCCTGTCCCACTGAACTATATTTTTCCACCTTATCTCTTAAATGGCACGATTTTCAGAAAAAAAGTTATTGAACATAAAACGTGTGTTCTGATTTCCTCTACAAACTTTGCCTGAAACATTTCTCATTCTAAGATGAACCAAGCGAAATATGATCAAAAATGTGTATTGGTTTTCATGTAAAATACCTGCTATTCTTGTCAGATTTCAATGAAACTTGAATTTTCTGAACAGATTTTCAAAATAATACTCAAATAACAAATTTCATGAAAGTCTGTCTGGTGAGAGCCGAGTTGTCCCATGCGGATGGACGGACAGGCATGACAAAGCTAACAGTCACTATTGCAATTTTACAAACACACCTAAAAACTGCTTACATGCATTAAAATGGCTGCAGGCTTGTAAAGAACACCAGCGAGACCCGGACTTCTGCGTGGTGGCTAGAGTTGAAGCCTTCATTGCCGGCTGGGGGCTACAAGAAGCTCTGACTAGAGCAGAAGCTTACAGAAATGCTGGGGCAGATGCCATTCTCATTCATAGCAAGAAATCTGACCCCTCTGACATCGAAGCCTTCATGTCTGAATGGAACAGTAAGGTACATAGCAACTAGTCTGCAAAACTAGAACACAGTATGCAAGAGTGGAGTTTCTCATAGCATTGTTTCTGAGGACTGAGGTCTTAATGGGATGTGATGCTGTGTTGTTGGGTGAGAATTTCTCAGTGTTTCAAAGGAATGTATTGCCTTCATCTTCAAGCATCAGGAAGTCCCATTTGTTTGGGAGTAGGTCGTGATCTGTGCAATGGCAGAAGCCAACTCACCAGTCATGTGGTCTCATCTCTATTGGTCTGAACCAGTCACAAAAGGTCAAAACAAGGGTATTAAAATAGGGAATCAGAAAGGGTTGAAATTTTGAACATCCAGGTTCACAAACTGTAAAGCACTAAACAGCTAGCCTATTATGTAAATGCTGCTGCTCTTCTGACACTTCCACTTCTGACCTGCCTGCACTCTATTAATTATTTCTATTCTTAAAGGGTCCAGTTGTGATTGTTCCAACTAAATACTTTTCGACTCCAACAACACTATTTAAAGAACTTGGCATCTCTACTGTAATTTGGGCAAACCATAACCTCCGAGCATCTGTCAGTGCTATGCAGAATACGTGTCATCAGATCATGTCAGAACAGTCACTGGTGAATACTGAGGGGAAGGTAAGCAAATCACATTCTTCTTTTACTTTTTCTATAACACAGTTTTGTACGGTACATTATATTACAGACTAGCTACGGGCCTTACATAGGATGGGTCAGCATTACATTCATGTGCTAATTCACATCATCTTTTGCCATTTTCCTTGGTTCATGAAAATTTCTAACTGGTAACCACAGCAAACATAGTTTGATGCCACGACCCAGTAAACACGATGATGCAATGCAAACACATCAAGGTGTAACACACATGATATATTATATAACTTAGAAGTTTAGTGTCTTGAATAAGTTGTGTCAACGTACTTGGTATTTGCAGATTTGCAGACCAAATGGTGACAAGTTCATAGTTGCATTAGTAGACACCAACATGTTGTATAGACCAGTAATCAATATCATTTATAATTTGTTCAAGCACTAATAAACATGAAACAAACATTCATCTGCTGTCTGCTAACAGTGCAATAAGTGTCTGCAATAGACTATTCGAGTTATTACTTCTTAATTCCTTGAGGTTTCTTTAATTAGCTTCCTTCCTGCCCATAGAGCTACACTCAAATATCAGCAAGGTCCTGCTGCTTTCTGTTTCTTCTTTGTTGAAAAACAACAAATATGTAGAAGAATATAATAAACACAATTTTTTAACACCTAATTTAGTTGAGATAGCTTCGAGGGAGTCTATCATTCCTTCAGCATTATCCCCGATCTACCATGTTCAGTATGTGCTTCTAACCCACAATGATGGCCAGCTGCATACAACAGGGACTTGATTTCTTTACAAACTTAAAAGGATATCACGTGACTCACTCTTGTAAAATGCATTTGCTGGTCAAAAAAGCCATACCAGAGCATGACACAGCCATATGATGATGGAAAGGTAGACAACAAAAGCACAGTCTAAGCAAAAACTTACAAACATCTTGCAGACAATGGCTTAAGCAAGAATTTTTTTTTATTTCAGGTTGCCAGTGTGGCAGAAATTTTCAGGTTACAACAAGATCATGAACTGAAGGCAGCAGAAAATTGTTATTTACCAAAGAAATAATCACCCTAAAAACAGAAACTGTCATATTTCTTAAAATCTGGAAAAGTTTGTATCAATTATTTGAAGCCAGATATTAAAATACATATGATCTGGTAAGATGCTGTAAGACTCCAATAGACTGGACAAAAGATTTCATCTGCTCAGTTCCTCGGTGTCTTTCATATCAAAGACCTTGGTACCTTCCAGTGTTATTCACATAACAAAGTATCTTCCAGCATTATTCATAATCCAGACAGATTGTGGCACAAAAGGCATTCTTACTAAAATTACAGCTAAAAACATTTTTCAATCATAAACTGAACAAAAAATCAATAAAATAAAATAACATTACACGTTTCAGTCAGTATTTTTATCACTGGACGGTGAACTACAGCCCTCTCCTCAACTTTTCACTTTATGACCATTCTGATGACTCCAACAATTACACATGGAGATGGTCTTTCTCCCAGGACAGCTGGAGTGGGGTGTGGCATTGGCACAACCAGGGGACCAATGTGGCCATCCATAGTGTTTACTCAGCTGGCAGAGATGGTTCCTGTCACTCTTCATTCCACACTGTGAATACCTCAGCTGCTTGTTGAAACTCTGTGCCAGTGCTGCTGGTGTTTGTGTGGTACCTCCAGCACACTCCCAACAACAGCCCATTTTAGGGCTAATGCTACCTACTGTATTCTACCCATACCTCCCTAACTGACCTGCCAACTGTGTCAGCCAGACAGGAACTGGTCACACTATACATCTATATTTCTTCTAATGGCCTACCCCTGGCATTTGTCTTTGACCTGCAGACCCTTGAAGATAAAGGTCATGTGTTCCTTCAAAATGTCGGGAACTGATTACAGGTGACATGATCCCACACCCAGAAGAATGGAATCCTCACACAGCCTACCATATGCAGTGCCATCTTAACGTAACAGTGCAACTGGCAAATGTCAATGGCCTCACTAGCACCTCATCAAACAACAGTGTTTATAAAAACACAAAATTGTTAATTGTTTTCTACCATTTTATTACATGAAGAAAATCTGTAAATTGTGTTGTTAGAAACTGATGTTGTCATACTGGACAGTAGCTGTCACATGCCAAATGTGTGACATAGCTGTAGGGGTGATCATATGAATAACACCATTCAAAATGGCACTAAAGAGTTCTTAAAATGTCCCAGACTGTACGTGCCTCTGAAACTTTGGTACCAGCTTACCAGACCACATGGTGCCACAGAAATCAGATGATCATCAAATCTTGCTACATGCGTTACTGCATATCAACAGTCAGGTTCACATTTATGAATGAAATATTTAATTCAACAAGTAACTCAGTGTTGCACTTACAGACAGAGAAGATTCAAGAACATTTTGTACATATATCATGCCAAACAGCAAATGTGTGAAAAGTTACAATACAAAACAACACAATACATGAACACTTACAGGTCTTCCAACTGCCTCATAATTTCTCCAGCATCTGGCCTACTCTTGAAATCTTCCTCAGTGCATGAATTGAAGAGCTCTATGACTGGTTGGTATTCTTTACCCAGTGGACTATCTGGTAATGGTGGTCTGGTGCCTGGAAACAATATTAGTGGCAGGAAACAAACCACACATCCATATCACCATATCCTGAGGCAGGCAGGACACTAGTACCCGATGTTGTGCAGGCACTACACTTGTTCATGGCAACTACTGTAACTGAACTGAAGCTGTAAGTTCAACACAAGACATCATTATCACGTCAAAATGTGTCCTGTTTCCTGTGAGGATCAATTGAAGTTCTAACAGCAAGGATAACTGAAGATCCAAGTTTTGTTAGGATGCAACACTGCCGCTGGGTAAGTAGCTTCCAATGTTTCACAGGATTATGGGCATGTTTTTTAGATTGCTTGATGCTGATGATGAAGGGAGTACACTCCTTCAGAACGCTGCAAACTACAACTAGACAGTGTCACAACCTGCAGGACTTGAATCTTCAGCAACACCAGCATGAGAAACTCAGATTTTGCAAGCTGAGAGTGCATTATGAATTCTCAGACTCAGCTGGTTAAAGCCCAGAACTTACCACATGCATTAACCATGCTGCTTGCCATCGTATCATCTGTCTCTGTATCAATGTTGCTATCCTCTGTCAATGACTCATCAAGATGTGGTGGACAGAGTGCAATCATTTCCCACAGCACAAGTCCAAACGAAAATATATCTGCTTTGTTGGTAATAGGAGTTAGTCCATCATTACGCAATACTTCAGGAGCACACCAAGGCAGAGTACCAACATATTCTGCTCCTGCTTCTGTATCCATTTCACCGTTTGTCTTCAACGGTACCACAACACCAAAGTCGCAGAGTTTAATTACTTCAAAATCACCTGTGAGGTCAGAATGACATAATACATAGTAACATATAAACATGCTAGAAAATTACTACAGTTACAAGTAGCTCCTGTATGTTCTCTTACAACACCGGACATAAGGTAAACATTCAACAAGCAGTTCTTCTGTCTGTGAGTTTCTACATTTAATACCAAACATACATTTCAGCACACAACACTCCTACTTCATGTTCAGAGAGTACAAATCTTCGCCCAGACACCAGCCATCCTGAAAGAGGTTTTTAACATGCCAGAATAATATGGTTAAGGGACAAAAACACACACTCATACAATCACACACAAAAGGCACATGGGAAATACACACATGTCACTCAGAAAATCCTAAAAGAATAAATTACCTAGAAGATCTAAGCATAGATGCGAGGATATAATGAAATGGATCTTGAAAGAACAGGGAAGAATTTACAGATTATGACAGAGACCAACAGCAGGCTCACGTTAATATGGTAATGAGCGTTCAGGTTCCACAAAATGCTGCAAGCAGCTGAGCAATGGTGAGTGAATAAATAATATAAGCAAGTCAGGTAAGAAGGATCTTAAAGGCTTCTTACCAGCCAATTTAGTGAAGCAGGTTCAGTGTAGTTCTGTCATGTTTGAACACAGTTTCAGACCTACCAAACAGTACATGCTGTAATGATAATTTGCTGTGTTAACAGCTACAGACAGTAGGGTCTCAATTTTATGGCATTTTTAATGTTTTGACTCACCTCAAAATTACCACAATTTGCTTTAGTCTTAAGCAATGCATGGCACATGCAATCCTTCTTAAGCAACATATCGATACATTATAATGAAACAGCAGTTTTCCACAAACAGTACATATCAGTTCAAAATATAAGGTTCTTTTCCACCTCCAAGCTCACTAAATCTGTACCACGTGTCACTACCAGGAGGTCTACTAAGTTTTGGATGAAAAATATAGCAAAAATGTTAAGGTAATGCAATAGACAGCAGTAACAATATGAGTATATCAACAAATGATACATTTGCATTCACACACCTTTCACAAGGATATTGAAAGATTTGATATCACCATGTAAAATGTGACACTCCTTGTGCAGATAGTCAAGAGCCTTGGCAATATCCAAAGCTACTCTCAGAATACTCTCAGCTGGGAATGGTCCCAATGCATCATCAGAACGCAACCCGATCAGATCACCGACAGAAGTGTCACACTCTTCCATTGCCAGACAATCCCGCCCATCATCAGCTTTAACAAATGCACGAAATCCAACAATGTTTGGATGGCTCAGCTTCTTTAGTATTTCAGCCTCATCTTTCAGTCTCAGTGCAAAGTCATCCAAATCTATGGTGGTGTCCTTGGTGCGACGTACCCGCTTCACTGCCCATGGAGACTGATACAGTCCAACCTTTGGAGAACGTTTCAGTCTATACACACCGACACCTTTGAATGAGAGGTACAGATTTCATGATAAATCAGTCAGGATAAACTCTGTGGATATTTGTCATCATGTAGTTGAAAACTGTAATCATGCTGTATGCTGTACAAAGTATTGAAGTACATGAGATATCATACAAGTGTATGATGTGTACCTTCTGTGAAATAAAGACACAAATTACAGCTGCATGAGATTTTAGGTTCTTACAATAGTTAAGATGGTCTTCTGAGTGAGGCAGTGTTATTTGAAGGACAGGCTCCTCTGAACAGTGACAGGTTCTGCCACAATAATGTCAGTTGTATCAAATATGGTGTAGGGCATGCAATATCTACAAGATAAGTCCACAGCTGGAGTGCTATAAGGCTTTGAATACGACACTGATTATATAAGATTAAATCTAAAAATTACAATTTTAAGAATAAAAACTAAGGTGTTCCTTATACACCCCCCCCCCCCCCCCAAAAAAAGGGTGGGGGTTAAATTCCCTCTTTTTTTTCTTTAAGGGGGGCCTTTTAAAAAAGGTGGGCGAAAAAGAAAAGTTATTATTTTTTATTTTTTCTCTTTAATTATATTTTTT
>Ga0123357_10011860_pt1 | contig 11204 bp, 8 predicted proteins | sample TergutEmb28metaG_FD_89873 | JGI IMG/M metagenome (GOLD analysis project Ga0123357, IMG submission 89873) | Embiratermes neotenicus P4 segment gut microbial communities from Petit-Saut dam, French Guiana - Emb289 P4 | ecosystem: Host-associated > Arthropoda: Insects > Digestive system > Gut ... | reverse complement strand
CTGCCCCATATTCAAGAATCGGACGTACAAGTGACATGTAGGCTAAGCTTTTGGTATTACTATTACCCTTTTTTAGTATTCGCATTGTGAAATGTAGTGCTTTCCAGGCCTTTTTCACCATGTAGTTAACTTGATCCGCCCAACTTAAGTCGCTGCGTAAAATTATTCCTAAATATTTGAAACTGCTCGCCTCCGGTATTAAAGTCCCTGTTCAAGCACGAAGGAACAAAATTCTTGTATTTTATTGTCTTAATTTTATTGTGTAATTATTTATAGGAGGGTAAGGAGTGCATTTTATGTTTCTTGTTACTATAGAGAATAGCTTAGGTTTCTTGCTCCTATATGTGAAATCAGGACATGTGGCTTGAAAACGTGCCCTAGCAACAAGGATATTGCTGGGTAAGCAAGATTCGTAGCCAATAGAATTGTAGTGGAAATTTCCAAGAGAGCTAGGCCCACACTTTGGTCTTTGTATGAAACCCAGCTCTGTGTTATGTTATTCGCACCCCTCCTACTGTCGCCAAATTGACGCCAGTGACCAGCCATGGTCCCTTTGTCCCAAAACCCAAGCCAGCGTCCTCCTGGGCCTGGCTAAGTTAGTTAAAAACCAGACTCCGCAGGGCCCAGACCTGCGTCGGTGTGATCTCCGAAAACAAAGGGGATCATGACATCAGTGTAATTCAACATCTGGCAGCATTCCTGCCTTACACTGAATAATGCAATTTACATAAACTTGATTGTGCATTAAGGCACCGAATGCCTACCAATTTTTTATATTTTTTATTCCAAGGGCATTCGTTTACAGGCTCCGTCCCCAGAGTCTGTATGTAACGGGATCATGTCCCACAAATTTCCAGTGTAAGTTTTGTGTTACGGTGAGAGTGTTGCATTACGGCATGAAACAGCAAGTGAGTACATCTACAGTGTTTGTACAAGTGATTCATTCAGTGCTACAAGTGACCATGTCACTGTATATTCATTCTGTGCCACAAGTGACCATGTCACTATATATTCAATCAGTGTTCTACAAGTGACCATGTCACAATTTACAACAGTAAATTACATTACAACTAGTGCTACCACAAGGGTTCAATATAATGTGTAATCAGTGTTATTACAAGCTTTCAATATAATGTGTGTCTAAGGTATTCAACGTACCAACAGTGCTGTACTAAGCACTTAATACACAGTGTAACCAGTGTATTTCAACATATATTACTAACCAGTTTTTATATCTAAATTAGTTTAGAAATTCAAGTAGAAATTAAATCACTGTGATCAGCATTACATTTGAGTAGAAAATGTCTCTCACCTACTTATGTTCCCTTGAAAACCAGAAGCAAGAGCGGACAGTGCCCATTAACGAATAATTTAGTGGATCCTTTACCATAGCTCTCGTGAAGCGAATTGCCTTACTTTTGCTTGGATTTATTTTCATTGCATTTTCAACCGCCTACTTCCCCAGCCTGTCCTGGTCTTTCTGAAATTTTTCCATGTCTGCATTATATATAATTTTCTGTAAATTACACAGTCATCAGCAAAAAGTCTAATAGTTGATACCATATTCCTCCAAATATCATTTACGTAAGCTAGGAACAGAAGAGGACCTAATACACTTCCTTGCGGTACACCTGACGTTACTCTAACTTCGTCAGATAGTTGCCCTCCCACCCCGACTCTCTGCATGCGACCTAAAAGGAATTACCGGAGCTTCTGGTTTGCTTAAGAAGTAAGACTCTTTGACGTTACGACGGTAGTACAGTACAAGACTGCGGTTCTCGTATAGGCTACTGTCAGTTCTTTTATTTCCATTTTAATACAACCCAATCTTTCGCACGACAAAATTTAGGTATACACGTCGTGACACATCTCTTCGACTGCGAAGGCTTAAATTTATTAAGAGAAAATTTGTGATTCGTAATGAAAAATGTGACACTGGGGCAGGTTCTTCTCCTCACGTCTTTCGGTGCCCACATGCCACTAATCATTATACAAATGGTCCATATTCCATACAATACTGCATTAGATCCTGCACCGAAAAGGAATCTGCTGTTGTCGTTCTGTTTTCTTTGCTCACACACAGTGCAGTTCGTAATTAGGAACGGCGAACTGAACTTTACGGAGTTAACGACACAAAATATTCCTTCTACATGGCTGCCGGAACTCTTCTGATACTTGTTCAAGCGATTTATTGAAAGTCTCGGGCAAGAACAGGAACACAAACACAGCGGCAACACATGACACAGTCCCAAAGAAGAAGAACCCTCCGCCGGTTGTTGGGTTGTCCCCTCTCACCAAGTCCAGGAACCCGGGGTACAGCTTGATAGCTGCGAAACCCATCAAATTTGCAAGAGAAACTGAGATGCTTCCGGCCAGACCTGCCACCCTAGTAGGATAAAACTCTCCAAGCAGTCCCCACGGGATCAGGTTAAACCCAATGTTAACAAACACCTGAAACACACAAATTTTGACACGATACAAACTTAAAGATTATTTTGAATGTTTTTCTTTCCCCAGTTTGAGGGATTCCGCCCACTGAAGGTGTCCTTGAATCACCAGACCAGGTCCGACACAGGCGGTACCGGTGAATTAATGCAGTGACTGAATGGGTTGAAGAGCTCCGTTTCTATTCTCGACAGCAGTAGGCACAGATAGTGTCTGGGAGATGCTTCTTGTCTTGTGAGTATGAGGAACGTTTTCCTTTCATCGGAGAGTGAGGCTGATCGGTCACATCCATTTTCGTCGAGATTGAAAATGCGTGAAATTTAAGCTCCGCGCCTCATACAGGCAGTAATGCAGTGGTTCTTAAGCAGATAGAATAAATTCCTTCGGCTTATAAAACGCAGGTATTAAATAGTGTCGAATTAGAAATGGTAGGAAGGTTATTGGTAGCTAAGAGGCAACAGTGCAGAAGAAAGTGATTCTAACTTCTTCTTCAGAAGAGTACAACCGCGCAATTAAAGTGGCTTCACATCTGGGGTTAGATGTTTCAAAAGAATTTCGAAACTGCTCTTCATCGTTTTATCCAGAATGGCCCTACAAATCGTATGCAGTTAGTGTCAGGGGATCTTTTTCTGAGGATCAAGAAGCCCAACAAATGAAATTAATCATTCACTTATATAGGGTAGAGAGGGAAAGCAGACCAACAATTATCGTGGAATACAGTCACATCGATCCCTTGAAGGATGTGCTTTGTCCTGTGTCAAATGTGACAGCCACACATTTACGTACGGATGTGCCGGTCCCAGTGGCCGCGCGGTCTAAGGAGTAGGTTTGAGGTCGCTAACCTGCTCAAATTGTGGGTTTGAATCCCACTGGGGGCATGGAAGTTTGTCTGTTGTGAGTGTTGTATGTTGTCAGGTAGAGGTCTCTGCGACGAGCTAATCACTCGTCTAGAGGAGTCCTGCCGACTGTGATGCGTCTTTGTGTGTGATCTAGAAACCTCGTGAATGAGGAGGCCCTGGCCCACTGGCGGCTGTTGCGCCAAAAACAAACAAACTTCAAGATGTACAAAGTCAACCTTAATAACAGTCACCATGAGAATTAAAGTAAAAGCAATAAAAATGGTGATACTTTTAGATCAGCTTACAGGGGCAAATTTACCATAGGTTTACGTGTAGTTCAGTTTTACCAACTGTGTATATCTCGTGTGTTGCATTTGTATAAAGCAGAACGTTGTGATAACAGTCGCTTGGACTGTGTTTGGTACTTACTATGTACATCAGAAGTAGTAGGAGTGGTAGCCAAGAGAGATCAGAACTTCCTTCTCCCACCTCAAGGTAAATACCCAGACCAATCATCGTGATGGCCATCCCTATCGCCGATATCAAGGACAGAATACGTCTGCCGTACCTGAAAGGATCAACAGTGACCATGCAGAAGAGGACTATCCTCGTACAGACTGCATGATATCTAGCAACAGTAAATAATTTTCCTTTACTGCGAACAGTCCCATTCGGGCATTTACTTGAATTATTTTAAAATTTTATTTGGTTATTGGACTGATTACGCAGTAGCAGCCACTTCCTGTCTATCTCTAATATCTTTCAAACAACCAGAAAAAAAGTTGTATGTTTTCTCCTGGGTAATTCCCCGGCGTCTGAATTTTATATGCCTACGTTTCTGAACACTCTGTTCCATTTCATAGGCGGATAGATATGAAGAATGACTAAGTTCAGCCAAGCAAAGCCAAGTCAAAGTGCTATATGGGGGGTGACGTCCCCCTGTCTGTTAGCTATTCCTGCATTTGAACTCATCGCTGGGCTCAGTAACAAACACATAAACTCTAACCGAGGGATATGCTTACGCTAAAGATTTTAAAGTCAGGCTGAGGGCCTTGACTGATCATGCTAAAGACTAGGTCCTAAGTTGCCCTAGACTAATTATGGGAGGGATAAACTTTGGTTGGTTGGCTGTCTAGGTTCTGAGCCCAGACTGGCTCTGTCGCAAACCGGAGGTATGCGACTTTTGTCTGGCGCTTAGGTGAAGCCGCCGCGCCTGGGGGTGGGGAGTGGGGGCCGTGCCCCGACTTTACATCACATTCCTTGGCATTTGCCTTACAACTGAGGAAAAATCACGGAAAACCCTCAGTAAGGTAACCAAAGGGAGCTCGGCTGATCAGCGCCGAACGCGATTCGTTTAGTCAACTTGGCCATCGCGGGCGATGGCCTCGACTGGCCTGCTGGCCCCTGCCGCCCTTGGCTTTCGCGTCAGGCGACGGGGTCAACCCTCGGTCAGCGTATCTGCCGAGTTGCCGTACCAGAGGGTCCCCAACATCAGGTAACTTTGAGGCAAAGCTCGCAGTCAAGGCGATATATCACGTTATATCAAGTCATATATAGCTTTCGGTATTATCCGCGGTTTCATGTAACCACGGTAGGTCTTGGAACGTATTACCCGTGGATACGGCGGTCCGCCTGTACTTCGTCTGCAGGTAGGCAGCAGCATGGCCCCGCGCCACCATTTCAGTCTAACACCAACAATCTCTCGCAAATAGTTCGACTGATTTTGATAGAATTTTATAAAGGATGTCCCTACGCAGATATGCCGAATCGACTTAAATTACATAAAATTCTTAGCAACATGACTGTCTCTTCCCATAAAACTAAGTAGAAAACATTATAATAGAGCAAATGTTTCAGAATTGACAGCATCTGCTTATATACCCAAGAAACGTAACAGGTCTACCACTACGACACATACTCCTTTTGTCTGAAAAAATCTATTTTAGAGTTTCTTTTATTAAATAGCAAATTTGGAAACTATACAAGTATTCGAATTATATTTTTAGAACGGCATCAATATTCAATAAACCAGGCCCGCCCATCCTTTCTTATGGTCCAAGAAACTTCCGTAAAAATTTGCTCTGAATGCGGGCAAAAAATATCAGTACACTAAATGACGAATGTACACTTAAGATTATATGTATAATTGCACTTGTGTATCTTTCTATACGTTATGTTCAAAGGAAATGTAAGGATAATAATATGAAAAATATATTAAGAATATAATTCACAACAAAGGTAAGGTGTCACTATTTTTAGCACATATTTCCAAAATGAATTAGTAGTTTATTGGATAACTCCTGAAATAAACAGCTCATAAGTTTTCAAAATTGCTTCGGCATTCTATTTCGGCTTTGTCAAAGAAATGGTTAAAAGTCATTTTCTCGTTACAAATTTCTCTGCGGGCTAATTAACACAACGTTACGAGCAATAGGTTGCCTGCGAGCTAAGGGTTGAGCAGGCTTAAAGTAAATTGTTGAGATTTACGTACAATAAATAGGTGGAATTTGGTTTGATTCTGAACAACACATCCGGTTTTTTCCTGTTTTACAGTAAGGCTATAGATATGACGATGGCCTGGTCCATTCAAGCTATATCACTTAGAAGGATCTCAATAAAATTTGCACAGTAGAAGAGTTAAGTAAGGAACCAGCATGAAGCACGAAGAAAAATTAGTGAAGGTTAGGAAATGGACAATAAAAGTAGGTAAGGAACAAGCATAAAATAAGTAGGAAGGAAATTGTAGAATGTAAGGTGGGTACAAGGAAAAAATAGTAGAAATAGAGGATTCGTTCAAATAAAAAAGTGACAAAAATATTTATATATAAGAATTACGGTAAAATTAAATTATTGAGATAAAAGATACCATAACAAGTAGTGAATAAGTAGGGGCAGTAATACGAAATTGGGAGAATGAGAAGAAGTATAAGAGAGAAACTGAAAGGCACAAATATTCGTACCTGCTGAAGGCAAAACTAGCTCCCATTCCTGACAAAAGGTGTACGCCACCTAGAAGGACCGCAGCTACATAAGCGTCCATAGACACACCGGCCGATTCCATTATGTCCACCGCATACGCTGCCACAACTTGGACGCCTCCAAATTGCATGAAGAAGAAGCAAAAGTTGTTGATGACCAGAGGCTTCCACGCTTCCGGTTTCTTCAACGAAGCAATACGTCGCCATGCTTTCCGAAAACGCGACTCGTGTTTGACGTTTTTAACCGTGGGCTTACCGTCAATGGCATTTGATATAGTCGATATATGTGGGTCTTCGCCTTCTGTGCTGGTTTTTCTTTTATAACTGCAAACCATTTCTTCAAATTCTTCTCGGATTTCATCAGGCATTGCCTCATTCTGAGACACTTCACGTATCCATCTGAAGGATTCTTCAGCTTCCTGCACGCGGCCTTGTGACAGTAGCCAGCTTGGAGTCTCTTTCAAATAAAATAAGGCCAAAAGAGACGCAATAACTGGCAAAGCGATTGTGATGCCAGCCACAAGACGCCAATTGTCTTGGATTCCCCATCCAAGCAAATAAACTAACAGAATTCCCCCAGACACCCCTACAGAGGGCCACGTGACAAGCATGCCTCTGTATTCTTTGGTTGCCGTCTCGCCAATATATACAGTGGCAGGGGCACTGGACGCACCACACGCTACGCCCGTGATAACCCTTCCAATGAACAGAAGTGCCACATTCAAAGGCTGCGGAACCGCGCACTGAATAGCCAAGCCAATAACGAACGGCACGGAAAGCAGAATGATTGCCTTCCTGCGGCCAAATTCGTCAAGTACCACGCCGCTTAGCAGACACCCAGCTATCTGCGAAATGGACAGGACGCTCGCTGAAACAGAGAAATTCATTTAACGTGTAAAGATGACATTCAAGTACGTTCAATATTGTTCGTGTGACGCCCTTAAAGTACCCATACATGAATGTTAATATTTCTGCTGCCCCCATAACAGTAGAAAGTTTTACTGACGCTTGGTAACAACGTTATGCCACAAGAGAAAATTCCAGCTTCCCGTCACCAGTTGTAACATTAACACGGTGGCCACGCGAATTGTTGAGAAAGAAGTGACCATAGCACCCCAAAGAGTACTTTGGTGCAGGATACACAAATTGTGAATAATGAGAGGTGTTTCAAAATCGTGGTTCTCTCGTTATGCGACTTTTTAGAAATGCCATGGGAACCTTTATGTCAAAATGGACCAGTGAGTGTTTACAATTTTTTTACAAATAGTTTCTGTGTAAAACTGCAAAAATGGTGATGGTGTAAATTTTAAAATAGCGAAATTTGTGATTTGCAGTCGTGGAATTAGGCCCAGGCACGGTTAACTATCTTCTACATTTACGAATATGTAGTTCTTGTTAATGTTACAACGTAGAATTTAAGGAACGTCTTGTTGTGTTACCATATGACACTTGAAATTTCGAACTGTCTACTTGCTAACCAATTTCAGGCAAGATGAACGATGAGACATATTTGTAATGGCTGCCAGGTTCATCTTCTTTTCACAAATGACAGTGTTAGAATACGAGCAATGTTTAATTTTAATTTTAAATTATTCATGACCATGTGCCGATTATTTCTTATGAGAATTAACCAACTAGCGCCTATACTGATAATTAAATTTATTGCATTACAGTCATCGTAGCTACGTTGATTATAATGTAATAAGTCTACAAATTAGAATATGCACTTGTTGGTTAATTCTCATAAGTTTAAGCTTAAATTTATATAACCGGTCAAATCTCAAAGTCGGGAACATGAACTCCACTCAGGAAACAAAACGCGTGGTGGTCACAGGAAACATTAAGTCTCTACCGACTAGATGACAGGGAGGATATTTGTGGTTAGGCCTCTTTAGTTTTATTCCCACAGTCTCTTTAATTTTTGTACTTTAATATTCACAATCAAATTATTTGCGCCCGACACTGTTAGAAATTGTATCAACAATTTACACCTCTTTATTACCGTCACGCTTCCCCTTCAACCTGTTCACACGAGTGTCCGCTAAGAAGTCCAAACCCAGCCTGTCCTAGCTTCACGGCCTCTACTCCTCAAGTTCAGCCACTGTATGACTGATGCATCGCGAAAGGGGCATAGAATGTACTGTTCCCAGGGAGATAACGCGGCAGTATGGTTGTAACCCTAGCTAAAAGCAAGCCGCCTCCCTTCGCGCGATAAACATACTCAAGAAATTGATACCAGTAACCTTAAAGTTCACACGCTCACAATGTACCAGTGTATAGTACACAAGCGAAATTCTTTCTCACGTATCTTTGCATGTCTCTCCGCCGAGCATAATTTTTTATCTGGCTTCGAACCAGGATCAACGGTAACATTTATTAAATTTCCACAACGCTATTGTCTATCATCTCTTCTGAAGGTTTTTCCTCTTTAGGACCACATGTTAATTTTTAATTACCTGGCGTTTGTGTCTCTCAAAGAGGTCGAAATGAAGACAACAGTACAGTGGTAGGCGATGCCTACAGTTTCGTGCATAGTTACCTAAAATGTTGTACCTTGAACATGGAGGCGGTAGTCCCTCCGTAACATTGGTAGCCCTCTATGAAACTATGCGGTATTACATTCCAGAAGACTGTTATCTCTTAATCAGGAGAGATAATTGTACATGGTATTATTACTATTAATGATAAGAATTATGTCCGACATAAATGCCCTGCTGTTATGTGGTTTACAATGTACAGTCAATAGCGTACTTATTGGTGTAGGTTTTAATGAAATTTTGGTGTAAGCTTCTTGAATATAATTACAATGCCGAAACACGCAGGAGCTAAGAACAAGAAAGAATACGCATTTGTTGGTGTTACCGAAGATTTTGGTATTCATGTTAGTACGAATTTCCGGAACGTATGGGTGAAACTCATCGCTCAAAATGCTGAAATAATCTCGAAAAAATGAATTCTTAGGTATAAACAATTATAACTGATAACTTTTCTTACCGAACCAAGAAGCATCATCTTCGGAGAGGCCTTCTGCTTTGAGTTGTTGCAGTGAAATGGCGGGGAAACCCAGACTCATGCCAAGGGCCATGAGACTAAGCGCTGCCGTCAGGCTGACCAACACCTGCCATAACACACAGGCTACATTACCCTCATCTACCAAGCGACTAGCGTCATTTCAATACGAAGGTCTCAAAAAACATTATGGATATGATAACTAACAGTACGGAGAAAATTCCTCCACGAAAAATAAAAACTGTTTTATGAACCAGAGTACTAATGCTTCCCTTTCGCCGCAACATAAGTGTTTCGAATTGGTAAGGTATTATTTTCAGGGTGCCACCATGCCCCCTACGCCCTAAGAATTTTTTGTAATACCTTACCGAGTCGAGCTGCAGTTATGTCGTTGTGAAAGGGCAGCATTGCCGGGGTAGGAGGAGGAACCGTGAATTTTTGGCAATTTTTGGGAGGTCAGATCATGCCCGCCGCCGACTGCGCATCAGATGGCGCGCGCGCCGTATCATGAATGACACCGCGTGACGACACAATCACGTGATGTTTGCAGGTACAATTGATGAGGAATGGTTATAGGTCTAGGTCAATAAGCGAATAAATCAAGATAACAGATGATTGTATGATATTCATTGTTTCTAAAAGTCTGATGACGTTGCTGTACACGAACGAATATGTTGGATTGTAGTCTTTATAATTTGCTGACATCCAGTATTTTCAGTTCCGATATGCATGTATGTAGCCTGCGGCCATACATCTTCTTGCTGATTTAAAGCCATACCATTTATCCATATCCGACGTTTCAGAGACATGGAATAATATTCTGCCTTATGAGCCTTATAAGGATTTTTATTCCATATAAAGCACCAATCCTTCATAACACATGATACATAATAATTGTCAAACACTACACAACCGTTAAAACGGTCTATAGCTCTTTCCACAGGAACACCATTACCTTACATAAAAGCTTCAACTTTATTCACACTAATTGTAATAGGTTCCACAATGAATATATTAGTAATAATGTATGTAGGCCAAGTTTCCACATCGCCCAAGATATATTCGACTGCCCTGAAAGGATCCATGACACTCGTGACACCTCTTTCTAGACTGAATGCGGGTACATAGTGATTCGTTTATTTAAGCAGATCGCAAGCCGACATCACGTGACTATCAGGTACGTTATGTGATGTTTGCGGTCGTTAGTGAGTTAGAGCGTGTATGATAAAATGCATAATTTATTGTATGTTCATAAGTTTTAAACCTGAAAGATTATGTAAGAAATGATACTGGACAGCTACAATGAAACAACTTTCCTCTTCCTTCCATCTCATGCATTTTCCGTTCCCAGGACCTAGGGTCATATAATTTTTTTATGTGTAAATGTAAGGGGATTTCCATACGACATTGTTCCACTTTATCCTCGAGCCACTCCAGGACACGTACACATAAACAATCGCACAAGCCTTCAAATGCTCCACTCATTAGCCCTTATCCGAAGAACGGAATACAGCATTTAATTTATTTCTCATGCCCACTGTACGGTGTTTATATTAGACAGCCCTTTAAATCGTCGCGCGTGGTTGCCTATAAACGTTTATAAATTATGAACCGAAAGTGATGAAACAATTAAATAATCTGCATTGTTGCGAATAGGTAAGAGATATTTCAGTTCAAGAAAGCTTTCAGTACAGTGGCGTTCCGAGGGGAGAGTGTTGGGGTGTTCAACCCTCCCCCGAAATTCGGAAGACCCTCCAAAATAGTGCTAAACTCAACCCGATTGTGAAAACTGTTAAAAATTGCTGAATATAGGACGCCAACACCCCACGATGTTCGAAAAAAAAAGGGCAGTAACATTCTAAAACTACCGTCGGTTCGCAATTGTTTTACATTAGCAATGACAAATAAATTGGTTGTCATCATAAATATTCTT
>Ga0123357_10011858_pt1 | contig 11204 bp, 6 predicted proteins | sample TergutEmb28metaG_FD_89873 | JGI IMG/M metagenome (GOLD analysis project Ga0123357, IMG submission 89873) | Embiratermes neotenicus P4 segment gut microbial communities from Petit-Saut dam, French Guiana - Emb289 P4 | ecosystem: Host-associated > Arthropoda: Insects > Digestive system > Gut ... | reverse complement strand
CCTTCTTTACCTAGATTTAATAGTTTAAGGTAAGTCTACCTCATTGGCTAGCGCAGCTGTTACTTTTCCAATCCAATGGCCCACATATCCCAGAAGACTTGAAGCTTCCGATATTTTTCCTTCACAGTCACCTTTAATCAGCCTCTTAGTAATGCATTAAGCATATGAAGTCACTGATGAGAGGGCTCCCACACATTGAGTTGGTCAACCACAGCGCACAATAGGTACTAGCTTTCATATCTGCAACTACTTAATCAAAAATGTCTTGGCTCGTCTAAAAAATAAAACATGTAAAGGCACTGTTTCACAGATAGTTCAGCCACCATTATTACATGTTGCACAACAACAACAACAACAACAAAAAAAAAACCCCTCACTTCTTCAACCAGTCACTGTTTGACGAGATCCTCTCCAACTGCTTATGGCTTTTTACATTCTGCTATTTGGACAGCAATACTGTAGCATGATCAAAACACAGCTCTGTCTCTGTGCAAAAGATATTTGAATACACGTTTTTTATATTTTAAAATATTCAGTATTTTTTCCTACAAAATCCTTTTCAAATTTAGTCAAAATGGTTCTTCCATCTGCTGTGCAGTAACCAATTCACAGCAAAAAAATGCACTTAAGCCTTTTGGCTGAGCTGTCAACAGCTACTAGCACAGCCTCATTGTAAAAAACTCATACAACCACTTCTTTTGTGAAGCTGTGACTGCAGTTTTAAACATCTAAACATAGAAATCTTAATAATTATTTACTTATTACTTTTGAAAACAAATATGGTTATTTCCTAGATTGTAAATTCAATCATGTTACCTTTAAATGTGTAAGTTATTGCACTACGCATCACTACTGGAATCATAATTTCCATTTTATGTAACAAATTATAGCATATTAAATTTTTATTTATTTTTATACTGAAAAGGATAATAACCCCATTAGCATATATTCTTTCCATACATTGACCAAGTACAAAAATATTTAGTTTACTCTTGTCTAGTCCATACAAGACAAGGTACAATGTTAATTTAAAATTAATCCAAAACTCAGCGAAATATTATAAAGGGTGTTTACCTGAAGTAACAGCAGGCAGGGTTTAATTATCAACTACACGTACTGTTCCATCTATCATCACTACAGAGTCTTATTTAGTGCATTACTAAACAAGGCACTAGATTTAAAAACCTATATAGAATACAAAAAAAAAATTGCAAAATTAAACTCCCATCAGAGATGTGAACGAAGTTTTTTTTAACATAGTTTCCACATGAACACCTACTGCTGCTTAAATAATCAGTAATCAAGCAACCTCAATCCACATACATTCAAGCACATCCGATGTGACAGCAGAAAATGGCATCTATCAGTTATGCAGGTCCAAAGATGCAACATGACTAGCGTACATGTCCTTCACATAACCCTGTAAAAATAAATCCAGAGGGGTTAATTCTGGAGAATGCAGTGCCATAGTGAATGGCATATCCCAACCAACTCAACATCTAGAAAAATGTGAATCAAGCTGATTTCTCAGGGGAAAGAGTCCATTGTGGAGGTGCCTGGTCTTCCTGGAACATAATGTTCAGTTGCAGTTCTTACAGTTCAGGTAACACACGTTCTTCCAGCACATCCATATACACATTTGCAGTCAGTCCTCTCTAAGGTTCTGTTTGTGCAGCTTCAGACACTGACCTGTTCACAGACCCGTATTCTAACATTGTGATCACTGACCTGCCCGGATAGTTGATAACACTTCATGTAAACAAACTCTGCAAGAATGCTCTACCTCTGTCCATTCTAACATGTCCACATCACAATTACAATCTCTTGGTTTGTCAGTGTTTTGTAATACCTACACAATTTGCACCTTGCATGTATGCACTTCAAGACACTTGCAAAGCACTCTGTAGATGGTTGAGTGTGTGACATGTAGGTATGATGATTGGAAAGTTAATTTATTGGGCTGTGCCGTAATAGCTTCCTCTTTTTTTCTTATTGTTTAAAAATGTGGCATTTTCTTGTTTCCCCCCATGTGCTCACATTCCACCCAAACTGCCAACTTTATTTAATCACTGGAACATTATCAGACATTTATATTAACACACTGCCCACAGTGCCTATCATTCATAAACAGGGACAGCTCCTAATTGGATACTTTTCTCTATATCCACAACTTCACATTCTGTACCTTCCTCAGCAAAATCCAATAATTAATATCAGAAACAGGAAATCAGTTTCCTTTAATTTTTCTTACAATGATACAATGGTGATGGAAACAATCATTATAATCATGCCTTCCAGTATTAGGCATATTGAGAATTGTTTTGTGTATCACAGAACAGAAACTTTGTGTCACAGGTCTGATCAACCCCTCTTTCCTTTTGGTTGATTTTTGGATCTTGAACCATGAAGCTCCATTTCCTGGTGTTCATAAATACAAATACTGAAAACAGTATTTCAGAAACTGATGTTCCTATTTTCAGGTAAAAGCATGAGGAAGCATCACTGAAGATGGGCTCCTCAGAAAGTCTCAGCCCAGTACAGATATATTTTGATGCATTCAGTATTTTTGGAAAAGCAAATATTGGCAACACATTACGCTTCTGAGAACTTAACGCAGCGGACTTACATAGATGAGTATTTATTACTTATGGAAAATATGTGTAATTCTAAACAGAGGTGAACATACACTGGTGGTCTAAATGAACCACGAGATCCCTGACAGAATTGTCAACTTATCTATTTTGACAAACATACCTGTACTGATGAAAAGTGCCCTGCTGGCATGATTAATTTTAGAAAACTTAAAGTGTTTACAGGTGTTTTTTATAGACAGGGCTTCCAGGTCATGCAGTCCTCCTAACGCAAGGCATTTCTGCCCATACCAGTCTTCTCTCATTAGTCTGTTCCTTAATGTGACAAACCAAGTTTCATACCCACATACTTGTACAACAAGCAGAATTACAGCTATGTATATTTTAATCTTTATACAGTAAAAGTTGCAACATCCTGCACCTCCAGGACCGAAGGTTTGTTGGATATCATGATTCCCCACACATGAGAACATTACACCAAATTATTAAATCAACAGATGACGTCTGATGCAAAATTTGTTCTCACAGCACAGTTTAAATCTTCTTGTTATGCCAAGTTATGTCAACTGGTAAACAGCTACTGATATTATGGTGGACTGCTCTGCCTCCAAAACATAACCATTTACCAGAAGACACAGTGTAACTATATGAAGGCTTGAATGTTCAGTACTGTACATATAGTAGTGAGTTTCTCTTAAGTGGAAGCAACAACATGGTGATGCCAAGAAAAAGTGTCTTGATCAGCAGGAATTCTACTGGCAACAGGGAGTATAAAAAACTTTCACAACTTCAGTTGTTACTGAATTAAAGATTCTTTCTACTTTTTAATATGGACAGTTCCACAGTAGTGCTAGGAACTCTTATTTACAATCTGAGTTACAAGCTGATGAATAAGCAATTTAAAATTACATAAAGTAATTATTTGCATAATAATCGTAATAAATGTTTACATATTGTAAGTTGTAACAGGCACAGATGAACATGCAAAAGTATAAGCTGAAAAAACATCCACTGCTCAATGAGTTGGTGAAAAAGTGGTTAAAAATATTGACACAAAATGCCTACAGACATTAACAATTTCAACATTACAAATTTCAATTTAGAGAGATGTTCCTTTACATTCTGTATACACTATACACAAACTACAATGTACAGATGAAAGCAAAGAGAGAGGGTTACCAGGGTTTCAGTTTGATGAAGTGAATTAAACAATTAATACTAGAAACATGTCTCAAGGAACTCGTGTCAAATGACAACCGTAAGACCTAAGTGATCTCTATTGAAATAATCTGGTATTTATAAAACACCAAAAACACAATATAAAATGCAATATGTATGGCCCATGTTCATATGTGATATTGTAATGTAGGCATTCCACATGAAATGAATGCAGTACAGGTATTAAACTCATGCCCAATTAAAAGCTTTTAAACTTAAATAAAATTAAAATTTTGAGGGATGAAATAATGCTTGGACAACCTACCCTGGTGAATAGTCAACACACACAACACTATTCTTTATCAACAATAATTACCATGAATATCATCTATAAGAACATAAATATTAGAAAGGATTATGGTTAAGTGACTTCTGTGCACAGAGCTTGGATTAAAATGAACCAGAAATATGACAAAGATAGCTAAATAACATAACAGTAATATGTATCAGATATATACAGTATGTCTTCCTGCATATGGTACTGACATATTTATATCACTTTCTAACAGACTATCATTGAGAAATTTGAGGTTCTCAAAGTAGCACTCATGAAGAATCAAGTCCTGTGGGATATTACACTGTGCTACTGATGTTTTGGAAAAGCATGCTGCTTCCATTTTCAGGGAGAAGCAGGCTTGACCTGCCCAGAATACTTTAATGTTCAGTCACGCTGTGACTATGCTACAAGTTCATCCTGATTTGAGCCTTAAAGTCACTTCTTAAGAACAATAAAAGCAATGTGTGTAGATTACAAGAGATGCCAGTAATGCTACGACTGTGCAAGCATATGCTCTATGCGTTGTTTAAACAGACTGAGGTTCATCCAATACAAGCAGGAAAGAACTTGAGGCTCAGCTGTCAGTAAAAGCTGCTGAAATGAATCATGTTTACATAAGTAGGAGTTTAAGTTTCAGTTCCATCTAGAAAGTATTGCAGAAAGTTTGCTGTAATTTCCTGGAATCATGATTCCAAGCACATGCACTTACTAACATTTCTACCTCCATTTTTTTAAGCACTGCTTATGCTCTTTTTGTCAGTATTTCAAGACTTGCTATTTTTGTTATTCTTCTGCTTTTCTTCAGAAAGTTTTCAAGAACCACAGGAGATTCAGCCAAACACAGCAATTAATTTACTCATTGTTAACAATATGTTTCAGCCGAAAAGTTCATCACTGGTTTTTTGAGAGCTCAGTTTCTTACAACTGAATACACTGTATATAACGGGAATGAATCGACATAAATATGAGAAACTTTTACTACCTCTTTTTAAACAGGCACAAAAATTCAAACATTTTGAAAACATGACCATGTTCAGCAGTGGCATGAGGAAAAAATATAAAAAAAATGGAAGCAAGTACATTTGGGGTTGACCTGGAAAGGCTCTATGTGGCAAGTTTGAACAAGAAACCCATTACAGAATGTTGGATGCTTCTGAACAAAAGGTGAGTGACAAAGAAGCTAGGTTTGACTGTTGCTGAGACAGCATGCACATCAAACTAACATTTCAAAATCATCAGCAAGAAACACTTCTCAAACTGCATCATACCAGACAAGTTTCTATGCACCACTCAAGTTCTATGCATCCTCAACCTCAGCCTATTTAAATATTACGCTCTGTGCGAGTGTGCGCATGCACACAAGCACACACATATTCTAAGTCATCATTTTCAACACCCTTATTATCCAAATAAGTTGCTATTATTGTCATGGAGTTAATTTGACACTAAATTTAGGATTAACTGGTAGTATTCAGCTGAAGGCAGTCTGCTGCTGGCCAACAGTTGGGAGGATACATTAATGAATGCACATGTGGAAAGATGTACTGTATTAAAATTTACTGTAATACAATACTGAATACATTTAACTGAAAGCCAGTTTCAGTAATGATGCTGCATGCATGCCTGTACTGTACCAGTCACATGCTAGAGAATCTCTCTCTGAGCTAAGGGGAGAAATATTTAGTGTAAGGAACAGAGCCAACCAAATAGAAAAAAGGTGGGATTTAAACACATCTCTAAAGAATTAGAAAGGTTTTTAGCATAGTGTCATTCAGAGACAAACTGGAGGTTATGATTTTGAACCTCTAAGCTGGTAACCCTAAAACCATGGAACACGTCGTTATGAAGCAAATAAATTCTGCCATACAAAAGGGAAACTGTACACATTTAAGAATTATTGTAACCACAATATTGGTACATAGACAGAGTGTCTTCCCAAATAAAGATTTCACAGAATATCAATCCTATACTGACAGACATTTAGTTCTTCTCACATCAGTTGCTGGGACTATTTCAGAGAAGAACAATTGAATTCTTGCACAGTGCATGTTCATTTTTCTGTACAGTCCTCCCTCAAGGATCCCTCCCTGCATAGATAGAGATATTTTCTCACATAATAGCTACTAAATAATTAATTAAATACTACAATAACGTGTTAAAAATAACCCATTAAATTACATAGTCACAATAGCAATATACAAAAACATGGCACTTCACAGAAGTGTTGATAGAAACAGCTGTAAGAAGCAACACACAACTTCAAACGTGTTTGTGGTATGTGGCCACTCCATCCAATCTAACACAATCTACAAATACTACTAATACTTTGTTGATGTTAAATACAGAGTCACACAAAAGTAACTTGATACAAGGCAACATGTATACAGAAGAGTGTTAGTGACTTTTGTGCCACATGTATTATATATTTGACCATTCTTTTATTTCCGATATTAATGTTACTATTCATCTACCAGTATTATTCTTCATATTACGTTTGATCCCCCTCCCACACACATACAAACACACACACACAAAACCATTATGTAATAGTATTCCTATACAAATTGTGTACCTGATCTAGAGAATTCACTTGCAAATAAAATACAGCATTTCCACAGCCTCCACGTGTGTGTGTGTGTGGATATATTCATAAAATAAGTTCTGTAATACAGTTCCTTGTGAGTGTTTTTTCTTATGCACCATTGCTTCAGTCAGAAAAAATGTTTTTTTTACAAGAAAGATAATTTCATAAAATGAATACTGGCAGGGAGAACGCATAACCAGTGTCACTTGCCACCAGTTAATTTACTGCTACTTTCAATTTTTACTTTACAAACAATTTCAGTTATATGAATATTGAAAATCTCCACATTTGCACATTATGGTTACAAATTCGAAAGCTACATTAAAAACAGGCATCCTAACAAGCATACCCAAAATGTAAGTCCTCTACATATGTGATATCCTGAGCAGCTGACGCATACAATAATGACAAAGTCGCTGGTGTCTGCCATTCCCCACATTACTTTACACTTCACAAACTCCCTGTCTAAGCTCTCTGAATATCAGACAACCATAAAAGCTTAGCACTGATGATTAAAACATACCCTTTAAGTTGACTCTCCACATAAGAATCAGTTCACTGGAATTTCAGTTGAAGGTGCAACATAATTTCATGTCCACTTCCACCTGTCATTACAACTACAAATAACTTTGAGCTTTCCAGTATAAATCAAAATATTTGTAGAATATATGCAACATTTCCCAATATTTACATAAATGTTAACTTTAATCATACATATTGTAAATGCCCAATAATGCAATGATCACACATACAATGACCGTTATACCTAAGTTTAATATAACATTCTGCCTACCCTTTTGCAGAAGAAACCTTGTATACAGCAACTGCTGATTCCTGGTTGGCACTGAACACTGATTCGTTTTACACAAACCTACAAACACACTCCCTGCACTTACTGGTATAAAATGCCCATCAAGATAAACATCCAGCAACACATGCCAATACATTTTACACATTCATGGTCTTCACATTCCTTTCACTTCAGCGCCACTAGTCTATGGTAGACTAGAACAGCTCTGTACCCTCCAAAATACCAGGGTGAATATTTACACAATCCGTTACTAGATGGCCATGTGCAGCATACTGACAAACTTGCCAGAAGTCACATGTCTGTATCAATAAAGTATGGTTTTAAATAAGTTTCAGTTCAACAAATTGTTTTTCAGTTTTTTACAACATATACAGGTTATTTCGTCCGGTATTCATTCCCAGGTGGTGTGTGTTAAATTGCAATTACAAACAGTAGCCTTCAAAATATACTCCATCCCTGCTTCCACAAGAAATGGTACATGCTATTCAGCAAACCAAATGGGGTAAAGTACTGTGATGCATCTATCTTTTAAAACATATACCTATGAAGCTTATTTATCAATCAATTCGATTGTACACAGTCCACTATAGTGAATGAGGTTAACAGTTATGCAAATTTTTAAATGGTGAAATGAAACATTATCTAGTACTTAGGCTGTGGGTTTGCCATGCAGAACCAGCCTTAGGAAAAAAGAGAGTACCTGGCAATTGTTGTAAGTCCTAGGTCACTGGGAATCCTGTCACCCAATGTCTACAGAGGGCTACCTATCTCAGAGACGAGCAAAGGGACTGGTTTGCAGAAAGGTCTGCTATGTTATTAATTTTAAGTTCTCAAATTATGGCATGGTAACTTACTCCCAGACCACCCAGTCCCCTACATTGAGCCATGTACAGGGTGCATGCACACACACACGCACGCACGCACAAACACACATGCATATATGTACAATATTTACTCAAATGCAAGACAAGGTTCTTCACTTAAATTTGGCACCCAAATAAGTGAGGTTGTATTAAATTTGCATATGAAGTGCTGAAGCAGACTGCGTCAAACAACATCCCCCTCAACTGGACTATGCAGAAGCAGAGTGCGTCAAACAACATCCCTCTCAACTGGACCATGCAGAGTCAAACCCCTATCTGCATCACCAAATTGTCACGAGATATGTGCTCTTCTAGAACATCACACAGCATAGTGGTAATTCATTACCGATGCTTCAGGATAACCTATTGGCCCCTTCTTCATACATCAAGAAATCCAAGAGAGAGAAAAGAACAAAACTGAAGTGCCGATAATTTTTTTTTTGGAGGGGGGGCTTTATCCATCTAATTTTTTAAAGAAGCACTATGCTTCAGAAGTTGGTTCTGTTTCCATTTTGGGCAAAGTAGCACCTGAACTGGGGTAACCTTCAATTGAGCCAATCACAATCACTGCGCCTCACAGGAACTGTAACTTGTTTAGGTATGCACCTGAGAACAAATCTAGTCCTAGGATAGTTAACAGAAAAATGGCTAATGAAAAATTAAAAATGAATTACAAGGCTCAAAAATCAAACCTGGACCAAATCACACATTAAAAACCATAAAAAGGGCCATGAACTCAGACTGATCGGACCACAGACACAACACAAAAAACCAGGTACTTAAAATGCTTAACACCACTAAGACTATCTCTGGAGAAAAGTGTGAATCTTAATGGCTTCAAATAAGTTTATAAAGCAAGAAATATAAACATATTATTTAGACAGTGTGAATCATAACAGCATGGCAGTGCATCTCATCAGAAGTGAATGTGAAGGGTTTTAAGAACTGCTGTATATCCAATACAGTGGAGGAGACTAAGTATGTTGTGGAATGGCAGTACAGAGGATGGGAATGTTAGGAGTTGGTGTGAAGAAGATGAAGGCACTGACTATGAAGATAGAGAGTGACACTGATTGCTAAAGGTAGACAGAACCTGACATGCTACATGTATTAACGGTATGCAATTAATACTAAAATATTCTTCTCAGCAGATTTATTATTTCTTGTGGGGCGTCATCTTGCATTCGGGTAAGCTACACACAGACAAGAGAAGAGATCTTACACAATACTCATGATAATGCTTGAAACAAATTTGTCTGTAAGCCATTCTGCCAATATTCTTAGAAAGATGGTGGAATTAATGCACAAACATCATGTGCTAACTATGAGAAGAAACACAACTGCACTTGAACAAAGTACCACACAGAATTTTACTCTGCTGGATATCAAACCTGCCCGGAAATGAAGAAACTCTTGCTTTAACTTCTACTCCTTGAGGAGTAAAACACAGAGATGGTGAGAGGGTGTTCACATGAAACATTCTGAGCTATTATGCCAGTAAAGCCATTCCTTCCTCTTCTCTTGGTATCTAACATAATGAACAAGTACATGCTACAGCCAGCCACACTGCTTACATCAAAACACACTGAAATGACCTGGTGGCCCTATTATAAATTTTTAACTGCCAGACAGCAGCCTCACTGGCAGAAAAAAAATCATGTTACATTAACGAGCAACCAAATTTGAGGCTCAGTCACGTTTGTTACTGCACAAGCTGTACCATTTCAAACCAAAATGCAATTATTCTTCACCAACAGCAATTCTTTCATCTAGACTGCAAGCATTTGCAGTTTTCACTTTTATTCCAGTTTTGCTAAGTACAGTAATCTGTTTTATAAACCTGAATATCCCAGTATGTGTATGCATGCAAAAAAATCAGTGCCTCCCAGATACATATTTGTTACAGGAAGTAATGGCACCCACAACCATTTTCTGCGTTCAGGATTATTGCAGTAAATAATATGTAGCCCTTCCCTAAATCTTCTGCCAAATCTTTTAAAAATATGTTGTTATGCGTTTTTATGTTTAGTGAAGGGAAGACAGCTGTGGCTTACATGGCACTTAACAGTGACTTCAGTTCTCCTGATACCTGCTTTCCCATAAAGCCTTGGTATTGCCAAACGTGGTGTTTTTCCTTGAATGTTTCCAAGGGACTGCAGTGTTCAGGAACACTTCACTTCAATGTTAATAGGTCTGTTTTGTGTTTGTTAAGTAATGGTGCCAGGGTTAAAATTTTACAAGGGTCATACAGACACTGTGTGTTGTTGTGCAACCTGGCATGGACTATTATCTAAGAGAGAGTGCATTTGGGGGGGGATAATTGAATGTTAATGTGTGACAGTCAGTGCATTGTGTGCTTCACCATATTTTAATAATGTGGTAACATCCTAAATTTAAAAACACATTATTCCAAACCATCTTTCAACATGCTAGAGATATGACAGTTCTCAATCAATTCAGTGGTATATGAAGTGAAGAATGCTCAGTCTGCAACAAAAGGATGAATTAAAGAACACTTAGTCAAAACAAGCTAGAGTGACACACTGGCTGAAACAGGAAACCATTAAATGGATTATATCTGCCTTAGCGAACGTGTTTTGCAACACAATAGGTAAGCACACAGACATTATGAGGATTTCAGGGTAAATTTATTTTCTGAACTTTTTCTTCCCAATATACTATTGCCATTATGGATGAATTCATTGCATGGCCTGCTTCTGGAAGAAAAGGTAGATAAAATTAAACATTAAAAATAAATTACACATAGAATATGCATAGTGGTCACTATACAGAAAAAGGCAAACCAGTAAATGTATGTCAAATGATAATGAATTAAAAACTGGGAAAAATGACTTGTTTT
>Ga0123357_10011857_pt1 | contig 11205 bp, 6 predicted proteins | sample TergutEmb28metaG_FD_89873 | JGI IMG/M metagenome (GOLD analysis project Ga0123357, IMG submission 89873) | Embiratermes neotenicus P4 segment gut microbial communities from Petit-Saut dam, French Guiana - Emb289 P4 | ecosystem: Host-associated > Arthropoda: Insects > Digestive system > Gut ... | reverse complement strand
GGATCCCAATGTGCACATAGCATCTTTTGACTCAATTGACAAAATAGGCCTGAAGATGACTGATCAATAGTCGAAACATGTAGCCTATGTAATTACGTTGTGTAATAAAGTAGGTGTGCTGACTTACTTAATATTACATTACGCTTATGAGCACATCGTAATGCCTCTGTTCAAATTAAGAATTTCAGCTACTAGAGATATTAAATAAAATATAACAAGTACTTGTATAAATAAGTGAGTACTCATAAGCAAATATCATACATAAAATACCAAGACTGATTTGTAGAAGCCTGTCATAAACAGCATTTACTGTGACCGTGCTCTTGAACCACTTAACTGAAACATGAATGTTATGCTGGGGCCCCGTAGGCAGGGTAATTGGCTGAATTTTTTATGTAATGTAGGCTACGTGGAAGGACATTCATGGAATTGGAGTTTACAGTCAACCAGTAATATCTGACGATAAATAATTTGCATTTTAATCATGACCAAAACCCAATGCACATAAGGATATAGGAGATAGAATAATAATTTTTAAGTCCTCTTCAAAAACTGTGCTATCGAAAATGCCCAAAAGCATCCGAATCGTAACGCAAACAGGAATTTTAATATCCTACTCACCGAACGTAATACATGTAATTAAATCAAGCGGCAATTTCTATTGATAATTATACTTGCAGGAAATATTTACAGTGTGCCTATACCAACTAATTCATTGCCATGGCTGCGAAGTTTATAAGGGTGCAGCTTCCTGCTCCACATTTATTCTAGTCTAACGAACATAACATAAACAGGCTTTACATAGAGGCACCTTACAGCAAATGTAAATTATAAAAGAGAGGGATTCTGTCACTGCAATTGAAACACATCGGAGAAGAATCGAGTGTTCATACACATAAACATGTGCGTACAAAATCATACATATATACAACAATTTAGTTGTGTCCGCAAAATTTAAAAAAGCGGCCATTAACTTCGCCAGGCCCGTTTTTCGGCAGGAAACAACTCGGTTCCCACCCGATGGATTCTCATGAAATTAAATAGGCCATGATTTTTCGAAAATCTGTTGATAGAATTCAATTTTTATTAATACCTGACAAGATTGACGGGTATTTTACGTGAAGACCTTTGTACATTTAGGGTAATATCTCGCCGAAACGTTTTTACCATGAGAAATGTTTCACACAAAAATTATAGAGAGTATCAAACACACATTTTATAATCAAAAAAGTTACCTGAAAATCATACCGTTTGTTAGATAAAGTGCAAAAATATGATCGAAACAAACATGCCACAGATGACTATATAATGATGTGCAGGAAAGTTGAGATTAGAATGTCGGATAACTAATGCAATAACACAGATTTACACTTACGGTATTTAATACTTATTGCTTTTCTATACCAAAAATGGTTGCACGAACGCGCCTCAGCTTTAGGTTATGTGTATATTGATGTATTGTCGAATAACAAACATGCTCCTTAGTACTCCAACGTCTGTCAGTAGCCTCCAGATCGCTGGCTGCATGGTCAGAACATATGTGAACCGCTCATCTCTTTGGTTCATACAAGCACAGTTCTCGCTCCCCCACTATAAGACAAAGCAATATACAGCGAAGCACTAAACACTTGATTTATTGCTTAATAAAGCAGACAGCGGAGACTCCACCAGCCCTGGTAGAATTGTTGTGCACAGCACCCTCTCACGGCCGCTACCATGTAGTTTGCAGCAGATACGACTGGCATCGTGGTGAAAGCAAAAGCCTTTTCCTGCCATCATTACACACACATACATTCGTGTCAATATATTCAAAGCCGTAAAATATTTGAAAATTATTAGCGTAACTTCTAACAATGGGAATGCCTTTGTCAGTCATGCAACTGACTGACTTACTGAAAAGCAGATTATTAATTTTCATTTGAATTTACCTACTTCAATCGGGAAACCAATGGAATGAATTCGTACTTTTTTATCTCAGTAAAATCTGTACTGTAAATTGCAAATTAATATTTTCTCTTATTAGGTTTTTGTAGAAACGTTACAAAAGTCAATTTGAGGTCCATGTAAACTAGATATTCCTTTTGATTGATACAAACATAAAATAAATATTCTTGTTAGCATTTAGCTTCGACAGCAGTACGGTATATTGCCTAAATTATATATTTTCGTAACTGAAATATTTAGAAGACCAGACTGTCAGATAAATGTGTGCGGTTCCCCTTTGATGTGCCCAATGTGTGCGCGTACAACAAATACTTTTTACCAGTTTGCTTATTATTCTTTTGTGTCGAAATTCCTTTGACCTTTAACAGTAATTTCCACAGGACAGAATTTCTCGTTACAAATTTGGTTATGATTCTGTCACTCTGTCTAAAATTTCCCTCCTCTCCAGTGTCACGGTATAATGCGAACTCAGTCTAAGCACTACCATTAAATAACCCGTCAGATGGCCAAATGTTTTATTCAGTCCTTCTGAAAATGACAATAATGTGGAGATAAAGTCGGCTGACACATGCAAAATTTACGCGGATCTTGTACAGACGTACCAAACATTTCTGCAAAGAAGAAACAAGTCTGCAATAAAGAAATGAAGAAGAAACGTTAGTTGCGCTGATACCGATAGAATAACACAAAATTTAACAGTAACATGCGTTACTTAATTATGTAGTGTTTTGCTAATTGTATATTTGCCTTTAGGACATTACGGGTTCTTTCTGTTGTCAAGTTTAAAAAATTCAAAAGTATAAGTACAGTTTTTCGGAGTAGGAATTATTTTCTGTCTACAGGTAAAGTGCTGGGGAGGAATCTAACTAATACGGCTTGATAGAGAAATTCTGTTACTATTCTCCGGGACCAGTGATAAATAGATGGACAGTTATACTGACACTGATAGAAAGATAGACATCCAGCATCCAATAAGCATGCGCCATATTGTCATATGTGACCTGTCCGGCGGACAGTATTTTTCTGCATAATATGATAAACAGAAGGATTAAAAAAGTTATCGAACATAAAATGTGTGTTTTGGTTTTCTCTATAACTTTTGTCTGAAACATTTCTCATTCTAAGAAGAATTCAGTGAGATATTACAAAGATATTTATGTAAAGTACCCAATATTCGTGTCCGATTGTAAAGAAATTGGAATTTTCTCGACAGATTTTCTAAAAATAATCAAACATCAATTTTCAGGAAAATCGATCCTGGGGGAGCAGAGTTGTTCCATGCGGCAGGGGGAAGGACAGGCAGACAGACGAACAGACGGCAGACATGGTGAAGCTAATTGTCGGTCTTCGGATCTTTTCGAACAAGCTTGAAAACTAAACATAGAACGAAATATTATAGAAAATAAGGAATAGAAGTTAGGGTAAAACGTGGTAATGAAACGCACAACAGAGTTGCGAAGTGAAAACCAGATATATTTATAGTTCTGCTATCAAATTTGGTGGGGAATGGAGGCCTTGTAAATTTGTTTCTCAGTCCGAATGTGCCACTCGTACCTTTGTGGTGCATGTACTATATTCCGTTGGCTCCCGTTCTGGTCAGTTGAACGTTCCGGCGAGACCATCGGTTCGTTTGGCACAACGCTGATGCGGATCTTCAATAATTCACAGGTACAACGACAGTTTCCGACGCCGCACTGCGACGATCGCTTGTCTGTAGACATGCCTGTCACGATGAGATGACGGCACTGCAGTTCACACTCGTAAACAAAATTCCTTGTAGTACAACAACACCATAGGGTGGCTCAAAGAAAAGAGGTTTTTTTTGGGGTGGGTGGTGGGGATTTTAATAACAAAAGGAATAGAAGTATAAACTGTGAGGGCCTTTTCGCACGTGAAGTTAAAATTTTATTGCTTTACTTCAACAGTAATTGTGTTAACAGTTTCTAAGTAAGGTTGAAAATAGAAAGAAACAGATATTTCGCTGGTTGACCACAAGGGAAGAGAAGGTTTAGAAAAATTATGAGTAGGTGGCAGAATAAATAATTCTTAGAGCAATAAGCAATGAAGATGTGGACTGCATTCGAATAGGCCACACAAAGTAGAGGGATTTTTTTTTATCACAGCGATAAATCTTGGATTCCATAAATGTAGGAAATTTGTTGAGAAGCCGTCAAATATGTAAGCTTTGCTATGGCAGAATTACGCAAATCCTGATGTCTGACATACAGTAGGGTTCCTGACATCATTTCAGTGTATATGACGTCTGTTACAGACGTCGATCGAATGTCACTTTGGACTTGGTACATTTGAGCGTACTATTTAGAGCTACATTTTTACGTAACGCTTTGTGGAAAATATGACTATAATTCTTTCTCACGTTGTCCCAGTTTCGTGAGCATTAAGAGTGTTTATTAAGTACGGTCTCCTTTCCTGCTGTTGGCACTGCAGCCCTAACCAAGCGGGCTTGTTTTCCGATGTTGAAGTATGCAAGAAACAATTCTTTGTAACTTGATTGACAGATATTGGTAATTGCTCTGTGCTGTGTATTAGGCATGGCGTTTATTGGATCTTCGATGTTGATTCAGATTGTTTGAAAGTTGTTGCACGAGAAGGGGGTAACCTTATTGCAGCAATTGTTGCTGTTTTGGAGTTACTGGTATTTATATGTCTCTCAGATAATTGAGAATCATTGACCTTTGGTTACTTTAACAAGGTCCATTTTGGTTAAATATGTAAACAGTACGATAATCTGACAATAAAATTGTGGCTTAATATACTTGTATCTGATTAAGTTTAAACGCTGGATCAGTTCACTATGCTTGTTAACAGCTAATGTGATTATGTGAGGTGTTGCACGTCCCAGTTTGATTAGTCCACAGATCTACGTGTTTGCTGCTGACGTGCAACTGGAACTATTTGACGTCATATCAACTCATTTTATTCCCAATAATCTGCCCAAACATATTCACTTTGATAATGTTCAGAATTGTAGAGTGGTCTGCGCGGGATTCAAACGCACGCATCACTCAATTTTTATCAAAAATGGAGATTTTTTATTGCAGAGTTGCCGCTGTAATATTACGTTAAAACCGAACAATGCAGCAGAGCTTTTCTTGTGATGCCGTTTCGGACCTGGAAGTTTCATTAACCTGTTCAGATGTACTAGTAGCTTTCTCCGGTCCCTAACCTGACACCAACATATACATTACACAACTATATATTTTGTTTCTTTCCGATGCATTTCTTATTATATATTTCCATGTATATCTACGTATTCAATGTCGCCTTTTACCTTCATATTTTATAGCTAATTTGTGTATGCATTTTTAATATCTTCCATGCCTTCTACCTTCACCGCTCACTCCATGTCCCTTCGCCTGTTCTGTGTAACAATGTTTAGAGTAGAGTACAGGTTATAAAGTTCTCACCATGAAATTTTCTCCATTGTTCTATGACTTCCTTCCTGTTAGCTCTATCTATTCTCTTCATCACTCTAAGCCCTACGGTTCTTCCTTAAACGTGAAAGCTCACAAACTACATTAATGTGGCACAAACCAGTGGCGGATTGCCTTCCGAAGTAGATGAAATGAAAACCGTCGGTATCCCAATGAAGGGCTGCAAAATATTGGTTCCTAGGACCCTCGAAAGCTTCTTCAAAATGTGCAGGCATTTCTCTGGTTGAAGGCTATAGCTGGTTCATTTCACTGCCGGTCATATCATGTGAGGTATGTTAGACATACAAGATGATGTACAAGCGTTCTTTCTCCTCCTGTCATCCTTACACTAGCAGTCAGCTGACTACGTAAAATTCGCCAGGCGTTGGACTGAATACAAACTTTTACCACAAAATCTTAAAATAAAAGTTCTGTCAGTAGTACAACAAATAACCTAAAGATGAAATTAAGGTCACTCCTCGAAACCATAAATGAACCCACATCAGTACGGAAGTCTATATTTCATACATCTGTTAAGGTCCAGAATACTGCTGATATAATACACGTAACGGTACGCTTCGTATTTTGAAGACAAAATCATGTTTGTGTGTTATTAGATTGGCAAAGCCCTATCGTTGAAGTTTTTCGCCTTCTAAAATAAGACACCATATTGCCTCGTAATTTTTTACCAGATTTTCGAAGACACTTGCTGCGTCCTTCTTCAGAAGTGTTGCTTGGAAGATTTTTTTCATTATCTTGGAAAATACCTAGTTAGGCGAAGGAGGGGAGTTAATAATTGGTAACGTTTTATGGAAGTTTCGGAAGACCTTGATGTCTGCATCTTCAGAGATGTTCAAGATGAATAAATTCCTGGGAGAACTGGTTGCATTATATAAAGGAACAGTCGATTAGGCGAAAGCTGTAACGAGTCAGTAGGATGGGATTTGTTGATAGACAATTTGTTGCACAAGTTCCAGGAAAATGTTTGCTTCCTTCTTTCGGGTACCTGAAAGGGAGTACGTGGCTGATATAATTCGTAGCATAACGTAAGGCAATATTGGGCTAGGCGATAGTCCTAGACAGCGAATACGAGTGAAGTTATTGATTAGTAATTTGGTAATGAGGTTTCGTAGTAGGAGCTTTATGTCTCCATCTTCAAGATAGTCAAAAGAGAATAAATTGCTGGAGAAACAGTGGCTTAGGCTATATTGGCAGAGAGCCAACATTTAATTTTTTTGACTACGTACGTTAGTCACTTAAACTGTTTCCTAGCATTTGTTTCATTTTTCGCAACACTCAGTATGGAGGCAGCAGATTATTACTAAGTAAACCGTATATCTTAACAGATTTCAAGCAATAGATATGTCAGTACCGTTCATTTGAATAGTGGTTTTAATTTCGGTATGATATTTGTACAGGGGTGCTGATAAGTCCTTAGCCCGACCAGGAAGGAACACGCTAATGCTCTTGTCAGAATGGCGTGAATTTTCTTCAGCGTCTTGCCTTGCAGAAAAAAAAACCTTGATGGCAGCTCGCGTCTCGATGTTGTTGAAATCGCGCGCGTCCCTGACAAGCTTCCTAGCTTGTTCCCTTCCTGGTCGGGCTAAGGACTTATCAGTAACCCGGTAATTTATTGGATTACAATTTGTACCTTTTTCTTTCTTTTTCTTACTCTGTCAAGAAACTGAGCATACTCTGTGTATTTGTGTTCTGTCGCATTCGATCCTTCATCTAGCAACTGGTCCTGTGCCTCTTAGCCTGCACGTCAATAAACTGCGTTAAACGGAACGGTGCTGTCTGCATATTAAGGAAAAATACCATTTTTGAAACAAATTTTTCTTGAACAATAATGATATTTTAATGCCTCTTTTAAAACTGATTTTATATTATCTATTTATTTTCTATGTTTTAAATATTTTTGCTTGTTATTGTTTATTTTACTTTGTTCCTATGTTGTCTCTATAATTTATGTTATTGTTTTTGTGCCAATACATGAAAATTCATAATGATAATAATTGATATTAATATTGTTATTATCCCTCTGCACTTACATCTTACAATACATCATGCTCTCCACGATTTTCTGCTAATTGCAGGCTGCGAAAGCGACTATTAGCTACTTTATGTCTTGAGGATTGTTTGACCGTGCATCTTCCTCATGAAATAATTTGAAATGCCAAATTGATGCAAGAAGGTAATTTTATTAATGTATTCTAAGTTCGACTTGTTTCGGGTACATACGCCCATCATCAGTAGCATTAGATATTGAGTTGCAACATATGGTTTTCTGCACCGAGTTTTTGGATGGGTGGTGGTCTTGAGAGCGGCTGTGTAGGTCGTGTGTACGGTGTGGATGGTGCCGTGCGAGCCGCACGGCTCCATCCACAACGTACACACGAACTACACAGCCGCTCTCAAGACCACCACCCATCCAAAAACTCGGTGCAGAAAACCATATGTTGCAACTCAATATCTAATGCTCCTGATGATGCGCGTATATACCCGAAACAAGTCGAGCTTAGAATACATTAATAAAATTACCTTCTTTCATCAATTTGGCATTTCAAATTATTTCACTTTTATGTCTGTCTGTCCATCCGTATGAAACCAATCAGCTCCCACTAAACTGATTTTTATCCTATTTGATACTGATTTTTTTCCTTCGAAATCTGTCGAGGAAAGCTGACAACAGTAATGGATAGGCTACTTTATTTGAAGACCTTTGTACCTTCGTAATAGTATCTGACGGAATTCTTTGATGGTGAGAATGTTTCAAATAAAGTGCTAAAGAAAATCAAAACACAGGTTTTATGTTCAATAACTTTCCTCCGAAAATTGTGCCATTTATGAGGTGTGGAAAAATACTATACATCCAGTCAGGCCACAGATGAAAATATAATACGGCTGTTGTGCATTGCATGTCAAATGTTTCAGGCTACAAACACACGATCAGAATATTTACTCCTTATTGTTTTTCCACGGCAAGAAATGATATGCGAACGTGCCTCAAAATTACGTTTAAACTTACATGCCCAGTCTTGTTTCATGAAATTTCAGACTAGATTTTTTTGATAAGAGTGAAACATAGGTTTATGTCTGTCACTCTTTGGGCAGATAAAGTTAGCAGTCAAGAATTTTGTGGCGGCAGAAACAAAGCTTTAGTTCACTTGACATGTCCTGCTGCGAAACGAATCCAGAAGCCTTATTTGAAATTTTCCTTTTTTTGTAAAATGAAAATTTATTAAAAATTTCCCAGTTTTTATTAACTCATAACAACGCACGCTTTAATCAAGGCACTTTCTTTGTCAACATTTCCTTTCCTATGAAAGTATATACCAGTCTACAATACTTTGGAATTTATAAGTTGATATCCCTCCAGTTTTGCTATTTTTGTATGCTGTCTCCTTGCTACAGATTAGACAGAAGTTCAGTCCAACCTCTTATCAGATCAGCTTCTGGGCAAGTCTTCATATTACTAACACCCTTTGAATTATAGCTGGCTCCATATTAATAAGAACATTATTTGTTTTATTGCTGCCAGCTTCATCCAGTAAGATCCATACTAAGGAACTCCAAGTACATCACTGAAACCTAAAACTTTGTGTTGTTCTGAGCGGGATTTGTGGGGAATCAGAACTTCTTCCTATTCAGTCAGCTCCGGGAGAGCTATGTAACACAGGAGCTCTTGTTGAGCAACCGATTCGTCCCAGATAGAACAGGAAGCCATATTCTATTTTGATTACCGAATAAGTTCTTAGTTAAATGTCTGTTAAGATATTTTATTAAAAGATAGATTATTTTGCAAAAATGGCGTGCTTAGACTATTCTCCGGAGCCTAAATTACAATTGCGAATTGGAATTTTTCCGGTGTTCTTATGTCAGCTTATAAAAATTAAAATGCGTTTTATATTGGTGAGATTCTGTGGCCACTTTGTCTTCATCAATTCTAGCAACTGTCATCAATGTATACATCTCTCATGCTTGTCACAAGGGTCATTTTTTAATTTGTGATGTGATAATTTGAACTTCTCCGCAAAATGTTTACTATGTGCTCTTGCATGTACTCATTTTATATTATTTTACTTTTTACCTGATACATCATTTAAGTTTAATTCCACAAGCCCTATACCTTTCGAATGAATTCAGATACACAATTAAAAACCTACATTTAGTTGTAAGAACGTCAAATTAAACAAAGCTACAACAACGTTTAACTTCACCTTTACCCCACTGTCGCTGTTGCTCGCACATTCTGTTGATAAAATAGCCAATATCCACTTCTGATATTTTTTTCACTTAAAAACGTTGACTTTGATAAAAGTGCGTCAGGTGTTGTTACACTTGCACTTTAATTACTCCAAATTGGTACGCGATATAAGCTTGTTTTCGTGCCCCTGCATTTATTACAAAAACCCTGCGAGAGTCGCTATTCATTTACTACCAATTGTAGCTGCAAAGCCATTTAATTGCTTGAAAATTTAATTTTTTACAAAAGTTTAATACTGACTGTTTTTGTTCTAAGGTACAAATTTAGCTCCTTTGGTAGACGTATGGAGACTTTTATTCATTTTAAAGTCATATCCCACAATAGTAAAACATAATTATTATCAATAAATTAACGGTGTGTGTGTGTTTTTTTTTTGCGTGTGAGAGAGTTTATTTAGGCTTATATCAGTATCTGAGAATTTACGGACTCCAGAAGTCTCAAATTCTGTTACAGCCCTTGTTGGAAGTAACATACAGCTTGGGCTGTAAAATGGCCTGCAGTCAAACCCCAGGCTATACAATTAGGTGCGTTTCATACTAGCTGGTGTTGTAATAATAACAACGACAAACGCTGTAGGGGCTTTTCACGTAGGTTTGAAACCTGTTCGAATAATCTGTTTTAAACACATTCATGTATACAAAGCGACGGGCCCAAACTTTAAATCGCAACAAGCAATATATAATTTTTAGATGCCTCATCCCCGTTGTGATATAAAAATAAAAAGATCAAAGTAATATGTGTATATGTCGTCAAAATACAACTATATTTATTAGTAATATATTGGGTATCTACCACAATAGGCACAACTACATGTTCCGGAAACTAGTGGCCGAAACATGTACTTGTGCCTATTGTAAATATGGTTGTGCTTTGACGATGTATACACACATTACATTGATTTTCTTAAGAAATATATATATATATACTTTTTCATGAAACTTTGCGAGATTTGAGACTCCAGCCGCGGTGCCGTTGAGGCCTTCGTTATTCTGGGACGTTAAACGGCGTAGACCAGTTTTCGGTTATTGAAGTTTGGGACAGTCATTCAGTCCGGAATTATATGCTGTTCCGAAACGTCGGTAACTAACTACCAACTTACGTCGCGTAATTTCTCAGGACAGCTAAAGTCTTTTCATTGAAGTAATGAAGAAATTTAACCAAAAGTAATCGTTCCATTAAAATTCATGTTTTTTCTCTATGAACATAACTTTCTCTTGAAAATCCAATAACTTCAAGCGAAACACTGACTCGTTCCTCGTCTCTCTCTGTCTTGAATCTTACATTTTTTTCTTTATTTTCCATTGAGACGGAACTTAATTCTTTCATTCCCCTAGAGAGTCTCTTTTATCTCTTCATCCCGCACCGCACCATCAAGCATGCATCAGACATGCGCAAGGATTATTCAGTATAGTTTCAGAGCGCATGCCTCCCTTTACTGAGGCTCAATAAGGTATTCACGACTGCATCACAGATATGTGCTAAACGGACACAACGCACAGACTATTTCGATACTTGACCTATGCCTGTTACCAGCTCAGTCATATCAGTGTTCGGTATGTC
>Ga0123357_10011856_pt1 | contig 11205 bp, 7 predicted proteins | sample TergutEmb28metaG_FD_89873 | JGI IMG/M metagenome (GOLD analysis project Ga0123357, IMG submission 89873) | Embiratermes neotenicus P4 segment gut microbial communities from Petit-Saut dam, French Guiana - Emb289 P4 | ecosystem: Host-associated > Arthropoda: Insects > Digestive system > Gut ... | reverse complement strand
TTGAAAATACAGTAAAACAATACATATGAACCTATTTTTTTATTTACAGGCTTTTATTTTAAATTATTCCTTCATTGTAATCCTAAGTGATCATATTTTTGTACATACTTTGTTTTATTAAAACACAACCCTTTGTAAAACGGAAACCTGTGAAAACGGGGGGAAAAAAATACCGGAACGATCGCGTTCCGTTTTAGGCAGGTTTTACTGTATCAGTAAATGTAAGGGCGACGGTTATGTGACACATAACCTGAGACGCCTAGTCTAACATGCGACAAATATATATTACCGTATATTCTCGAATCTAATCCGCGCCCTTTTCACAGTTTCAGAGGACTAAAAAATCATATGCGGATTAGAATCGCGGTCGTGAGCTGGATGTTGGAAAAATGTTAGAACTACTGTACATGCCGTAAGAGCAATACAATAATTTATTTTATTTATTATTTATAATATATAATATATTATAGTATTTATAATTTATTATTATTGGTAACATCCAATATTATTCAACCAGTCTGCCTTGTAGGCAACGGGCGGTTGAAGGAAAGGTGCGGATTAGAACTGCGAACTAACTTTCTTTCGTTTAAGAAATCGGCAAAAACTAGTGCGTATTAGATTCGGGTGCGGATTAGATTCGAGAATATACGGTATATGTTCCAATGTAAGGGATTTAAAGTTTGCCGTGCTTCTGGTTTGGGGGTTTTTTTTTTTTTTATTTTCTGTATGAAAGGCGGGCAATTTCTTAACCAGCTGGGGGACTAGCAACTTCTCAAGAAGGTTTCTGCCCTGTGTATTTAATTTATTATCAACGTAGTGGTTTCTAAGCATGTTCGTGTCGTTCCCACATGATTGGACTACTAGTATCCTCTTCCAGCGTGCTGCATACAAACTAATCACGGCAGAATAATTCTAGTGTCTTGAATACGTCTGGAGATTTTCAGATATGCTTCTGCAACTTTCTGTCGACGGCATAAAGTGAATTTTGGTACGTAGACGGTGCTGCTTGTATAGGAAGATCTAGGAACTTCAGCGATTGTTCACATAACTGTATGTACTAATTTGCAAGTTATATACGATATACAAGTGTTATAGTCATGTCAGTGTTGTATACATAATGTCGTCCCTTTTGCTTTTTCTAACTAGCTGTGGCTTTAAATGTATCATAAATCCTCAGAAAAAGTGATCATGCTGTCAGAGCAGTAACGTTTGAAGTGTATTTGTTCTTTTATTTCTCACTTGTTTTGTGTCATAAGGCCAGATGCGTAGGAAATCGCAGCGTGTCATCATTCAAAGTACCGTCCCACTTATTCAGGTTTATTGTCGTCTGCGATGCGAGGCCGTGTAATGTTACAGATAGATACAAACTTTTCGAAGGAACCTGTTATTCCATCTTATGTTTATTGGACCGTGTATCATCTTGATAGTTGAATAAAGAGAGACCAACTTGATGTCACTTTCTTTATTATTTCTTTATTTAATGCTCAACATGTTTCGGGTGTTAATACATCCATCCTCGGGAGCTTGCGACTTATTTGTTGAGTTATTTCATGGGTTATATTGATCTGGTTCGATGTGTGTTGGGCACTAGTGCCCCAGCATGCATACGGATACCACACCACCACACATCGAACCAGATCAATATAACCCGTGAAATAACTCAACAAATAAGTCGCAAGCTCCCGAAGATGGATGTATTAACATCCGAAACACGTTGAGCATTAAATAATGAAATAATAAAGCAAGTGACATCAAGTTGGTGTCTCTTTACTCAACTGTTATTCCATCTTCACGGTAGGTTTTTACTGGACGTGGAGGCAACAGGTTCGTTTAGAACGTTGGTACTTAATCTGTGAACCTATAGTTCACATCTCGGAGAATTTTGATAGTCCTCACTCTCAGAGTTTTGTATCTTGCTCCGTACTTATTGTGTGTTGTTTCAGATAAGATGCGGATGTTACTTACGAATTCTGGTCTTATTCTTCTTTTATTTTGGCGCGTTTGCAAAGAAACGTTTTGAAGGGGACCTATTAAATTTTCCTTGTCTGTCTGTCCGTCCACCTGTAAGGTATATTCATGAACTTCTTTTTGTCGATGAGTCTGCCAAAATTTGTCGACGTATTTAAGTTTTGGTTATACAACAATTACGGACTTTTGTATGGTCGACGTATCCATTTCTGCTCTCTTCTGGAACAACAGTGCATAAATATTTGTCAGGGCGAAATAACAGTAATATCGTTGTGCTGGAAAAGTGAAACACTTGCTTACATTACACTTTTGCTGTGACTCTTAGATTTTTGACATAGTTTCGGAAAGACTGTCTTTATTGTGTCGTAGCACAGCGTATAACTTAACATTGAAGCGCGTTCGCCTAACCATTGTTGCAGTGGAAAAGCAATAAGATTTTTTTTAAGACTTAGGTTTCCAGTATGCAAAGTCCATGCGCCAAGCTATCACCTGTGGCCTGTCCACCTCTACAGTATTTTTCCGTTTTATCTCATAAACGGCACGATTTCGAAAAAAAAAAAATTTAATTGAACATAAGATGTGTGTTTAGATTTTCTGTACAAATTCTGTCTGAAACGTTTCCATTCTTATAGGAATTGAGAGAAATATGAACAAAAGTATAATTTGTTCTTCATATAAAGTACCAGTTATTCTCGACAGATTTTGACGAAAGTAGAATTTCTCGACAGATTTTTGAAAACTATTCAGATATGAAATTTAGTGAAGATCAATGCATTGAGAGTCGAGTTGTTCCAAGCGGACGGACGTACTGAGAAACAGACATGACGAAGTTAATAGGAGATTTTCGCAGTTTTGCGAACGCGCCTAAAAACAGCTGGAGGCTGATTTTCCTAACGCTCGTCAACTCTGCCTGTTTTATCCAGTTTAAGAGAGCTCCTGACGTTACTATACAGAAACCGAACATCCCTAAAGGTAATAACAGATCGAAAGCGCCTGAATTCATATGCTTTGCGCATGTTTAACAACTTGTTAATCTGTACTTCATGGGCGTCTAGGAAAGTTGGCTCTTTTTAGGCGCGTTCGCAAAATTGCGAAAAGCGACTATTATCTCGTCATGTCCGTCTGTCCGTCCGCCCGCCCGCCCGCATGCAACAACACGACTCCCACTGGACGGAATTTCATGGAATTTGATATTTGAGAATTCTTCGAAAATCTGCAGAGAAAATTCAAGTTTCATTAAAATCGGACAAGTATAACGGGTACTTTATATGAAGACCCGAATATATTTTTGATCATATATCGCCCATTTCTTCTTAGAATGAGAAATGTTTTAGTCAGAATTTGTAGAGAAAATCAAAACACACATTTTGTGTTCGGTAACGTTGTTTCGAAAATCATGCCGTTTATGAGATAATGTGGAAAAATATTGTAGAGCGGGGCAGGCCACAGATGACAAATGGCGCATGCGCATTGCGTGCTGGATACCTGAGGCTGCAAATACATACATTGGTTATGTAAGCCTCATTGCTTTCCCACTGCAACAGTATTTGCACGAACGCGACTCAGTGTTACGTTAAACGTACGTTGCCTGTCTTGTTAATTTTTAACATGCACTGAATTAAGACCGGGACGTAGATGAGCGGATAATATGAAAATGGATCTTAAAGAAATAAGATATGTGAGCGTCGACAGGATTGATCTAGCACAGAATGTGGTAGGCTGTTGTGAAGACGGTAGTGAACCTTCGGGTCCCATAAGATGCGAGGACTCTACTGCATGACCTTATGTATGTTTTTATTTAGATATGACAAAAAAAAAAAAAGAAATCTAGACTGAAGAAAACGTGGATGAAAGCAAAGTTGAACGGGAGGGGTGACAACAACGACGTTGATGATGATGATGATGAAGCATACAGTATGATCAAGGCCAATTGTAAGACTGGCATACAAATGCAGAAAGCTGTAATTACTAGTGTTAATTTGTGAAATGAACATAGAGTATAACTGAAGGAAAATCCGATCTTACTTGGGCACGAATTCGTGTAAAGAACGAACCACAACCCGGTAATTGAATAAAATAAAATAAAATAAAAGTTGAAGGGTGAAAGGTCAACGATTGTATCCTTGCTTAGGCACATACTGTGACAACGAGCGTGTCGTTTGAAATAATGCTGAACGCGTTCTTAACCTTTGGACTATATGGGCGTGGATGGTCAGTTTCGCGCTCCTTCTGCCTTCACTACAAAATAAAGCTTCAATGTCTGTCGTCTAAGACGCCGTGTAAGCCCCAGAGGTGACGCTGTATGATGGCAGAGAGAATGACCACCTCCATTACCGGAGGTCAATCCCCGTTTAATTACAAACCGGTGTATTAGCGATCATTTTTTGTACTGTGCTGTTCGAGAATTTCTGCTTATTTCTTTATCTTTTGGAACGTCCCAAGGCGTGTGTAAAATAAATATTGTCTTAGAGTTGTTATTCATCCGCACACATTTGTATGTCGAACGGCGAATTTCAAAGCACGAAACAACGTTCTTTGGAACAGCGCTGTCGAGTTTCGTGAAATAAATTATCACCACGACAGACTCGCTCCTTGAAGCTGCTATTTCTTTCAGAATGCGGACTGGAAAGTTAATAAGCCGTGAAGTTGCTGTATTTCTGAACATTAAAAACTGCGGTGCAAGTACGCAGCTGAACCAGAACCCAATGATGTCAGACGTAATTTCTTTGATAGATTAATTCGTGGACTGTTATTGACGTGTTTTTCAGCTATAGCGATTAGCCTATAACGCTCTTCCTCTGTTTGAGTTAACATTTCACATTTTGTGTACAGAGACTGAGAAAAACAAACCTGAGTCAGAATGCTCGGAATTTAAAAAATATGAAACAGAACTCCGGTAAAGAGTCCTCCTTGTCCACGCATTGTATAAGTATAGGGGAGGGGAGTTATGGCTCCACTCATTCGTAACCTGGACATTAGGTGGAGGCAGCTTTATCCCCAGGATAGGACCCCGGCAATGAATTGAATGTGGAGCTGGTTGGGACCCCGAGCTGGTCTGGATGTTTTGGAGAAGAGCAAAATTCTCTTGCCTCTGTCAGGACTCGAACCCCCGGAACGTAGGTTACTTTTTTAAACTGGCACAAAGGTAAAAATTGGACAGTCTGTGTGAAGCGCGATCCGGTAACGAACTCCAAAGCCATAATCGACGAGCTCGTTCTCAGAAAGTTGTTCTTTTCCATAGTACTGAGTCTGTGTTACAGCCGAGGTAATCGAGAATGCTTATCGCTTTTGTGCGTTGATAGGCGCGTTCGCAAAATTGCGATAATCGACTGTCAGCTTCGTCATGTCTGTCTGTCTGTCTGTCTGTCGATCCGTCCGTCCGTCCGTCCGCATAGAACAACTCAGCTTCCACTGGATTAATGTTCATGAAATTTCATATTCGAGCATTTTTCGAAAATCGGTGAATAAAATTCAAGTTTCATTAAAATCTGCCAAGAATAACGCGTACGTTACTTCAAGACCAACGTATATTTTTTTATCGTACCTCGCTCAGTTTTTCTTATAATGAGCAATGTTTCAGACTAAAGCTTTAGAAAAAATTAAAACACACATTTTATGATCGATAACTTTTTTCCGAAAGTCGTGTCGTTTATGAGGTAATGTGGAAAGTATTGTAGAGCCGGACAGGCCACTGATGACAAAATTGCGCATGTGCTCTACATGCTGGATACCTAAGTCTACAAACACAAACTCGGAATATGTAATACTTATTGCTGTGTCACTGCAAGAATGGTTAGGCGAACGCGCCTCAATGTTACGTTGTACGCACATTGCCTACCTCGTTCTTACCTTATCTGCGTTTGTAATCTCACGTAAAGAAGTATAACATCGTGTAGCCGTACCAAGAGTTCTAAGATTAGACAACACAGAATATTCTTTTGCTCGAAGGGTGCAAATAATCTTGCGTGTTCTCGTTATTTGAAGCGGAGGCTGACCAACTGGGAGCCGCGGCAATATCTCTGACATAAATAATACGATCCACCTTTTAATTTTTAATTTCCTATATGCAGCGCAAGAACGTACTGTAATCACGAACTCCAGCAAATAAAAATTCAATTTTGGATGTTGGCGGAAATTTAATATTCAGTGTATATATTGTTTTGATACTCAACGCTGAAAGGGGGGCTTGAGGAAGTCCAATGGGGCCCATAATAAATTTGGTATAATGCGTGTCTTACCACTGAGAACACGAATCAGGGTGCAGAGTATTTTTGTTGTTGTTGTGTCGTCATGTTTCTTAAAAACATAATCACCCTGCCCCTCCACGTAAAAATACAGTTGAGCCGCTGTGTCTTAATACCGTACCCGAGGGCACAGAGTTTTGTATAATAAAATGGGGCGTTACGAAGTTACGAAATAACAGCGGTTATGTTGCCGTATGTTCTGGGTACTTGGTCACTTGGGATTCACTCTTTTTCATTCCAGTTTTTGCGATTAAAAGCAGCATTCCCACGTGTTATTTTCAATCCTTTTCTCTGTGTACATTTTGAGTAGGGTTTTGCAGTCTGGTTGTTTGCTTGCAGCAGTATGCCGTTGATGGTTATTACCTGTGTCACTTTCTTGACTTCTCCCATTGAATCCTTGTTTACGCTTTGTCACCAAACACACAGATGGAAAATAATTCACAAAAATAACGAAGGGAACTCCAGTTCCAGTCATTAATGTAGCAAATTGGTCAGTAGTGGGCCAGTGTTTGTGATAATGCTGGATGAAATATAACGATGAATTTTGATGTGACAGACGTTAGGGTTTACCCGAGATTTGGGGTTGCTACAGTGGTGATGACGTAGCTCCCAGTCTTCTTGCAGATTGCTGCATTTAGATCGATTAGATTGAACCAGTCTTTCGGAGAAACGTGCTGTTTTTCTTTGTTCCGTTTCGAATAGCCAAAGAACGACTGATGTGTTGATGACTTGCAGCATGGCGGCTGCCCGTTGAAAATACACGCAGCAGTGCAGAGGAGGTAGTGTGGACTACAAACGGTGAAGAATATAGGGGAAATAAGGAGATGCGGACTGTCTCAAGATTTGGGGTCCAGTGTTGGGCTGTTGTTGTGGCGATAATGAATCATGTCATTAAAAAAATGGAAATGGAGTGACTAGTTGTGCGAAGTATAATTAGCCATCAAGAATGACTACAAGTTGATAGTAGTTAAGTGTTACTGCTGACAGAACTGCTTCTCATTTCCACTAGGCTTTCGTCATCGCCGTCACCAACAAGAACAACAATTCCTACGCCGCCACCACCGCCACAAATCTCTGGGTCCTTTATCGTCCACCTCTGATTCCCAAACACTAGTTACCTATCTAATCACCCATATGGTATACCCCGTTGCAGGGTTGCCAGACGTTACGTCTTTGAGCAGTATTTCCACTTTTCGTTTTGTCCATGCATGTGTTTGTCCACTCTGCTGTATGTCCACAGTTTACTACATTATAAACCAACAAAATGCACACACTTCGTTACAGTTATAGTAATGTTTCAGTACATATAAACTCCCACATGTTTCGTGCCTCACTGGCCCATCATCAGGGATTTCACAGTTGTATAATACAATCGTTAGACCTTATTATTGTGTGAAATATGTGGAATGGTCGGAGGTTCATCGATGTACGATTTATAGAGACGGATATGTGCACAGTAATTGGAACCTACAGGATGTTCCAATTACTATGCACATATCCTCTTTAAGTTGTACATCGATGAACCTCCGACCTTTCCACGTATTGCAGGTGGTAATAAGGTCCAACGATTGTGTTATAAAACTATGTACTCCCTGACGATGGGCCAGTGAGGCCCGAAATATGTAGGAATTCATGTGTACTGAAACAGTATTGTAAATGTAACGAAGTGTGAGTATTTTGTTGGTGTTGCACGGAATGGAAAATGCAGAATTCCACAGTTTGTTTTTACATGTCCCCTTCCATCTGACCGATATTTTTACTCAGTCAATTTGATGTCCTACAGTCAGTATGGTAACTAACCTATGGGCTGCACCTCTGAAGAATTGTGATTCAGTTCTCTGCAGTGGCTAGAGATTTACGTCCCTCTGAGCTTCCTATCAATGTGTATCGGCGGTACAACGGACGGATCCTGAAGCTGACCGCTTTGCCGAAGTTAGGAATGACGTTATCTCCCACGTGTCTTCATGTCGTGTACAAGGAACTCCTTCCCTGTGTTACCTGATTGTGCATGAAAATAGCAGATCATGCTAGGTGCTGACTTAAAAACGTTCCGTCACAGTAAATTATTCCATCTTGCTATTGTGTACAAAGAGGAAACTTGGCTATGACATAAAGTTGACTTGTTATTGTGGAAGATACATGTGCGGACAAACAAGAAATACAGTACAAATTATTTACGGACAAAATGTTCTAGAAGCTGTTGCAATACATCCGTTTCTTACTTGTCATCTTTAACGTTATCCGCATGTACTGCCTCAACGAACGCTCCTGTCGAGCACAACCATCATCATCTCAGTGGTTCTCTTTTTCAGAATTTGTTCACAATCGGTTTTTTACCCGTCGTCATTAAAATGCATACGGTTGAACGCTGATCTTACCAATAACTTTCCACTCTGCTTCCTGTTCTTCACAGATCCACGTTCCCACAACTACAACCTGAAACATATCTCCGGACAGAACTCGACTGGTTTCCATAGCGTGTTTCAGAGTTCATCTGAACACTGTTCTAGCAAAGTTTGCGGCTTTGTTGACCTAGCCACTCTTGCAGTATGTCTGACGAAAAGAAGCAGAAGAAGGTTTTCTGCATACCCGTATTAACTGAGAAGTGCCTGGATGAATGACTGAAATGATCAACATGTGCGATCACATTAAGATTTTGTGCTTGATTGCACTTCTGCCCTTATCCCCACCCCAAGAAATTATAAATGTCTTCAACAGTATGTTATGCCATGACTACCGAACAAGCGTGAATAATTAAATACTGATACTGCAGTGAAAATTTCCACGTCAGGGTCTGATTTGCTTTTTGGTTTTTGTATAAGAATACAATAATTGTAACATGCTTGTCTGCTAATGACACCTAAAAGTATCACCAACATTTTCAACATACAGGCATGTATGTCTTAATGTGAATTTTTTGTCCCATTTTGGCTAAAATCGGGGTGTATTGTCAAATTTTAGTACAAACCCCAAACACAAAATTTAACGAAATTACGCCCCATGGGAGCCGCGCTGTTTCATGCAGACGGAAGGAAGGACTGACGGACGTGACGAGCCTGATAGTCGCTTTTCGCAGCTGCTTTGCCAACGCGCCCATTGATGATGATGGTGATGATGATGATGATGATGATGATGATGGTAACAACAGATAGTGCGAGAACGCACCTTTATGCACGGAAGGGCAAGATACATGGCCTGTTCCTCGTAACTGCGCTTCCATTCCTAATGTATGTAATGCTCATTCCAAAGTCAGACACTTTAGTTACGTAGACCTTCCCTCCTTAATCATTCCTACTCAGGGATGAAGAGTTACATTAAAATAATAACAAATACAAATGTAACAAAGTGCAGTGTTTACATGAAACACAAAAAATAAAACCTTACACAAACGCAGTGTGCCAGCATTGTTCCAGTTTTAAACGTTTGAGCTTAGGTAGACACAGAATTTTTGGAGGACTGCTTGCGACAAATGCTGACGGAAAGTACGAAATGTAAAAACTACAAGACAGATAAAACAGTTGTTCTTGTATCTAATGAACCTAACGTGTTGGTTATTGACAGGAAACCTATTTGTTTACTTGGTGCACCTCGGATGCATGTATCATGTTGGTGAGAGGAATGGAAGACAAAAGATGAATAGCTAATGGGTTGATTATACGATTATCGGTAGTCACCTAGTAATTCAGTACGTTAGTGTAATCCTCACTTAAGATCTGAGGCGTGAAGCAGTTTGACGTCGTTTGAAATCTTTGGACATATAAGACATTTTCCGAATGTCAGTAGCAGCAGCAACAGTGGTGGTGGCGGCGGCGGCGGCGGCGGCGGTGGTGGTGCTGGTGGTATATCTCTTGTCATGCTCTTGCTTTATTTGTAGGTAAACCGGTTTCCGTGGCCACCACTGAGCATAGTTTCTGAGTGAAGTCTCAGTCGTGTTGAGCTTAGGCGTATTGATATAAGGCGTCAACATGCATCGCCCACTTATAGTAAACAAACTGTACCATTCCATTATTTCCAAATTTATTTTTCACAGTGTTGTGTATTTAAGTTTCATTGTATTAAATAATGATGACAAGTTGAAAACATTTGATGCGATTGAAAATTGATGTTTTTATGGATAATAAGCAGAGCTCCATATGATTTCGTTGTGTTTAAGCGGATTGTTATGGAGGTTCGGTATGTTTACCGAACTTCGTTTCCATTCGCGGAAAATGTTACACACACATGAATTTAGTTTTCTTAACAGATTTTTTGCTCCAAATTCACTAGTTTTGTAACCGCAAAAATTTCTCCTTCGAATTTGAACGGGGCTTATTTTAGTATATTATTAAAATAATTATTATTGTTGTACATATGAATCATCGTAATTTTCGTAATTAGTATGATTTGATTAGTTGTAGTCTTGCCTGTCAGCTTTTTGATAGTTTTTGGAAAATGGCGGTATTAATGTTGGTGCGTTTTCAATGAAAGTTGCACAAATTTACGCATTAGCTTCAACGTGTATGTCTGTCAGTCCGCAAAAAGAAACTCGACAACCGCTGAACGGACTCGTACAGAATTCGACAGTGGGATGTTGTACTTCATCGGCCTGCACGTGCCACGTCTGCTTAAACTGGACATAAACAACAGACACTTGAAATAAGAGACCTACATACGTTACTGCCCGCATTTCGATGCAGCTCCCTAAATGCGGGACTGAAAATTGTTCCGAGTACAAATTGCACATAATGAATTGCACACGCGAAGGACAAGCCTTTCCTAAATTTTGTGATTTCCGATATCATTAGACAAAAGTGAGCGAACGCGACAGAATTGTTTTCCTTTGCATACATTTCAAAACTTGTCGAGTTTAAGTCGAAACTTGTTTAACCTTAGTTGAAGAATAAGAGACCAATTTGATGTCACTATTTATTAAGTTTTATTTCACTTCTTCTATGCTCAACATGTTTCGGACATTAATACATCCATCATCAGGAGCCTGCGACTTTTCTATTGT
>Ga0123357_10011855_pt1 | contig 11205 bp, 8 predicted proteins | sample TergutEmb28metaG_FD_89873 | JGI IMG/M metagenome (GOLD analysis project Ga0123357, IMG submission 89873) | Embiratermes neotenicus P4 segment gut microbial communities from Petit-Saut dam, French Guiana - Emb289 P4 | ecosystem: Host-associated > Arthropoda: Insects > Digestive system > Gut ... | reverse complement strand
TGGGGAGACCTAGGCGTAGATGGGTGGATAATATTAGGATGGATCTCCAGGAAGTGGGATGTGTGTATATGGACTGGATTGGGCTGGCCCAGGATAGAGACAGGTGGCGGACGCTTGTGAGTGTGGTAATGAACGTTCGGGTTCCGTGAAATGCGGGGAATTTCTTGACTAGCTGCAGACCAGTTAGCTTCTCAAGAAGGACTCTGCACCATGGAGTAAGTAAGTAAGTAAGTAAGTAAGTGAAACCTGAATAATGCCATGGCTTGTCATTAGGCATGGAGGTACATGAATTACATATACTTTCCATCTTTACAGTTCATTTCCCTAAAGCCTCTCTCATTGTTATCCTACCATTTTCTGCTTTGTCTTGCAAGTGTCTGTTTTTTAATGGATGCTCCACCTAAATTTTGTTATGTATTTTGTATTTCAGTTACATATCCAGCCTGAAATAACCCCATGGTTTTATTACCTTAGCTTTAGTAGGAAGCCTTATAACTCAAATATTTCCTCATTTTCAGTTTTCCTAAAGTGTGTCTTGTATCATTCCTCTTACATCTAAATATATTTGTGGGTGCTTTATTTTGGAGCTCTTGTAGTTTGTGTGCTTCCCTCAACATAGGAACTGTGTTTCACAGCCTCACATTAATATATTTAAATTGTTATGTTATTTCTTTCAGAGCACAAGGCATTTGAATGAGTGACTAATCTGCTAAAGCTACACAGCATCTGGAGTATCCTGTATTGTCATTTTTATATTATCATTTATATAAAATTTTTGGTAATTTAATAAGTTTGTATATGTGAGTTCCAGTTTGAAATGCATTAACCCTTCACCCAGTGTGATTTTATCCAGTGTGGTTTTGACTGTGTACAGTTAAATATAATTAAGTATTTGGGAAAAAAAATTTCCACAATGCTAAAAAATTGAAGGGGGACCACGGTAACACAGTGGTTAAGGTGCTGTGCTACAAATTGGAAGGTTGCTGGTTTGATTCCAAATGGTGTCATTGGAATTTTTCATTGACATAATCCTTCCAATTGCACTATGGCCCTGGGTCGACTCAGCCTCTAACAGAAATGAATACCAGGAGTATTTCCTGGGGGTAAAAGCGGCTGGTGCATAAGGCTGACCACCACCATCCTGGGCCATTGTCACGTAATCTGGGAACCTTAACTTCCTGGAAACCTCTGGGCACCTCAGGCCTATAATGGTACTGATTTACCTTTCCACTTTTTAAAAAACTGAAACTGCAATGGAAGCTGGTGGCAGCAGCTACCCAAGCACTGTGTAAGTGTTTGATGTCTCAACATGTGTGTATTTTAAGCAACTGAGGAGGGGGGATCCATATGCATCTGCAATCATGTACTCCTGCAAAACATGGTTTTTGTCCAACACTCCACTTCCCTCCCGCCCACTCTAACCTCTGCGTTGGATAGGGGATTTCCATACATGTAAGTTATAGATTCTTATTTTGTGTATGAATGGTTCTAAACTGCAAGAAAATTGTAACTTATTTGTGTGAAAAATTATATGCTTTAAAGCTTCCAATTGTGATCTTCCTAATTGAATAAAGACGGATTCCATGGGGAAAATTGATCCACTCTTTGTACCGTATAACTAGTGGAATGACATGAAAGATTTACTTTCTGTGTCATTCACCAACGTGATTGACGTATGGCAGTCGTGTGTAGCAGTAACACGAGCCTTGTATTTGGTGTGACTTTTTTTTTTTATCTGACAAACAGTGGAGCTCAGTGGTAATAGCACTAGTTTCTGTTGGAGGTACTGACTTTTGCTTTGTAGCTGTAGAACCACCATCATAACAGGTTTATGATTTTCACCCCCCAGTCCATGAGTACCAAGGGTTCTTCCCCCAGAAGTCAAATGGCCAGGGCATGAAGTTGTCCATGCATCTGTATCTAGTGACAGCGTTAGGAAGGCATGGAACTTTATCTCTATACCACTTATATCCTCATAGTGTGGTTCATAATTAAAGACAAGGAACACTTTTTCCCTTCCATTTCATTGTGCAGAGTCATTGAGAAGCTGGTATTTGCTGGGCCACCTTTTCAGGATCTCCAAGGTTCATGACTGTTCACAAGAGCCAGTGACTAGGCCTTGTCCTGAACCAGTCCGGTCAACAGCTTCATTCCATATATCCTTAGGAGTCACTTTAATATTATCATCCCATCTATATCTTGGTCTCCCATGTGAGTTTTTGCTACAGTTTTCAACACTGAAATTTTGGATTCTTCATCTCAAGTTCCATATTCCAGTCTTCTAGCCCTCCTTCTTCTGTTAGCACCTATAATAGTTTACTGTATAGGGTGAATGGTATGAAGATCCTCCTTAAGTAGTGTTCTTCATCCTGTTAATTCCTCTAATGTTTCAGAATTCTCAGCTGGTTCTCAGACACAGTCAGTGTACATTATTTCATAAAGCTGAAACAATATTCAGACTCATGTAAAGCAACAAATAAAATTATACTTTAATAGATCTGTTAGAAGAGTGTAGGATATTTGCTGAAGGGAATTGTAGCATGCAGTCCATAGAATTAATCTGTTAAATGGATTTGTTTGTTTTACTGTACAATTATTTGGGTCTTGTGGGATGAAGATTGCTGCCTTCTGGCATGTCACACTATGTAGTGTGTTAGAAGTGGCCAGACCACATGGCATGACATCCCAGAATGCAGCAATCCTCATAGTTGCCACTTTGTGAGAACCTCAAAGTGTGTGCTTATACAAGATGAATCACATCTGGTGTAATTTAAAATTTCCATATATGACAATGGGGCCAAGACAGCACAGTCAGTATAGCAATTGGATATGGGCTGGAAGGTTTGGGGTTAAAACCCTGTTGGAGGCGAGATTTTATACACCTGTCCAGACCGGCGTTAGTGCCCGCAGCAGCCGGGCCGTGCCGTTGTCAACCTACCCGATCGAACACCAAAGAAAGAAAAGTTAGAGCTATGCTTCTTAGAGCATGTTAAGGGGTCACCTCCCATGCTATCGCAGATATTTTCATGTCCGAGGAGGGGAACGACGAATACTGAGGTGGAAGTTATTTTGTGTAGAGACCCCTTGTTGGCACATTATAGAACATTACTTTTTCCAACAACCCTGATTAAAACTTCGCGGTATTGCGTGAAGTGTAATTGGAATAATGCGCGAAGTTAGTGCGTGTTCAACGCGTAGTTGAAGTGAGGTGAGAAACGAAAGCTAGAGGTAATTGATGTGCAACTGAGAGACGTGTTCCTTCTGTCTCATTTCTCGCACCCTGGGAATAACATATGATTAAGATGGTACAAAAATAATGTTGGTTCGGGTGGAGTGGGGGAGGCGTGTGGTTTGACCACAGATCATATATGACTAGATATGAAACTCACTGATATAGAGTGGGCAAGAAAGATTGTACTGCCATCTATTCGTGATCAGAGTATTACCACGTTTTCATCATTTTGGCGCGTTTTCGTAGGAGATTTTACATATGTCGCTAGGTTGATTGTGAAGGGAATGATGCGTTAAGTTTCGCAGAGGCCGGTAGTGAAGTGATTAGACTATCATAGTTCCTAAATATGTCGAAGGTCACGGCTGCCAAAGGGCCTAATTTACCTTGGTATGTTATGCAGTCCTAAGACATGTGTTGGTTCCTTATAAACCTGTCGGTAGATGAGGTTATGTCTCATGTATCCTTTGCGTGTGTGTTTTCAGGGTTGAAAAATACCGTCCAATTAAGCTTGATGACCTAATTTCCCATGAAGATATAATTGCTACAAGTATGTATTACAGTTGTATTCATTACATTTTCCGCATGAACAACTTCAAATCTTACGATCGTGCAGTGTGATTTCACTTGGTGGTTGCGGAGATTTTAAACGGAAAACCTAAGATGGAAGTGGCGTAGGGTTGCTTTGAAAACTGAGATTGTGTTATTTAGTGCTATGTAAATTTATTTGAAGGTAATGGGGTGTTCGGTCCGGTGTTGTATTTCGGAAGTCGACATCAACTTCATCGCATAAAGGCTATGGATACACGTATTCACTTTGGTAGTGGAGAGAAACCCAGCTTTTGGGATACATCTTGCACGATATCCATGGATATTCGGAGAGAAACCTGTCTGTGTGCCGTTTTGTCCACATTTATGGTGAACAAAGTGGCACAGACGGGGTTTTCATGGAGAACTTCGGTTGCCCCTTGTCAGCACTGTTACCCAAATATCATTTTCATACCTTCGACACTCTGTGGTACATATACTGACAATGTCGCTGTATGAACCAATATGGAAGAAATGAACAGAGAACCTTGTGCATGGGATGATATACACAGAATTATAACAACATTGTGGAAATAAATGTGTAGAAGAAAAAGGGGCAACCTCAAGGCTTGACATTGGTCTGTGTACACACAAAACCCAAATCTAACCTTAAACCCTGACCTAGATTTGCACATTCAAATCCAAAGCTTGTCTTAGACCTGTACAAAACCCATGGATATACATTAGTAATAAATGCAGTAAACAACTTGTTGATTACTTTTTCAGTTTTGTTATGTAGGCTGGCTGTGGACTGCATTGTCATTGTCTGTGATCTGATATGGTGAGAAGTGTATAAAATGCTGTGTGAAAGCAGTTCAGAAATGGAGGGGTATATTATGATCACATTTGTATGTTCACATGTGAATATTCTGTTTATTGCCTTTCTTTAAATTAATAATGGTATTTGGATTGGTTAGTGAATGAAGAATTGTAAACAGATGAGTCTTAGAAGTAAACTTTTACAGTATATATTAGTGCAGTTTATTTATGCCATTATGTAATGACGTTTACTTTTACCATGTCACAAACTGAAGCAGGTTTGTCACTTTGTATGCTGACAAAGTCAAGGTATCATTCTCTTGTGCAAGGCATTTCAGTGGTTTGTGTCATGTCTGTTATGTCTAGCTCCTGTTTTGATCAGTTTTTCTTTAGTAAGCATGTAGCATTTTTGACAGTTTTTTTTATCCAGACATGTACCAGTAGATGTGACTTTATTTGAAGTTCACAGATTCTTATTGTGCTTAGAATGGTGACACTTGGAAGTTTTATTACTTTTCTGTGACATTTTCTAGCAGAACTCTTCACATATGTTCTAGCAGAAGCATGCGCACACACACACACACACTGTTCAACAGCAGGTGTCTACAAGTTGTCCAGAAATCTAGAAGCCACCTCAAAATTATAGTTGGAACAAGGGTTGCATGAAGTAAGTTCCATGGTGATGAACCACAATTACGGATTGTCCTGTGAGCCTGTGTTGTCTGGCGCTTCCTGCTCGGTGCTTGGAAAATAACACACATATTTCTACCTAATAAAAAAATTATGCTGAAAATATTAGGCATCGCCACATAACTCTTGCCTGGGGAACCAGGTGCCTGGAATTTGTGCACTCCTATTTGATGGTATATCACACCATATCTACACTGCAATGACAAGTAGTGAACATGATGTCAGACAAGTTTGTGTGAGGTGTTTTATCTGCACTTGCTTTTACCAATGCACATAATAACCCGGTCTTAACACATTGTAAGACACATTTCGTCATTGTGTGATTAATTTTAGTGGCAGTTAAAAGCACGTTGTACACAGAGTCATGTTGTTGCTACTGGCATGCAAGAAGTGACAGCTGCATTCAACTTCATTGGTGGATGCACTGTATTTCTTTATGTTTTACCTGACATTTTTCTTTGTTGCTGTTTGATGTGTTAAGTAAGTGGTTGATATTCTCTGCTGCTGATCCAATTACTTTTCACACACAGGCAGTTGGACTCAGGTCGTTTAATCATGTCTCTCCACACCCAGATTTTTGGTTGTACAGCTTGAAGTCATTTGCATAATGAAAAATTCCAGCAGTAATTGGGGGAGTGGAGGTATAGCTGCACATATTCTTGTCTTTGGCCCTAGGTGGGGGTGAGTGTTCAACCTCACCCCCTGGCCACTTACCCTGCTGAAAGAAACCCCTGATACTCTGAGCCCCAAAGCCTGTCTGGCTGCTGTGGAGGTAAGATAAATTTCTTTACTCAGCTTGGAATGAAACAGTGGTTTCTCAGATGTTCAGCCTGCAGCCTAGTCAGTGTACCAATTTCACTGCCCTGGCTCATTGCATAGTTTGAAAGTCTTTAATGTTAGGTAGCATTAAACAGATAATTATGACAGGATTATTGTAAAGGATGAATTCAGAAGCTTCAGGGGCAAGTGATCATGGCCTATTTTAAGGTACATATTTGACCACGGAATCGTTTTGGGAATGATCTCCGGCCCAGTGGTGAACAAATGTTGACTTAGGTAAGGATAGTCAGGAAGAACTAACATACAGGAACAACATGAGTGACATCCACCAGGGTGTGAAAGATGTGTTTAAGATTCTACAATGTGTGTTGAAAAAAATATTTCATAACACTTTAGAAAATATTTTTGTGACACACCACATTGTAGTTCAAATTCCGTAATTTCTGTTTCTCCATAATTCTGATATTCTAAATATTTCCTGAACAGTTCAGTTTATCAGACCAACCTTACATGTATTGATATGTGAACAAAATAGATACACAGTCCCCTACATGTTTTGGCATTTCTTGAGTGCCATCATCAGGGAGACCTAATATCAGTTGAAGTTGTGTCTTTCACATTGGTCATTAGTGTGAGGCACAGACAGTCATTAGCACACATATTGACATTTGATTAAAAATGCATGGAATACCACAGCATAGTTAATTAACACTATAATGTGGTATTATTTATGTTTTTAATCAAATTTTAATATGTGTTCTAGTGAGTGACTCTGCGCCACATTACGGACCAATTCAGCAGACATAACCTTAACTGATATGAGGACTTCCCACTGAAGATGCTACTCAAGAAGTGCCACAACATGTAGGAGATGGTGTAACTGCTGTGTTCACATTTCAGTGCATGTAAGTTTGGTTGGATAAACTGAATTTATGCATTATGAACTGTACGGACAATATTAAAATTCCCTGAAAGTGTTCCTGATTTGTGTAGTAATTGTTAAGGAAGTTGTGTGAGGTAAAGTTGACATTAGTCACCTTTGATTTGATATAATAAAACTGGGAAATTTCAGTATATCTTAAATGTTCTTTGTTTATCCTCAGTTAACAAATTCATAAAGGAAGATCAGCTGCCTCATTTATTGTTTTATGGACCACCAGGAACTGGGAAGACAAGCACCATACTGGCTTGCGCCAAACAGTTGTATTCACCAAACCAGATTAATTCAATGGTATGTATATTTTTAAAACTGATGATTTCGAGTTCTTGTGATTACCAATAATTGGAGGTCAGTTCATTTTATGTACCTTGGCACATCCAGTTTAATTTTATTGTAATTATAAAATTGCTAGGCTTATTGTGGTAGTGGACAGGAATGTTAGTTTGTGAATGTTGGACACACATTGATAGAAAACCTCAAAAGGTTAATACATTCAATTCCAGATCAGCAAAGGTTACTTTCTTTCCCACCTGTACATATTGCATTGTTTAATATTCGTTCATTGCAGTAGTCAATTAATTTTGCAGTTGATGTAACATGTTAAAGTGTTAACTAAGTAATAATAGAATGGTATATTACGTGAACATTTAATAAAGTTGTGTTAGACTATATGATACCACTCTTTTATCTATTAGATCAATACACTAAGGGGATGGCTTGTCTAAAAATAACTAAGTAATGTTTACAGCTTAATCAGCTTCACCACATTAATGCTTTTGAATTCATGTGAATTTTTATTTGTGTTTATTACTTTTCGTATGTCCTGTAGTGTTTACTATTGAACATATACCTGCACTTTTTCAGGTGTTGGAGTTAAATGCATCTGATGACCGTGGAATTGGTATTGTTCGTGGCCAGATTTTAAGTTTTGCAAGCACCAGAACAATCTTCAACACTGGATTTAAACTCATCATTCTTGACGAAGCAGATGCCATGACTAACGATGCTCAGAATGCTTTGAGGCGAAGTAATTTACTTCTGTGATAAGAATTTGATTTGAGAGCTTATTTGTATTCTGTTCTGTGTGTGTGTGTGTGCGCGCGCATGCGCATGCGTGTGTATGTGTGTGTGTGTGTGTGTCAGCAAAGCTTTTATGTAACTAATTTCTTTCTTGCAACAGAATGGGAATTCATTGCATGTGCATAATAAGTTGGATTTTGACAAATCTAAAAGAGTATGTTATTTATTTGCAATTTTTATGCCCATAAGCAAGGCCTTTTGTATAGCTGCTTTGTTAGCAGTATGTACTTATTTGGCTCAAGAAATGAAAATTGTAAAATATCTAAAAGTGAATGAATACTAGCCTTGAAATTGATACGGTGTACAGTCAAGGTACAACCATGCTAGTAGCTTTCCCAATTAAAAATAACAATGTCTTAAGCACTTAATTTGAGTTAAAAAATAAAAAATATTGCCTCCACCACTTTGTTATTTTGGAATTCTGGCACACTTATTTCTAAAAATGAGGCTTCTCCTGTAACTATGCTACATTGCACTTCAGACTTGTGTCTGAGGGAGACTGTTTCTCACATTTACCCTGCAATGAAACACTCCTTATTTTTACATATTTTTTATGTATTGAGTGCTCTCTAACGTTATCAGCGGTTGGGGAGTATTGTTTCCACAGCAGAATGGCAACATTTAATATTTTCTGTATTTCCAAGAACTGAATTCATATTCACCACATGTCTAGAATTCTACTGGTCATAAATATATTAAAGATTTATTTGCAGTTGAACCATTCACTTATCATTTCGTAGTAACACCCAGTAAGGGATGTGGAAATCTTGAAATATTTGTATAGCTCTCTCCGAGCAGCTTCCATTGAGTCCGGTTGTTCCCGCTGAGTGCCTTCCACATCATCAAAGTAGCATCCACTATGGACTGACCATGTCTTTGTTTATTATGTTTTAAATTTTCAAAAGTGGATGTTGCTCAGGTGATGGTCGTCTGGGTTTTTACACCATGTAGGTTGGGAAACATGCTACCTCCTTCTTGAGGGTAACAGAATTTGGTTCAGGTGGATGTCAGAGTGATTGGAAAGTGGAAGTGGGTTGATTATGTAGGAATGTTGGAAGGAAAGGATTTAGGCCAATCAGAGCTATGGAATGGAAGAGGTGAATTGAGAATGGAGGGTTTGAAGTGATACAAAGCATCCTGTGCAAGGAGCTCTTAGATGCAGTTTATATTGCCACACCCTTAATCTTGTCACAGTATGTCTCTGGGAGACAGTTGGAGCACAGTGGGATACCCATATGACTCCCAATGTGTATGTGTTCACATACCTTCTGTACACCCTGCTGAGAAATTCAATCAGTACCCAGGGCACAAATTCGTTTTCACAAATGGGTGTCTGATAAATGGATCGACAGGGCATGCTTGTGTGATGGTGGAACAGGCCTTTACTTATCAATTGCACCCCAACAATTCAGTTTTTTACTGTTGAGCTAGTCATCCCCTGTAAAGCAACTTAAAAAGTTGTAATAGAATGTTACCCTGAATATCATGTCATGAGAGTAGCAGTGGCAATGAGGCAGAAGATGCTGTCAGGGGTGTCCCTTGGAGGTCATGTCTTACCTTTGATTTTCAGGTGAGGCATCCGAGTTGTGTTCAGTATTGAATATAATATATATAATTTTACAGTCTAACACAACTTTTATTATGTAAGTACAATTAAGAGATAATAAATCATAACAGCAACATGTTTCGGCTTTTTCATTAAGCCATCTTCAGGCTGTAACCTCCCATAAACTGGGGGAAATAGATCTTCATTATTAACGCAAAATACAGTTTTCTACAAGAATGCTGTGTACATATACTCCCTTCATACCAAGTTTTATTTACCTATATCTTTTTATCTTTTTTACCCTTATTACCTATGTTATTTTATAAATGAATTCATATTTTATATTGTACATCCTAATATGTTGCAGTAACCGTGTAAATGAGATCTCATATTTTGAAACATCAGTTGTGTAAAAAAACCTTTTTGGGTCACAGCCTGAAGATGGCTTTATGAAAAAAACCGAAACATGTAGCTGTTATGATTTCTTAATTATCTCTTAATTGTATTTACATAATAAGATTTGTGTTAGACTGTAAAATTATATGAATTCTATTGAGTCTTATCTTTGGTTTTCATTTGGGTCTTCAGAATCATCCTGTGTGAACCTATTTTGGTGATGTGACACAGGGACAGGGGTGATATCTGGAGCGACATGTTTTAAGACATCAGACAGTTGGTGCTTCTTTGGATGTCTTTTTCCTATCGTAATGAGGTTGTGGTAGCCATACCAGAATTGGTCATACCTGTCTGTCACACACCTTCTCTCTCAGGAACACACCCTATGTGTGCCCCTTATAGTATATACCTTGGTATAGAAACCTTGATGTTTTAAGCCAAGTTTAATCCTTGTTGTGAACCACTTCCCTTTTTTAATGTATAAGTTTCTTTCATTGCTACACCAAGTTTGGCAACTTCATTATGTAGAAAGTCTGCATCTGCTGGGATGTCCAGTGACAACTGCAGTGCTGAGGACAGTGATGAAAAAAGCACACTGTATGTTTCTTAAGTGGTAGGTAGGTCCAGAAATCCTCATTAACTAATGATGCCTATACACAGTCCTCCTCCTCCTTCACTGCGGAGATGGGTATGCATGTTTTTAGAGGGCTGTGTGTTATGAAAGGTTAAGTTTAGCACTTATACCATGTTTGATTTCTTATGCTATTAATTGAAATTTTTTATGTGTTTTTTTTGTGTGAAATCTGTTTCAGTTATAGAAAAGTTTACAGAGAATGTAAGGTTCTGCATTATTTGCAACTATTTGAGTAAAATAATCCCTGCCCTGCAGTCACGATGCACAAGGTTCCGATTTGCACCACTTTCAACTGAGCAGATCATGCCAAGACTGGAATATGTTATACAACAAGAAAAGTTAGTGTTTCTTTGAAAACATTTATAGTGTGACAATATAATCAATAGTTATTGGCTGACTTGACTTCATTACAGCCATCAGTATTTGACGTTCATAGGGCCATGCATCGTAATATATTTCTATAGTAAAACCAACCAGATGCACCAATGTCTTGAATTTTTTTTTTTTTTTTTTTTTTTTTTTTTTTTTATTTTTTTTTTTTTTTTTTTTTTTTTTTTTTTTAT
>Ga0123357_10011854_pt1 | contig 11206 bp, 11 predicted proteins | sample TergutEmb28metaG_FD_89873 | JGI IMG/M metagenome (GOLD analysis project Ga0123357, IMG submission 89873) | Embiratermes neotenicus P4 segment gut microbial communities from Petit-Saut dam, French Guiana - Emb289 P4 | ecosystem: Host-associated > Arthropoda: Insects > Digestive system > Gut ... | reverse complement strand
TTTGAACAATTAATGCAAAATTATGCGCTAATTATCAATTCATTACAGATAACATTTTCTAATGGTGTCCATTAGAAAATTAAATATTTGTTAACAATTATCCTAATGGACATTTTGGGATAAAATATCCTAAATTCAATTAAAAAAACTTTCCTGAAAAAATTATATTACTTTTGCACTATGAAAGAAATTTTTTACAGTAAATGTTTTTTAATTTGTTAATAATTCAGTATTCAGGTTTAATTTTATATGTCAATTATCTTTTGGTGGCTCACATTTGTTGCGATTTTTATTGTGGTATATATTATTGATTTATATGTTACAGACCATCGCAAAGGCGAAATTTCTGTTAAAGCATCATTGCGCTGGACATGCGTGTGGATTTCTGTGGCGCTGCTTTTTGGTTTGGCAATTTATTTCTTCTTCCCTCAAAATGAGGGAGTTGCAGTAAAAACCTCTACCGAAATGGGAATAAAATTTATTGCAGGGTATCTTACCGAATATTCGCTTTCGGTAGATAATCTGTTTGTTTTCATTATGATTTTTTCTATGATGGGAATCGCCTCACACAATCAGCCCAAACTGCTGAAAACGGGTATTTTGATTTCTATCATTTTAAGGATTTTGTTTATTCTTGTGGGAATGTCGCTTGTACAACGTTTTGAATGGGTAATTTATATTTTTGGAGTGATATTAATTTGGACTGCATGGAAAATGGCTGTTTCAAAAGAGGAAGACCAAGTTGACCCTTCTGCAAATATTCTATATAGAATTGCCTCAAAAATTTTCCCTATTTATCCCGACGAACATTCTTCACATTTTTTTATAAAAGAAAATGGGAAACGTTATATTACAGTGATTTTCCTTTGCCTTTTGGTTATCGGCTCAACAGATGTACTCTTTGCTGTCGATTCTATTCCTGCAATTATTGGAGTTATTGCCGAAGGCGAACAGGGCATTTTAAGTCCATCGGAAGCGAACTTTTTGGCTGTTTCGTCAAATGTATTCGCTGTTATGGGTTTGGTGTCGCTGTTTTTTGCCTTGAAAGGAATAATGAAAATGTTCCGTTTTCTCAAACATGGAGTTTGTTTTATTTTGTTTTTTATTGGAATAAAAATGTTGTTGGGTTTCATTGACCCGATAGCAGAATTTTTCCACGCACATTCGTGGGTATCGCTCGCCGTGATTATTTTTACGCTTGCTTTTTCAATTCTGATGTCGATGCTGATTTCAGAAGAAAAGGAAATTGAAGAATTGAAGTCGGAAATTGCCAAATCAAACGAGGTTCACATTGACCGTAGGGAGGAAAACAAAATGAAAAAACATTTGCCAGAATAATTAAAAATAATTTTATATAAAAAAAATAAATAAAAGATAAAAATGAGTTTTTCTGATTTAATGCCTGCTATTGCAGGAATGACTTGGCAAAATTTGGTAATGATTTTGGTTGGCTGTTTCCTGATTTTTTTGGCAATAAAAAAGCAGTATGAGCCGACTTTACTTTTGCCTATCGGATTTGGAGCGATTTTAGTAAATATTCCATTTTCTGCCGTTCTGACACAAATTCAAGGTGGTGAAGAAATTGTCGGTGCGCTCAATGTGTTTTTCAAAGCGGGTATCGCAACGGAAGTTTTCCCGCTGCTGATTTTTGTTGCTATCGGCGCAATGATTGATTTTTCACCTTTGTTTCAGCGTCCAATGTTGCTGATTTTTGGTGCAGCGGCGCAGTTTGGCATTTTTATGACAATGATTTTGGCAACGCTTTGCGGTTTCAATCTCAAAGAAGCGGCATCAATCGGCATTATCGGCGCTGCGGACGGACCAACTTCTATCATTGTTGCTACGCAATTTGCTAAAAATTTATTAGGACCGATTTCTGTGGCAGCATATTCATATATGGCTCTGGTGCCAATTATCCAACCGCCAATTATTCGTATGCTAACTTCCAAAAAAGAACGTCAAATAAGAATGAATTTTGATGCGAACAAAAAAGTATCGCGTACAACGAGAATTATTTTTCCAATTGCCGTAACGATTTTGGCTGGAATTATTGCGCCGTCTTCACTTGCGTTGATTGGTTTTTTGATGTTCGGCAACTTAATTCGTGAATGTGGAGTGCTTAACGGACTCTCAAAAACGGCGCAGAATGAACTTGCAAATATAGTTACCATTTTGCTCGGAATTACCATTGCCAGCACAATGACAGGGAAGGACTTTGTACAGCCGAGTACTCTTATGATTTTGGGATTGGGAATAATAGCCTTTATGTTTGACACTGCGGGCGGTGTTCTAATTGCAAAATTGATAAACAAATTTACTAAAAAGGATGAAAAAATCAATCCGATGATAGGCGCTTGTGGAATTTCGGCGTTCCCGATGTCTGCTCGCGTAATTCACTCAATGGGCTTAAAAGAAGACCCGCACAACTATCTCCTTATGCCCGCTATTTCGGCAAACGTAGGCGGACAAATCGGCTCAGTTATAGTAGGCGGACTGATTTTAATGTTAGTTCCTTTATTCGCTTAATTTTTTTAATCTCTAAATGCTAATTTATTATGAATAATAAAAATAATAAAATATTTAAAATGGCTGTATTGTTATTTGCTGCAATAATGGTATTTTCTGTGCAAATGCAGGCAGAAGTGCCGCATCAAAAGACAGATTCTTCGGCTGTTAATTGCCAAAAACATTGCGCAGAAATGGGAAATCAGCAATGTGATAAAAAATGTAATACAGTGGTTAATACCTTGAACAGCAATGAACTAACAAAACAAAACACATCTGCTGCCGATGCAGAAATAAAATTGAATTTCAATTTTAATCACAATAAGGCGACTTTTGTAAAAGCGCTTGATATTTTGGGTATCGGTTTTTCAATCGTTTTTGTGGTGATGATAATTTTCATTTTTGTCAGCAAAGGCATTGATAAACTTTTTCCGTACAAACCGGAAGATGAGGATTAAAAATTTGTAATCAAAATTGTTCTGTAAAAATTTTTTCAAATAATTATGTTACAAAAAGTTGCTGCTTTTATTGTAAAAAACAATTTACTTGTGAAAAGTAAACCTGTGATTGTTGCTCTGAGCGGCGGTGCAGATTCGGTTGCTTTGTTCGATATTTTGCAAAAACTTGAATATGAATGTGTTGTGGCGCATTGTAATTTTCAACTTCGCGGAGATGAATCGCAGCGAGACGAAAATTTTGTCAGGGAACTTTGCAGGCAAAATAATGTAACTTTGTTTGTTCAACATTTTGAAACAGAACAGTTTGCAAAAGATAATAAAATATCTATCGAAATGGCTGCACGTCAATTGCGCTATCAGTGGTTTGAAGAGTTGCTCCTCCAAATGGACGCACAGGCAATCGCAGTGGCTCATCATAAAGATGATAATATTGAAACGTTTCTTTTAAATATTATTCGTGGAACAGGATTAAAAGGTTTGCGTGGAATTTCAGTAAAAAATGATAAAATTGTTCGTCCTCTGCTTAGTGTAAATCGTTCGGATATTGAAAATTATATTAAAGTAAATAACTTAAATTTTGTAACCGACAGTACAAATTTTGAAAATAAATTTAAACGAAACAGAATCAGGAATGAAATTTTACCGCTTTTACAAACTTTAAATCCTTCTGCAAAAGATACAATTTTGGAAGAAATAAATGTTTTTAATGGTATTTATGACATATATAAAAAAACGATTGAAAATATAAAAAATCAAATCGTAATATACGAAAATGATATTGTTAAAATTCTAATTGACAAATTATTAGAACAACAACAAACAGCAATTATTTTGTTTGAAATATTAAAAGAATTTGGATTTAATATCTCTCAAACAAATCAAATATTTGATTCATTAAATTCCATTTCAGGTAAAACTTTTTACTCAAAAACTCATAAATTAATTAAAGATAGAGAGTTTATGATTATCAAAGAAAAAGAGTTAAATAAGAATGATGATGAATATATAATTGATTTAGATTACAATGAAATTTTAAATCCGATTCATTTAAAATTTGAAAAAATTATTAATTATAGTGATTTAATTCTTAAAACAAGTAGCAATATAATTCAGATAGATTATAATAAAATTAAATTTCCATTGAAAATAAGAAGATGGAAAAATGGAGATTGGTTTTATCCGTTTGGGATGAAAACTCGTCAAAAACTAAGTGATTTTTTTATTAATAATAAATTGAGTATTTTTGAAAAAAACAATACATGGCTATTGATTAGTGGGGATAAAATTGTTTGGGTTATTGGTCTGCGAGCAGACAATCGCTTTAAAATTAATAAAAAAACGAAAAAAATTTTGGAGATAACTTTATTTTAAACAATTTTAAATGTTTTGTTTAATAAAAAAATTATAACTTTGCAGTCAATTGTTTGTGTAAAATTTTATATTAATTTGATTTTCAACACATTATAAAAAAAGTGAAAATAATAAGATTAATTTTTGGTTTAATATCGGTTTGCGTACTGTTTGTATATTCCTGTAAATCAGATGAATACGAGGAATGGCGAATAATTAATGACCATTGGTACAATAGGGCAATAGTTGCTTATTCCGATTCTGACGGCTATCAAATGAGCAGTACGGGGCTGATTTACAAAATTTTGGAGCCGGGCTATCAACGCCGCCCAAACGATAACAGTCTAATCTACGTGAAATATTCCGGCAATTTTATTGACGGACGCGTTTTTGATAACACCGATTCTACTTGGCTGTTTATGTCTTCGTCCGTTCAGGGATGGCGTGAGGCGCTGAAATTGATACAGGATGGCGGGCATATAAAATTTATTTTGCCTTATTCTATCGGATATGGTAGTACAGATGCCGGATTTGTCCCACCATATTCAACTTTAATTTTTGATGTAAAATTATATAAATCAATGAATTAAAAAAATATGAAAAAACTGTGCATTTTACTGTTTTCATTAGCCTCTTTTACATCTTTGTTTGCCTTTAGTCCAAAAGATATTCCCGAACCGCCACAAGGCTCTTATGTTACAAATCCTGACGGAATTTTATCCGAAAGTACTGTATTTCAATTAAATACAATGCTTGATTCGCTTGCTCTTACCAAAGGTGTGCTTGTGCTTGTGGTGGCGGTCAATACTATTGAAGATAACGATGTACATACTTTTGCGGTTAATATCGGGCAAAACGGCATAGGAAAAGAGACGAAAGGCGTAGGTAAAGCAAATTCCGACAATGGGCTTGTGGTTCTTTTTGTCCTCGACCGGCGAAAAATTGATTTTGCAACCGGCTACGGGCTTGAAAGTACGCTAACAGACGCATTGTGCAAGCGAATTCAAACGCAGGAAATGCTTCCGTATTTCAAACAGGGTGATTATGACGCCGGGATGATTGCAGGAATAAGCCGCGCAATTGAGGTGATAAATGGCGATTATATTCCCACAGATGAAGACCTCAATGGTGAAAAAACCGACTGGAAGACATTGAGTATTAATCTGTTAATTGGTTTTTTTGCAGTTATGCTGATAACATTTTTGCTTATGCGGCGAACCGTGCATAATGTACGCACAAAAACTACTCTAACAACCAATTTAGCCCGCGTACAAACTTTGAAAACCAATAAAAGTATCGTGTATCTAAGAATTTTTATGCTGATAATTATCGGCGCTTTTATTTTATATATTATCACAAAAACCGGCTGGTACGCAATTTTGCTGCCGCTAATGCCCGTAAGTAACATTCCTTCAATTATTTATTCAAGAAAAAAAATAAAACAATTTAGAACTCAGCCGATAAAATGCAGTGAATGTAACGGACTGATGCACTTCCTTCCCGAATCGGAAGAAGATAAGTATCTTACTGTTTCTCAACAATTTGAAGAGAAATTGCATGCTGTCGATTATGATGTTTTTGAATGTGATACCTGCCACAATCAAACAGTTTATCCTTATGAACAATTGAATATATATCAACCTTGCCCCAGTTGTGGAACGCGCGCCTATCACCTTATAAGTAAAAAAACAACAGCAAACCCAACATATATTTCAACCGGAAATATTAAAGAAACCTATCAATGCCTTTATTGCAAACATCAAGATGAGATAAATAAAACACTTCCGCGTCTTACAGCCACACCAATATTTTTAGGAGGAACAGGTGGCGGCAGTTTTTCCAGCGGAAGCGGTGGATTTGGAGGTTTTTCAGGCGGCGGGAGTTTTGGTGGCGGCAGTTTCGGTGGCGGCGGCGCAACAAGCGGCTGGTAGATACTTATGAAATCTTTAAATTTTATTACTTTTTTATTCAAGAATAAAATTTGCAACAATGCTACATAATTCTGTTTTGATAGGGGCGTCCGGTTTGCAGTTGGCTGCATATTGCGACAACTGATGAGTAGAAGAGCAAGTACGAAAAACATGATTCATATTTTCTATCAATATTTTACGTGCATTAGGATTTGATTTTTCCAGCAGAGTTGCGTTATTTTCCGCAATTTGTGCATCGGCAGTTCCTTGAACAATCAAAATTGGAATCGTAAGCGTGGCAATTTCTGTTTGCGGATTGCGTTTAAACCACGAAATAAATAAACGATTCAAATTAGGAGGAAAGTATGAATAAAGTTTTTGCGGTACAAACTCGTCAATAATCTCTCCTTTGGCAAGTTTTTCTATATATTTTTCGGCAACTTCTTTGATTTGCGGTTGATTTTGAAACTGCATTTGTATTTGCTCGTACAGTACGTCGGCGCGGGTCTGTCCTGCACCTTCGAGCGAAGCGATTTTTTTAACATTTTTGTTTTCTTTGGCGCAAATCATCGCAACAAGTGCTCCCTGTCCGTGTCCTACAAGTACAATTTTTGTAAATTTAGGATTTTTTGCAAAGCGATTTATCCACGCATTGAGGTCGGCAACATAATTTTCGATAGTTAGATTTGTACCGTTTCTGCCGGCGGCTGTGCTTTTCCCAAAACCGCGATTGTCGTATTGCAAAGTGGCAATGCCTCGTTTTACCAAACTGTCGGCAAGGGCTTTTTGTGCTTGATTTTGAAGGTTTTGGTCGAAGGAAATATCTGTTTTGCAATCGGAGACAATGATAGCCAGAGGCATATTGCTCTTATTATCAGGGACTTGTATAGTTCCATAAATTACGCCACTCGTTGTTTGCAGAGTCAAATCGGATTTAGTTTGAGAAAAAACAGAATTAGAAAAAAATATTATCAAAAATAAGATTTTAAAATATTTTAACATTATTTAGTTATTAATTATTAGATTCTACCCATTCATACGCCCCTGCATCCGGGTTGCCATCTGTTGTGCGGTCATTTCCATTGAGGTCGTATTGAAGATTTGTAGTAACATATTGAATATCACCGATATTACGGGCTGGTGAAATAGAATCCAAATTAAAGTCATAATATGATTTTTCATTTGCATTCCAAACAAAATCAGTATTTTTAAAAACAATATCGCCCTCTTTAAACCACGTAATATTCTGAAAATAAGGATAATCTTCTATATCGTTTTTTCTAATATATGAATTTTTAAAATTTCCTCCGTAACTTGTCGGGTCTGTTGTGAGCAACTCAAATTCGGTTTTTAAATCCCCCATAACAATGGAATTGTAAAAATTTGTTAATGAATGTGCTACAGGTATTTGTTGTCCATTAATAGAGAGATTTTCATAATCATTAATCAAAACTGCAAAATATGTATCAGTACGCGAGGCATTTTGATTTGTTCCGTAAAAATTGGCAATCGTAGTATGCACAAAAAGGTGAGTCCCTCCATTTAAAAAGAGTGTATATTGACCTGAATTACTGATTTCAGAATTCAAAGTCGTAACATTTGCATTTAACACAAAGAGTCCATAAAACGAAAAATTTGTTAATTTGCAATTTTCTATTGTTAATGTCGGCATTTGCAATGGGTCAGCATTTTCATTGTAAATAAAAATTCCAATATCGCTGCTATTGATGCGAACATTTTGAAAAATGTTATTTGTTTGCTCGCCAAATAAATAAACGCCGCTCCACTGCCCGGCAACATAGTTGTAGGGCAATCCTGCACCGGCAAATTCAATATTATCCAGTCGGTCTCCGCGCATAAGAATAGGATTAAGGCGCGTACCGAGCGCCTGCACACTGCCTTCCGCTACAATCGCAGCATTGTTATGAAAATACATTTTTACACCCGCCGAAATGGTTAAAGTAGCATTTTCTGCAATCTGAAGGTCGTCATAAATAAGAAAAGGTTTATCGGCGGTAAAAGTGGTGTCATTGATAATTTCAAAGTTTTTTAGCAAATGAACATCTTGTCCAATTGCTTCCAAAACAACATTTTGCCTGTTATTATTATAAGAAAAAACAACTTTATCATCAATTATTAATGGCGCATTTTGATTTGTTGGGTCAATTTTCGCAGTTACAAAAACGAAGATACTGTCATTTGCAAGTATTTCAATATCAGTAAATTGCTCAGACGCAGAGGCAGAACCGTCAACATTTATTTTAAAATTTGAATTTGCATTTTCCAAATATATATTATTGATTCTCAGTGATTTATTGTTGCGATTATATATTTTGAACATTTTGGTTGTAGTACCGATAGTGGTGAAAACCGTATCGAATGAAACGGTATCTGCCGAAAATTGTAATTTTAAATTGCTGTCGGTGCTAAAATCATCTTTTTGACAAGCGGAAAACGCAAAAATTGCCGTCAAAATTAGTATTGGTAAAAAATATTTTTTCATTTGGATAACAAAATTTTTTCACAATAATAACGTTTATATGTTAAAAAAATTGTAATTTTGGATTATATTTTATTAGGGAAAAAAATATGCTTAACGCCTCAATTGTTTTATATAATCACAAGCCATCTGATATTTCGGTTTTAGTGCGCAATTTACGCAACTCTGCGGTTGTTTCCAAAATTTTTCTCATTGATAATTCGCCTGAAAAAAATTTAGAATTTGAAAAATTTCCTGCAGTTTATATATTTAATAATCAGAATATTGGCTATGGCGCTGCTCATAATATTGCAATAAAAAAAACGATGGAGGATGCGAATATTGAGTTCCATTTGGTTATAAATCCTGACATCGGATTAGAATCGGAAATTTTGCAAAAGATAGAAAATTTTATGAAAGAAAACTTGCAAATCGGACTCTTGATGCCAAAAATATTTTCACCTGACGGAAAAGTTCAGTACCTTTGCAAACTCATTCCGACACCGTCAGATTTGCTTTTGAGGCGTTTTTTGCCAAAAAGTTGGACAAAAAAGAGAACAGCAAAATTTGAAATGCGTTCTTCCGGTTACAATCGCATAATGCACGCACCTTATCTTTCGGGATGTTTTATGTTTTTGAGAATCAGCGCTTTGCGCGAAATCGGATTATTTGACGAGCGTTTTTTTATGTATCCCGAAGATATTGATTTGACGCGCAGAATGTACAGGAAATTTCGTACCGTTTTTTATCCGGAAGTATCTGTAACTCATTCACATACACGTGGTTCTTATGGATATGGGAAATTATTTTTTATACATATTTTAAATATTATAAAATATTTTAACAAATGGGGTTGGATTTTCGACAGAGAGCGGGATAAAATTAATAGACAAATTATTACTCAAATAAATACAATTAACAGAAAATCATAAAGTTATGAATTTTAGTATCGAACAAATTTTTAGCGTTTTTATTATCCTTTTCGCAATTATCGATATAATAGGTGCAATACCTATTATATTGAATATCAGACAGAAAGGAGAAGTAATTCATCCTATTCGTGCAACTTTGATATCGGTCGCTATTTTGCTGGCTTTTTTGTTTGCCGGCAAATGGATATTGAATTTGTTTCACGTGAGCATAGAAAGTTTTGCTGTGGCGGGTTCAATTGTGATTTTTATTTATGCTCTGGAAATGATTTTGGACATAGAAATTATTCACAACAATGGTCCTGCCGGCTCGTCTTCTATTGTGCCGCTGGCGTTTCCGCTGATTGCCGGACCGGCTTCTTTTACTGCTTTGTTGTCGTTGAGGGCGAGTTATTCGGTTGAAAATATTATTATTGGGCTGCTGCTGAATATGATAATTGTCTTTATTGTGTTAAAATCAACTGATAAAATTGAGAAAAAACTTGGGCGCGGGGTGATTTATGTGTTACGTAAATTCTTTGGAGTCATTTTGTTAGCGGTTTCGGTACAACTTTTTACAGCTAACCTCGGCAATTTGATTAATCTTGTAAAATAAAGATATTATTTTCCTTAAATTTTTTCATAATAATATCTGTAAACGCTTTTCTTACAGATATTTGCATTGTACAATTTATCATCAAATTTAGATTTATTATTTTTAAATCATAATCTTTTACAATTCTCATAACATTATTCAATGTTGAATATTCAAATTTGATATTTATTTGATTTTCAATGATTTGCTCAACAATATCTCCTTTTTGCAAAGCATCGGCAGCGGCTGTTTTATACGCTTGACGTAATCCGCCTGTTCCGAGCAAAATGCCGCCGAAATAGCGCACAACAATAATCATCACGTTTGTAAGATTAGCAGAATTTATTTGTCCCAAAATCGGTTGCCCTGCCGTACCCGATGGTTCGCCGTCATCGTTTACACGTGTTTGCGCTGTTTCTGTTCCGATTTTGTAGGCAAAACAAATATGCCGCGCATCGTAAAAGCGCTTGCGATAGTCCGTTAATGTGTTCATTGCACTTTTAGCATCGCAAACGGGCATCGCAAAAGACAAAAACCGACTCCCTTTGTCCTTGTAAAGCCCACAACTCAATTCTTTGAGAGTAAAAAAGGTATCATTATTAGTAAATATATCGTCTTGGGTCATTTGCTGCAATTCTTTTTTCATCAATATTCATTTTATATTGCATAATCTTTCAACAAATCTTCACTAAACTTCCTATACGATTCTTGATTAGGAGGGGAAGAGCCTTCTAAAACACTTTCACCCTCACATTCTACATTTTGTAGTTCATATTTTTCATTATAGATAAAAATAAAATTCGCAGTATCAGGTTCTTCATCAAGTATTGTATCAATATACGTCTCTACTATAAATTTCACATCTATTGAAGTACCATTTTGTGTGATATTTTCTGCTGTATATCTCATTGCACAACCTGAGCCACAATCTATTACAAATGATTTATTCTTCATTTTATTTATATCCAACAAAATATTTTGAGGTTTTGCAGCATTTTCAA
>Ga0123357_10011853_pt1 | contig 11206 bp, 4 predicted proteins | sample TergutEmb28metaG_FD_89873 | JGI IMG/M metagenome (GOLD analysis project Ga0123357, IMG submission 89873) | Embiratermes neotenicus P4 segment gut microbial communities from Petit-Saut dam, French Guiana - Emb289 P4 | ecosystem: Host-associated > Arthropoda: Insects > Digestive system > Gut ... | reverse complement strand
CTTCGGCTGTAGGTACAGATGGGTAGTCAGTTTCACGCTTCGGCCGCTTTAGTCCGTCTAAAAAGCCTCGGCGTCCATTCCTTGGGAAGGTGGGCATCAGAGTCGGTCAGAACACTTCGGAGCTGTGAAAAGTTTTTTTCTTCACCCGGAATTGAAACACATTTCCTTTGACTTGCAGTCTGTAGCATAAGTCACTGTGCTGATTTTCCCTTCCCTACTCCCAAACTGTACCCTACCGCCCTAGTAAACTCCTTATGTGCCATAAGTATCGGATTTAGCAAGTTGAAGAATGGCGAGTGTCAGACAAACTTTACACAGGAACAGTCTGTACTAATTTGCAGTTTTCTCGTTACGCGTCCAGATTTGCGAGTCGGCAACAAATAAATAGTGCTGATACCAGTGGCCAAGCTGCCTAAGGCGTGGGTCTGCAGCCGCTTGCTCGCTGGGATTGCGGGTTAGATTCCCGCCGGGGGCATGGATGTCTGACTCTTGTGAGTGTTGTCTGTTGTCAAGTAGAGGTCTCTGTGTTGGGCCTATCACTCGTCCAGAGTAGTCCTACCGCGTTTGGTGTGTCTAGCAAGTGTGATCGCGAAGCCTAGTAGGGGGCGGCCATGACCCGGAATCGGGTCGAAGCGCTACAAAAACCCCCAAAACAAAATTATTCGCTAACATAAAGACTACAGTTTCGAAGGAACTGGAAATCAGGACGGCCTTTTTTGTGAATCGAAGTTTAAGGACCCCACGTAATGACAATCAACGCCATGAATGTTATTTTGTTTTGTTTTACGATGTTGTTTCGACTACTGTTGTTGAATAAGGTGGAGTTGGATGACAGAGTTATGAGAGGTTTCGTGGCCTAGCTTACAATGGGATTCCGAAATGTGTCATGAAAGATGGAGGAAGATCACGGATGTCTGTGACGTAATAGTTAGACCGCCTCCTGTCTGCCTTCTGACTTCTGTGTTCCCAGAAAAACCAGAAAATATTAATTCAATGTACGTATTCTTTGCATATCAGTTATAAGAACAATTGTGAAGAGTCATGTTTGTGTACGTTAATCCCTTTGTGCATTTATACGTATACAACAATAACAACAATAACAAGAACAGTAACAAAAACAACAACAGTGGAACACAAATTGCGTCTTTTATATACCTGACTTATACATTTCACACATTTCACCCTTTTCAGGGTGCACAGTAATAGAAATATTAAATTGTTAACATGTATCAAGTAAAAGTAAACATGTTACAGATTTTATAGTTGTGGTACATTAAAACCACATCGTCTCGTTAGATGCTAGATGGGACGGTTTGAATTGTAGCGGTAGGTATTGTTGACCAAATTAAGAAAAATTAAAAATATTCGGTTGAGCAGTGATATGATTTTTCAGACCCCTCACGTAATCTCCGGATTATTAATGGACGGAACGCAGGTATCCTATTTTCTGAGGTGTTCTAATCAGGATATAACTTTTTATTGTTACAGGGTCATGCTGTTCTATTACAGAGTACAGAAGTTTGTCACTAGTGTAGCTTCTGTCTCTGTACGTAAATTACTATTGTTTCTTCATTATATCGGTATGCACTGTTCGAATATAAATTAACCCCAAGAGTCCCGGTTAAGTTCCGTTGCTACAAGCATTACACTGCTTCATGTAACGATTATCTAGACAGCGTGGGTTTAACATATCAGGACCGCAAAGAGATCTCATATGTGGCTTTCACTGTGACTGTGCTTTGTGTATCGAAATTTAAATTACTACAAAGCCCAATGGCGGCTTATATGAAAAGCCGAAACATGTAGCTGAGGTTTCAAAATATGCACGTCTTGTGTCGACTGTGACTGTTACTTTTTACATTCTGTAGTACTCAACGACTCCCTTAGAGTTTATTATTTGTAATCCACGAAGGAATGTTTTCCGTTACGTACGCGATGTATACCTTTGTGACTCAATATTCTTCCGCTACGTTCCCACTGGAGAATGTAAGAGGTTAAGGGAGGTCTGTAGTCAGGATCTTGCGGAGGATTGTGCCTCCGCTACCTAGCAGGCAGTTGTCTTCTTAACTCCAGGACGTTTAATAATGATGATGATGATGATGATGATGATGATGATGATAATAATAATAATAATAATAATATAAAACTTGGGTTTCGACTAACAACTCCACGAGTTTTATATAATTAACACGGCCGGATCTGAAGAGTGAAAGAGAGCGGGAGAGTTTTAATACTGTAGGAGAGCTATCACACAGGAGGAGGTGGAGGAGTTGTGAGTGAGGAAGCTTTCTCTGCGCCGTAGAGAGGGAAGTTTGTGAATTATGGATTGTCTCGTTTACGTTTCACGAGAGATGCAAAAGCTTTTCCGTTCTTTATTCCCTCCTGTAGTAGCAACAACCCTCTTCCTATCCTGTCTTCGTATGGCGAATGAGCAAGTCTTCAGCACAGGCTGTTGTGGGCTTCGGGTGACTACCACTCTACATCCGCTTCCGACATGATTATAAGGGTTGTATTTTTGTTCGTCTTGTTCCTTTTTTCCTGAACTTATCCCAAAATCTGAATACTGTATTAGGAGAAAAAATCAGTTACAACTAATGCGTTATGACCTCTTCTTAAGGTAAAATTGACGTGCTTTTTGTTATAGTCAGTGTAATCACTTGTACACGGATTTTTACACAGAACGTAACGTAACCACACACAGTTGACGTAAGAGATTAATTATTTCTGCATTTCCAGAACATGTCCTCGTCAATATAATCTATTTATTGACAGTCATTAAATAAGAGTGTGTTTGTACATTAAGGGTTACTTTTCTACAATATAAAAGCATTTTTCCGTTCACTGCACTGAAGACATGGCAATGAATTTGTACCTGTAACATATTCGGTTCTATTCTCGACCGGGTTGCTAGCAGTTGTGAATGAGTTTTTCTTCATGGATTTTGTAGGTGGAAACAGGATACTTCAAACAGATCAAGTTCACCTCACAGGCTTAATTGTGCAACACTCATTACTATCATCTAACTTCATTCAGCTTTATATAAATCCGTACATGAGACACCGCCAATAACATGCGTAGCATTATCAACTTGGAAATAAAGTGGGAATAGTTAGTGTCGGTGTTAGGGTCCAGAAAACGAATGTGTTGACATATTACATAATTGAAAATTTAGAAATCCTTTCAGCAGGTGGTAAATTTTAAGCACTTAAACGAGTAGGCTATAAGGTTCATATTAACGACAAAGTAGAGCAGATAAATTTCATAAATGTGAGAAAAATGATTCTATCCTGAAAGAACAAAATTGTTTGCTATTTTAAAGTGCAGCTTGGGAAAATACATATCTGAAACAAAAATTTAGGGAATATGAATGGAATTAGAATCGTTGCTGTTACGTAACGAAATTTGTTACTTTCTTTCTATTTAGCGCTACTAGAGGGTGGATGAAAATTGAGGATAATGGTGATTAGGCTTTGGCTTCCTTACAGGCGGCAGTTTCTTTTTTTGTAGTAGAGTGATCCACTTTAATTGCTGTTTACTAACATGATACCAAAACAACCATTCTGATAAGATTAATTTGTCTGTTAAATATGGTGGGTTTATAGTCATTTCAGGGCGCACGGACTATTCGTGACTGTCAGCAGTTATCACATCTTTAAATATATCTTTAATCAGCGTGTTGGATAGAAATTAAGAATGATAAATGTTACACCGTAAGTTTATCTACCACGGATGGCCTTACGTTACGTATGTTACATTACATGAGATGTGAACTGGTCTTAAGTCTGCTTGCGTGCTAATGTAAGTGCGGAAGGAGTAGAATATTCATTACGCCCTACGACTCTGTGGTTGCTTTCTTCGAACATATTTTTTTTCTAATGTGTGTATATTCAGGATGTATTGAAAGAATTATGCCAGTAGACTACGTGTATCGAAATTGCCTGTATGATGCCTGTTCAGGAACAATACCAGATTTTTTTGCTGGCGTTTGTGGACGTTTCATTACAAATGCAGATTGGGAGGAGATTTTATCTTTTTGAGAATGGAAGTATTCTGAATTTGTAATTAGATGTTTTTGATTAGTAACCTGTAATTTCGTCTTAAGACGTCGTACAAAACAAAGAAGTCAGCGTCTTACACGTGCATCTTTTTGCTTTGGCAGGTGTAAGGTTAATGACCGTCACAGCGAACCACTGTCGTCTCAATATGGCTGGCGGTGACTGTGGACTTGCGTTGCTCGAAAACTGGGATCGCATTTCGAGTCCAGATCAGGGCATGATGTTGCACATTCACAAGCCTGTAGAAGAAAGATGTTACGTCATGCAGAATTTTAGTTTTGATATGTCGCCTTTTGTGATTCATATTCTAGCCCTTTAAGAGGTGACAGAAACGAAGATAAAAACAGGGAAAGGAGCGGGAATTTTTTCTTTGTTGTTTAAATGGCTGATTATTGGTTCTTGTAACGGCTGTCTTTCCCCTAATTAGGTTGCATATCGTGGGATGTTACGATGATTATTAGCTTACTTAACCTGCCCTTTCACCTGATTAGGTTAAATATTGTGAGATAATAGAATGATTATTGGTAATTAGCAGTGCTCTGTCATCTGCTTAGGTTCTGTATCGTGGGATGTTAGGAAGATTGTTGGTTTATCTAACGGCGCCCGTTCACCTGCTTAGTTTCTATATCAAGGGATGCTGGAATGAATGTTAATTCATTTCGGGGCCTTTCAATGTCGTGGGATTTTATGATTATTGTAATGGCACTTAAAGGCTTTCTTTCAAATGCTTAAAGTTATTTAGCGTGGTATGGTAGAAATAGGTGGCGATTTATCCATAACTTGTATCTTGGAATTTTTCTTAAGGCACTTAAGGAAGCCAGAAGGATCATCAGTCAGACGGCCAATGGACCGATATTTTTATCCGAACTTGCAGATAGAAAACAGGAGTGCTGCTACACTCACCGATCAATAAGTATTTCTTCTTTTGTTCTTTTATGTTCAACAACTAAATTGTAAATACACCTAATATATTAATTCGGTAAAGCGGTGAAATGTACTTTATTTTAAGAAAAGAGATGAGAATAGGAGCTGGGGTTACAATATCACGAATAAAAAAAATATTTGTAGATATGCCACTCTGCGCTTAGCAGTAAATGCTGCAACATGGTAGGAGTAGGAAATGTGTCTCGGCATGCATTGACAGTTCGAGGCTCATATCAACAAAGACAAATATAATGATTACTTGACTAATAATTCCCTTCTGACTGTTTTGACGAATTGTCTTGAGAAGCGGTTATAGACCCACTTATAAACATGACTCTTCTTGACAAAGGCAAATCACTGGAAATTACTCGACTAGAATGTTGGTTTCCTGTGACACCTGTGTCTACCCTTTTTTGCTTTGTAAACAAATGCACCTGTGCACTCATCTCGCGACACCAGTAGGATTCGAATGACACTGGCAACAAGCCAAAAGTAGTTTGTCGTTCGTCAGCAAATTCAGTAGCATATGTGCAGTAGAGAACAAGGAATATTATATAGCCAAGCAGTGAGTTTTACTCAGTGTAATAGTGCAGACGTGGTCGCTCCTCTCAAGCAACTGCGTCCTTACGGCCTCTGCATGATCGTCTCAAAGAAGATATTAATCATCATTATCATCATCACCATCACCAGCATCACGTCTGGAGGTACAGTATTCTAGAACCGCATGTGTAACTAACAGTATTCTCTAGTATAAGCTATTAGTCACCATTATCATCATCATCACCACCACCACCACCATCACCAGCATCACATCTGGAGGTACTGCATTCTAGAACCGCTTGTGTAACTAACAGACAGTTTTCTCTAGTATAAGATATTAATCATCATTATCATCATCACCATCACCAGCATCACGTCTGGAGGTACTGTATTCTAGAACCGCTTGTGTAACTAGCAGAGAGTATTCTCTAGTATAAGCTATTAGTCACCATTATCATCATCATCATCACCACCACCACCACCACCACCAACATCACATCTGGAGGTACTGTATTCTAGAACCGCTTGTGTAACTAACAGACAGTATTCTCTAGTATAAGATATTAGTCACCATTATCATCATCATCACCACCACCGCCAACATCACATCTGGAGGTACTGCATTCTAGAACCGCTTGTATAACTAACAGAGAGTATTCTCTAGTATAATCTATTAGTCACAATTATCATCATCATCACCACCACCACCAACATCACATCCGGAGGTACTGCATTCTAGAACCGCTTGCTTAACTAAGACAGTATTCTCTAGTATTGCCATATCTTAAATCAAGCTCTAATGGATATAATGAAAATTATTTTTATTGTTTTTCTTAAATAGTTTTATACTTATACTTAGGGAATGACTGGTGTGTGTGTGGAGACACTTGAAAATGAGCCAGGCAGATGTAATTCGGTGTAGACTTTCTTAGCTGGAAATTTAATTTAAATATTCTACTTCGAAACACAGGCACTTTTTCTTATAATAAAATTTATGATCCTTTAAATGGCAAAGAAACTATTTTTATGATTCGGTCAAGACATTTAAAACAGCTGTTGACTTTTTACACCAGAATTATCTCCTTCAGCACTTTATCTCATGTAGAACATAACCAGCATATTTATGTTTTAGGTAATATTTATTTTACGTTGAAGGTGACAGTAATAGCCACAAACACTCTTTTTACCTCAGAAATGGTGTTGCCGCTAATGTTGAATTTGCCGGTAGACTAATTGTTGAAAGATACTCGACTTTTTTGAGTCCAGGTAAATACAAATAGTGATCTATAAACCAAAAGAACAGAGCGAACACATGAAACACAGGGCTGTATTTTCAGTTCAGATTGATGACGATAAGTTATTAATCAGTTTACCATCTCCATTTTATATGGCGAGAACATACCTTTTTAATGTGGGGCCGTGTAGACTGGTAGAAATATTTAGAGGTTTCGGAGAAAACTGCTGCCATCGTGATTATTCTATTTTAATTACGGTTGGCATTTTATGGATTTAAACAAATTTAACCCTTATAATAATTTATTTTTAAACATATTTACAATTTTAAAAACATTTTCTGCCCTATCTGGAGTGTAATAATACAATAATCTCCGCAGCATGTCACCTTTCCGTCAGACTCTTGTTCTGTATTGGTTCCACTATCCACTCTGATGCTGAAACCTGTAGGCTTTTCAAAACGTCGGTACATGTGTACCAGACAACACGGGCTCACCTTACAGAGACAATTATCTTCAACCATAGAATAAATGAATCATCTCGCCTGTCGCTGGTAAACATTGCAGCTGATACAGTTACAACTAAGTTAATTATCACTTACAAAAGCTGGCGCATCAACATCCTTAGCTCTTGCAAGTCTAAGTACTTTATAAGTATTACCTTCTTTATTTATTGTCTTTATAACTTGCAGGCCTAACTACCATGTTACACAAGATCCTTATTATCTATTATTGATGAAACATGTGAACCTAAGTAACTGATACAACATGATCTTCTTCATGTATTATTTCTAGAAGGTGTGAGCCTGTCTGATATCAAAACTTTCTTATCTGTTATCGTTAGAACGTGTGAGTAGTCTTAACTGCTTGATACCGCAATTTGATCATTATCTATTGTCTTAAAACGTGTGAGGGTAACTACTTGATTCCACGGCTTCTTCATTACTTATTACCTTCAGAACACGTGATCCTGATTACCTGATAACACAGGATATTCATTAAAAGTAAAGGTAAAATTCACCCCAGAACAGGCTACCAAGACCCAGAGTCGAATTGAAGCCATAGCTCTACTCTTTCTTTAACCTCGGCGCTAGATGGGGTGGGTAGTCAACGCCACGCTCCGATCGCTTTACCTCCGAGAAAGAGACTACCCATTGTGTAGAAGGCTGGGTGGGCCCCAAGGCCAGTCTGGACGGGTGAGGAAAATCTCGCCCCCACCGGGTTTCGATCTCCGGACCTTCCAGCCCGTAGCGAGTCGCTATACCGAGTGCGCAATCCCGGCCCACACAGGATATTCATTATCTGTTTTATTTAGAACATGTGAGGCTCATCACCTAGGAAAACAAGATCATTATCTGTTATCCTTAGAACCTGGTAACAGAAGTTACTCATTATCTATTATCCATAGAAATTGTGGGTCTAACTACTTGGTAACACAGATCTTTATTATCCATTATCTATATAACATGTAAGCTCAACAACCTGATAAAACAAGATCCTCACTGTCTGTTACCTGCAGAACGTCTGATTCTAAATACCTGGTAACAGAGGAACTTCCTTATCTGCTATATTCAGAACATGTGGGCCTAATTACCTGGCAACGTTACGTTAAAAGGAATATTTTAATGAAGAACTTTTTACAGACATGTCTGAATGCCGATAATGTTTTTCAGCATGAGAGAAGCCTAACATGGCGTTACAGTGTCCATAGCACAGTTCTTATCAACGCCATATTACAATAGGCCGAATGATTTCACCACAAATTGTTGTGTCAATGCAAACTGTTACAGTCGCTACGAACCGTTCTTTTGTTAAGTAAAAAAGAAAAAAAATTCAGGGAGAAAAATTAAATAATGATTGTTATGTCATCGGAGAGAAGATTAATGACACTGGCGCTCGTGTAAGCATCAAAGTGAACACGATCAGAGATCCATCCCAGTTCTTTCAACGTCTTTCACGCTATGATGCACCTTGCGAGCTTTCCACAACTGTATCCGATTATGATTTATTGATGTTCGTTCACACATCACCACTATTCCCCCACCACGGAGGGACATGCGGCGGTCTACACTGTTACAACAGGATGACCGCATAGGGGCTCAGTAATGTAACTTTAGTTAGCTGTTCTCATGAGGGGCCCGTGGGCTGTATGTGGCTCGTTCATGTTATTCTGTCCGAATATGAGCAGATTTCAGCAAATGAGGAAAATTATACATTGACGTCATCTGGCACATTACAGTCAAAGTCACATTTTAACTGACAGTATGTTAGTCAGACATTCAGTCAGTCAGTCGGTCAGCCAGTTAGTCAATCATACTTGACGTGGAAACCCCTTGGGTCTAATGATCGGTTTTTGTTTGTGGTCAAGTCTGTTTCTTCTTTGCTAGTGTTTGGTCGCCCTCTCTGACGAGAGGAAAGGTTTATCCGTTGTCACAGCTCTTCGCCATATGTATACAACTTTTGCAGTGACTACAGTTAAGTAAATAAATAATATTAACCGTAGACAATACATTCAAGACTTCTCTAAAGGCTGGCAATTTGTAATTACTACTCTGCACATGCACTTCCGAGATACGAAAGAACATTTCTTTGGTGTAAATGCTCAGGTTCGTCGAGTTTTCCGTCTGGAAATAGTAGTAATTAGATGCAAATGAATGTGGATCTTTGGTGGTATTATATTAACAGGGGAACACCGAAGTACCCGGAGGAAGATATATTCTATCTCTGGTTTGTCCACTATGAATCTCACGTGGATTTCCCGCACTGAACTCGCTCCTCCGCGCTGTTTGTTTGGCAACGAAATACCTCAGCCATGGAATCGCCACTGAAGACTGACGGTTATTTAAATTATATAGCGGAAATTCAGCTGTACATGACAGCGTCTGTCTCCATCAGAAAGACCGGTTGGCTAATGTTGTTTATGGAAATAATCACTACGCATCACGAGCAGCGTGAGAAGCACATAAATAGCCCGTGCGACAAAGTTTTGAGTTTCTTCACATTACAGTGGTTGGTGCATGTAATTAAAATGGATTTATATTTTTAACAATTAATTTACATATAGACCTTTCATACGTTGAGCTGCTGGCTAAGGAAGAAGCGATGTTGCAGGGCATGATTGGCAGACTGACTGAAATTGGAAAGTGCTATGGGTTGGAAATTAATATGACAAAAAACTAAAGTAATGAGAATCTCAAGACACCCGTCCGCATTACAAATTATGATAGATCAAAACCAGCCGGAGAATGTAGAATATTTCTAATATTTGGATAGCATGCTAACAAATGACGCAAAATTAAATCCAGGATTGCCGGACAAAAGCGGCATTCAAAAAAAGAAGGCTATTTACACTAGCAAATTGGACTTAAATTTAACCCTTTGACGCCTAACGACCCCTATAGTGGTCTTACCGCACCGATAACCTCTAAACGTTGCATTTTATTTATTTATTCAACAAATACAGGTACTGAATATTTTAAACGCGGTATATACTCTCCGTTTTTTTCTCTTCAAAATGCAGTTTGTTTCTTAATTCTAATGTATTTGGTTCCTGTTTTATTGACATTTTATCTACAGGGTGTGCTAAAATTTAAAAAAAATTAATTCAGGCTCCAAAAGGTTAAGGAAAAAACTAACAAAGTGTTGCAATGGGAGGATAAAGTTGTGTGGTACTGAACCGTGGACACTTCGGAAAGTAAATCTGAATACTACTAAGTTTTGAAATGTAGTGCTTGAAAAGGGTAAATAAGATCAGTTGGGTCGATCGTGTGAGCAATGAAGAAGTAATAGGAAGAGTCATGGGGGGGAATAAGTTGCAAACAGTAAAAATAAGGAAGGCTGCATTGGTCACATCTTGCTTAGGAACTACTTCCTAAAACACGTTATTGGAGGAAAGCTAGAAGGAAGGTTAGAAGTGACGAGAAGACGACGAAGAAGACGTAAGGAGCTATTAGATGACGTTAAGAAATCGAGAGAATGCTGGAAATTGCGAGAGGAAGCGCTAGATGGCAGTGTTTGGAGAACATGGTTTGTAAGAGCCAATGGGCCGGTCGTAAGACAGACACAGGGTGAGTGAATAAATGAATGAGACATTACGTACTGTTAAATAGACTGTAACTTGAGTATGAATGTTAGTGAAAGGAAGAATCGAAAGAAAGCAACAATCGCCCGTTTGAAGATACTTTCTTTGTACCGACTTGATAGAGACTGAGGGAAACGTTACAGTAGTTGTTTCACATTAGTTAATGTAACCAGAGACTTTACTGCTGTGCTGCTCTGCTAAGAAACTTTTCGATTGAAATTGCTGTCCTGTTTGAAGGAGAATGTGATGTATGGGTAGTCGTAATGTAGCTAATGTGATGTGTGGGTAGTCGTAATGTAACTAATGTGATGTGTGGGTAGTCGTAATGTAGCTAATGTGATGTGTGGGTAGTCGTAATGTAGCTAATGTGATGT